>JAEEGJ010029770.1_pt1 | contig 10744 bp, 10 predicted proteins | sample 8958761 | NCBI WGS metagenome assembly JAEEGJ01 (sample SAMN16246546, study PRJNA631951) | gut metagenome | biome: gut microbiome; feature: rumen; material: RS-attached | host: Bos | place: Iran: Karaj | collected 2018-10
ATCTTAACCTGGCTGTCGATTCTTCCTGCGAATTCGATTTCGCCGTTGGGAAGGAATCTTGCCTTGTCACCGGTGCGGTACAAGGTACCTTCACCGAAGGGATTTTCTATAAATACTTTTTTGGTAAGTTCGTCTTTCTTGTAGTAGCCCTTTGCCACGCCTTCGCCGCCTGTAACAAGTTCGCCGTATACGCCGATGGGAGCAAGCTGCCCGCCGTTCATAATGTATACAGTGGTGTTGGTAATGGGCTTTCCTAAGGTAATTCTGTTTAAATCAACCTCACCGAATGTGGTGAATGTGGTATTCTCTGTAGGTCCGTACACATTCATGAACTTTGTGTCGGGATGGTTGTCCATGAATAACTTCGCATGCTTTTCTGACATCTTTTCGCCGCCGGTTGCAAGTTCTCTGAGCGTTCCGAGAATGGTGGGGTCGCTGTCCATAAGCTGGTTAAATAACGCGGTTGTAAGGAACATTGTGTTGATGTCATACTTTCTGGTGAAGGCTTCAAGCTTATGAGCCGTCATGAAGTCATCATTGTCCATAAGGGCGAGTGTTCCGCCGTTAAGAAGTGTTCCCCAGATTTCAAGTGTTGATGCATCGAAGGCCATTGAGCTTCCGGACATCATTCTTGTGGTTTCGTCAAGCTGCATGTAATTGGTGTTCTTTACAAGTCTTACGATTCCCTTCTGAAGCACTACGCAGGCCTTGGGTTCGCCTGAGGTTCCCGAAGTGTACATCATGTATGCCACATCGCGGTTTTCTTTCTTTTGCGGTATTGCCTTTTCTTCAAAGAATTCGTTCTCACCCTTGGGATTTAACATTGCTACCGCATCGGAGTTGGCGATTATGTATTTAACGCGCTCCGGAGGGTTGTGGGGATCGATGGGAATGTATACCGCTCCGACCTTCAAAATTGCGATGATGTAAGCGATTGTCTTAACTTCTTTGTATGCCATGAAGCATACGTTGTGTCCGTGGCTGATGCCGTGGCTCTTAAGCTCTGTGGCGTATTCGTCGGACATTCTGTCAAGTTCCGCATATGTGTAGCTTTCGTCGTAGTAACGAAGGGCCACATTGTCAGGATATTTTGAAACCGCTTCCTTAAAGAGTTCGCTGACCGTCTTATCACCGGGATAATCTCTCATTGTGTCGTTGAACTTCTTTGTGATGATATCCGCATCCTTCTTGGAAATCATGCCGATTTCGGAAACGGGCTTGTCAAGGTTCTTGTTAAGTTCTGAAATAACCTTTGCAATACAGTCGGCCAGGCGGGCAATTTCTTCTTCGCCGTAAATGCCGGTATTGTAAGTGATGTTCCATTCAAATTTATCTGTGTTATTGATTACAAAACTGATATCGTAATTGGTATCGTCTCTTAAGTTCTCCGACTCGATTCCGTCAAGGTTCTTCATAAGAGCATCCGCATTCATGAAGTTTTCGTATGCGTAGATGATTCTTATGGGGTTGTTGCCGATTTCCTTAATAATCTGGGACAAAGAACAATACTCAAACTTATTGCTGTTAATATCGTTTTCTTTGGTCTTTTCAAGTAATTCTCTAACCGTGTAGTTTTGATTTCTGACACGAACGGGAAGTGTGTTTACGAACAAACCGACTTCTTTTTCTACTCCGTCAACCGTAAGATCTCTTCCTGAGGTAACCTTTCCGAATACCACGTCATCGCAGCAGTTGTATTTCTGAAGCACGATGCCGAGGGTCGCTTCGATGATTGTGTTAACCGTTGTTCCGAGGCTGTTAGCCAGCTTCTGCACGGATTTCTTAACCTTGTCGGAAAGAACTTTTGTATATCTTTCTTTCTCGTTGCCGTGTTCCTTCACCGGGTTAACGGGAGTGATATATGTATCGTCGTCATAATCTGCAAGATACTCGCTCCAGAACTTCATGCCGGCCTTAATATCTCTGGTATAGAGCTTATTAATGTGACGTTCGTAGCTGTCGGTAGGTCTGTAATCGATGTCCTCGCCGTATAAGAGGTTCTCATAGTACTGATGGAAGTCACCGAATACTACGGGAAGGCTCCAGCCGTCCATAAGGATGTGATGGAAGTTCCAGATCATCTCCATGGTCTTGTAGTTGTTTAAGATGGTTACGGCAAATAAAGGACTGTCTTCCAAATCGAGTTCTCTGTTTAAATCTCTTTCAACGTATTCGTTAACCAGTTCTTCTGTTATGTCGCCGTCAACCTCAACCACTTCAACGAGAGGCTTTCTGTCTTTAAGCACTACCTGCATGGGCTCCGCTACTTTCTTGTAAGCGATGGCGGTACGAAGTGCTGCGTATTTCTCGGAAACTATGTTAATGGCTTCTTTTGCAAGCTCTTCATCCATGTAGAATCCCATGCGGATGCGGTACTGCATCTTGTATTCGTTGTTGCCGCTCTTTTCAAGAGAGTGGTAAAGCATTCCCTTCTGAACGTCCTGGAGGCGATATATGCGTTCCACATTGTCGCTTCCGAACTTTTCAAGGATGGCTGCCTTGTCTTTTGCACTTCCGCCTGCGTTGCCGTAATTTCTTCCGGCTTTCTTGTCGGGATCGTTAATTGCTTCAACAAGCTCATCCATTAAATCCTTTGTTCCTTCCTCACGGGAAAGCTCAAGTTCGTAACCGTCGTTTTCTTCCAAAACCTGCAAGAAAACCTTTTCATTCTTTTCGTTTTCGCACTCGATTTCAGGTGCGGAAAAGTCGTCTGATGCTTTTTCGGTGCTGCCCTGAATATACTCAAAACCGCAGCTGTCTGTGTTGTCGGCACATTCGTTAAAGTGATTGTTCTGTGCCGTAACTTCGTCGTAATTTAAGTATTCTTCTTTGCCGAATGTATACTGTGAAGGCACTTCAAAATTGCCGATGGTTTCGTTAAAATCTGCCAGATCGTCCGGATATACCCTGTTCGAATTGTAGAAGTGAAGGGTAATATCCTCAGAGTCAAAATTCTTAGCTATTATTTCCTGGAAGCAGTGGAAAATGTCCGATACGGATTTGGTCTTTTCAACCTTCTTCTTTTCCGAGAGAATCTTTTTGTGCTCTGCTTTGGTGCTTTCTTTTGAGTCGATTTCGTGGAAGAACTTGTAGTTCTCACTTAATCTTTCTCTTAAGGTATCCCAGTAGAAATAAGGTGCCGATGTCTCCTGTTCCTTTAATTCTCCATGCTCTTTTATTGTGTTATAAGCCGCTGTAAATCTGTCATAGATGACTTTAAGCGAATGATAATCGCTTAAGTTGCTGTCAGCCGTAACGGTAATTTTCTTCCCGCCTGCGATGTCTTCGACTTTGAACTCAAAGCTCTTATTTCTGCTCTTTAAGTAGTCTTCGTAAGATAAAATCGTTACTTCGCTGTCGTTTCTTACAGCTCTTAAAATGCTGTTGCTTTCAAATAAACTTTCAAGAGTCTTTTCGTATGTTTCTTCTTCAAAATCATATATTTCAAAAGAAAGAGTGTTTTTTCCGTCCTTTGCGTCAAATCCGAGCTTATGAGTTCCTTCATTGAAGGGGGCCCAGAGTTCCAGGTTCTTCTTCTTTCCTTTTTCAATTAAATTTTCAATCGAACTGTTTGAGAGGATATCTTCCATGGAAATGTCGTATCCCATCTTTCTTGCTTCTGCCACAAGATGCATCGCTTTAACGGAATCTCCGCCCATCTCAAGGAAGTTCTTTCCACCTGCGGATGAACCGGTACTACTTTTTAAAACCGTATCAAACAGCTGACTTAATTCGTTATAGCTTTCTTTCATGTTTCCTCACCCATTATCTGTTGTTACACAACCAATTGCTTTTCCTTTTCCTGCATTACCACCAGTTCTTCCACCGTTTTCTTCCTTGCTCTGGCGTAGGGAACATCCTCCTTGTATCCAAGGGCCAAAGAAGAAGCGAATTCATATTCGTTTAAATCTATATAATCTTCAAAATATGACTTGCAAAAGTTCATGGCATAAGATATTTCCGATATACATACGGCTCCGAGATTTAACTCTTCGGCCGCAAGTAACATATTTTCAATTACCGTTCCCACCGAGATTATGGACTGGGTCCAATTCTGGTGCTCGATATATTCCAAATAGCTTTCGGGTACTTCCATCGGAAGTCTTTCAGCTTTAAAAAACGTATTTTTCTTAACAAAAATGAAGAAATTAACCGGCGCGTCTCTTAAGATTCTTGCGCTTCTTTTTCCGCTTCCCATGGGGATGCCCCATTTTGTGTACTGATTCATTTCGGAGAGTATTTCTTCCGAAGCCTCTTTGACCTTCTCATTTTTGATAACCACAATTTTGTAACCCTGGGTATTGTGTGCCGTGGGAGCAGCTACACCGGCCTTAAGAACAGTATTTATGTCCTCATCCTTTATGGCTCTGTCCTGAAAGCATCTGCAGCTGCTTCTTTTGTAAATAGTTTCCAATGCACTCATTCTTTTAAATCAATCCTCCGTCTACTACTATCGTCTGGCCTGTGATGTAGGAAGCGTCGTCACTTGCGAGGAACGCTACCGTCTTGGCGATTTCTTTTGCCTGACCGAGACGTCTCATGGGGATGGTCTTGGCTCTTTCTTTAAGTTCCATCTGATTCATGTTGGCGGTCATTTCCGTTTCGATGAATCCGGGAGCCACAGCGTTTACTCGGATCTTTCTTCTGCCCATTTCCTTGGCAGCCGTCTGAGTAAGGCTTACAATACCGGCCTTTGATGCCGAGTAGTTGGCCTGTCCGGCACCGGGTCTTAATCCTGCAACGGAGCTTACGTTTACGATTACTCCTCCGCGCTGCTCAAGCATTACGGGAAGGATGGCTTTTGTTGCATTGAAGCATCCGTACAAGTTGGTCTGGATAACCTTGTCCCAGTTTTCATCGGGCATCACCATCAGTAAGCTGTCGCTTGTTACGCCTGCGTTATTGACTAGAATGTCAATTCCGCCAAGATCTTCTTTAACCGTTTCAACTACCTGTTTAACTTCATCAGCGTCGCTGACGTTTAAGTGGTAAAATTTGCATTTGTCGCTTTCAACAGGTTTGCTGTTGTATGTAGCGGCTACCGTTGCGCCTTCTTCCACAAACTCATCCACTATGGCTGCGCCGATTCCTCTCGACGCGCCTGTTACCAATACTTTTTTACCTGTAAATCGCCCCATTACTCAGCCTCCAATAATACACATGAATAATTGCCCAAAATATCGTATCCGGTTACGAGAATTCTCTTGCAGGAAGCCTTAACTCCGTCGAAGAGCTTCTCATTAAGTTCTTTTTTCTTTAAGCACATTGTGCCGAGTACCAGGTTCATGTTGATGCTGCTTCCCATGATGTCTCCCACAAGCTTGCTTGCCTTTCCGGATACGGGAATCTCCTCGAACATGTCCTTCATGATTCTTGACTCAAGTCTGCCGATTCTGTCATCGGTAGAGGTGTGAAGTACTGCATCTACAGGCTTACCGTCGCTAAGACATCTCTCAATGCACTTTCTGATTCTTCTTTCGTTTGTTGCCTCGTTTTCTTTGGTGTTGCTGCCAAGGTTCATGTTTACCATCTTCTTGATGGAGCAGATGCTCTTTTCCTTGAACTTTTCATCACCTACCAGAAAGATTGAGCAGTTCTCTGCGTAGTCTCTTTTTTCTTCGCCGGCTTCATGAAGCGCTCTTACCACTTCTTCGCTGTACTCGTCGGCAAATGCGCTGAAGATTAAGTCGGCCTTTCCTTCGTTTATGAGGTCTTCCGAGAAACTTAAGCTGTTGCTTCCCTGAAGCATTGTACTTACGCCCTTGTATCCGTGATTGATACATGCGATTCCCACACAGGCATTTGCAACTGTATTGGAAAACTTGGCAGGGCTGCAGATTTCGGGATCCTTTTCAAGCACTTCTCTTGCAAAAAGAAGATTGGTGGTAACGGGACCGTATTCCGATGAAAAGATGGTTCCGATTCGCTCTGCCGGGTAGTTATCTAAAGTTTCTTTGTTATCGTTTACAAGCTTTTCCATAACCGACATGTACATCTTTGAAAATCTGTCGGAGCTTCTTTTTAACTTGGGAGGCATGTTAACTTCGAAATCGTAATTCTTCTCAAGTTCAACTTCGTTTCCGAGCCCGTCCCAGCAGGAATCTAAGGTATCGCCTACAGCACTGATGCATCCCGCGTCCAAAATATATAAGTCTTTCATTGCTTTTTCCTCCTTATCAACCGCACTTACCGATTATGACTGAGGAAGAATGTCCCGCAAAAGCAAATGAGTTGGACATTGCATACCTGATTTCCTTGGTGCGATAGGGTTTATTCAAAAGTTCCGCATTAGTCGTTTCTTCCGCTTCGTTAAGGTGGTTGTTGCCCCATACCTTTTTGTCATTGATAGCCATGACACAGAAGGCTGCTTCAACCATTCCCGCCGCTGCCAGGCAGTGACCTGTCAAATCTTTCGTAGAACCTACAACAGGCTTTTCTTTGTTTCCTTCAAAGAGCTTCTCCATTGCCTTTAATTCCATGGCGTCGTTGTGCTCGGTGCCTGTACCGTGAGCATTCACATAGTCGATGTCATCGGGTTCGAGGTTGGCATCCTTAAGAGCCATCATCATGGTGCGGTATGCGCCTTCGCCGGTGGGATCGGGGCTGGTTCTGTGATAAGCATCGTTGCCGATTCCGTATCCGAATACTTCCGCAAGGATTTTTGCGTTTCTTTCTTTTGCGTGTTCGAAAGACTCGAGCAAAAGAATGGCACCGCCTTCTCCTAAGTTGATTCCCGTTCTGTTCTTATCAAAAGGAGTACATACTCCCTTGTTCATGTTTTTCATTGAGTTGAATCCGTAGGTGGAAAACTCTGTCGCGGGGTCGATTCCCACTACAACCGCCAGGTCGCATTCACCGCTTCTGATTTTGGAAAATGCTGTGCAGATTGCTGTTGTTCCGGCGGAGCAGGCTGAATTGTTGATGAAGTATTCGCCACCGATTTTCATTCTCTCCTGGAAAGGCTTAACCATGTACTTGGGATAGTCTGCGAATCTCTGAGGGATGTACTTTCCTTCCGCAATGTCGCTTGTGTACTCAATAAGGTGAGTATTGCTTCCAACGGATGTTGCCATTGACATGATTGCTCTTTCGTCAAGAGACTCGATTTCTTCAGCTGTAATTCCGGAGTCCTCAAGAAGCTGATCGATTAAGCCGCTTGTAAGAATTTCCATTCTGGAAGGCTTGTCAAGTTCTCTTACTCTGTAGGGGATGTCTGCCTTTACCTCTCCGAACATGTCGGTGGTAAGCTTGTCGGATTCAAAAAGTGTAATCTTACCGACTCCTGTCTTTCCTTCATATAAAGATTTAAGTACTTCTTCTTTGTTGTTGCCGATGGCACATGTGATGCCAAGGCCTGTAATAACTACTCTCTGTTTACTGGACAATTCTGTTACCCCCGGACCTCTTATTCTGCGCCTGCGCCTACAAGCTCCTTACCCTCTGCCTGCTTGGTTCTTACGTACTCTGCAAGGGTGTTGATGCTCTTGAATGCGTCCATCTCATCTTCGTCTACCACTACGTCGAAGTCCTTCTTAAGACCTACAACGATTTCAAGTGAATCAACCGAATCAAGACCTAAGCCTTCACATTCCTCGGTTGCGAAAATCTGCTGGTCGTAATCGAAGTTCTCTACGTCCACGTCTTCGAGATCGAGTCTGTCGATAATCATTTCAAGTATCTGTCTTTCAAGTGTTTTTTCCATTTTTGTTTCCTCCTAAAATGTGTTTTGTTTAAATGTTGTTTTTAATATAAGAAAAGACTTCCGACTCTATTGAAGCTATTCTTTCTATTACGTTTTTAAGTTCTTCGCAGTTGATTTCCTGTTTGAAGCAGACGAAATTGACTACGGATCTGATTACCTTTCTCCAAAGGCCGCCTGCTACGCGAAGACTGTTTACTTCTTTGGGATCGAGATAATCTTTCTTTTGCAGCGCTTCCCAGTACTCTTTTCTGTAGAGGAAGTTGCTTCCGGATACGAGAGTTCCAAGGAAAATTTTCTGAGCGGTTTCGTCAAGGGAATCAAAGTTTTCAAGAATCTCAAAAACCTTTTTGTATCCGAACTTTCCACCGTTCCAAAGAAGGTCGCCGGTATCGAATTCATCAAAATCCGCAAGGCAGTTATCCATGCTCTCCCTGATGTTGTCGCTGATTCTTTCCCGGTTGCAGTTGCTGCCTAAAAGTCTTACTATCAGTACACTGTCAACGCTCGGCTTCATTTCGAAGCTTTCAAGCTTTTCAAGCTGCTCCCTGGTGACTTCCATCTCGTACTCGGTTTCGTCGGGTTCCATTCCCTTAAGTAAAAGGGTGTTTTCATCCTTGACGCTTGCCTTAAAGGCCGAAAGCGAAATTGCCACCTGCTTGGTATCCTTGTGAAGCATGTCAATGTTTTCAAGTAAGAGTTTCGGAAGAAAAAGAAGAACCTTCTCCAAATTAACCCCCGGAACAAACAAGTCATCTATTGTCAGCTTTTCGTAGATGATTCCCAGCTTATCAAGCAGCTCTTCCTGGCTTGCAACATATCTTGACTTCATCATGTAGACGTTGTTTCCGTCGTAATTAAGACAAAACACTCCGTTGCTTAAGCCTATGGTGCAGATTGCATCGTCATAGGATATTTCCGGAACCATCTCCGAAATGTAATATGCATCGCACGAAATCATGTTTTTCTCCTTTCCTGTTTATTTTTGTATCCCCAAACCAACAGATATCTCTCACCGTTATGTATCCTGACTCTTGCCTCGCATATCTCATCGCCCTTTTGGTAAGTTGCGATGAAGGTCCGGTTGTCGCCTTCTTTAATCGAGACTATCGGGAAGTAGGTCTGTAACCCTTTGCCCTCCATCTTGCCTATGGCCTCATGCAGGCACCACCTTATTTCTTCTTTAATATCGCAATCCCTTGGAAAAAGAAGATCCATGGCTTTTTTTCTTTCCCGGAGCCTTTCTTTAATTTCTATGTCAGCTCCCACGTCCGATTCTTTTGATACGGCTGCGATTGAATACCTGTCTGTATGTGAAATCGAATATTTCAGTCCATTTAAGGTGCCCAGCTTTTCTCTGATTCTTCTGCTTTTTTCGGGCCTCTTTACTGTTTCTTTTCCGTAATCGATTCCTATAAGTCTTACTTTTCCGTCCAGATCATGTTCCATAACTTTGTACTAAATCCACTACAATCTTGGCGCTGTTGACTTTCTTGTTGTTGCGCTCGATTGACTGTCTGAATGTGTACCTGTTATCTTTATTGCCTCTGCACTCGGTAATTACCTTGAGGGTGTTTCCCGAATAGGTTGAGGAAATGTACTTCATATCGGCTTCCCTGATTACAAAGGACACATTCTCTTTGTTTTGTTCCTTACACAAATACTTAAAAATTCCGTGCTCGTAAAACCTAAAATAAATTGAGTGATGCACCATTCCGTAGGGATCGATGTCATCAATATTCACTATTTCTTCAGTAGTCACCATTTTTTATTCCCGTATCATGTTCCTTTCCGAATTGTAATTACGAATTCTCTCCACCAGTTCGGGGTTGAAACGGTATAAAACACCGTTCTTTTGTGAGCAGACCGCTATGTCAAATCTTGCACTTAATTTGCTTATCCCGTCCTGGACTATTTCCTGGTTAAAAGCTATCATTCCGACTTCCGGCGTTTCTATTTGCGTTACTATGCAAACCTTTCTGTCGGTCTGATAAATCGGAACCTTGTTCTCGCACCTGACTTTTGCCACCACAAACTGTACGGCATCCTCAGCATCGTAGAACTCATATATGTTTAACGCATCAGCCACTTCAAATCTGGCTTTCTCGAAATATCTCATGGCCCGTCCGGGCTTAAACATTGACATATGGTCAAAGTCGCAAAAGAACAATTCCACGTTCTCAATCAGTTTTCTCATCCAAATATTCCTTAATTATTTCTGCTGCCTTACTTTCTGCCGAATACTCGGGATCGATTAAGTACTTTCGTACTATTTCTCCTCCTTCTTTGGCTCCTTCTATGAGCTCTTTGTCGTTAAAGGCTCTGTTAAGCGCTTCCTCTATGGTTTCCTTGGTTACCTTGTCCTTGGGAAGCAGTATTCCGTAGTGTTTCTTTTGCATTGTTTCGAGATTGTATTGCTGTTCCATAAAAAGCGGAATTCCTATAAAGGGTTTTCCCGCTGCCAGAACCGAATAAATGGTGCCCTGGCCTCCGTGTGTGATGCAGGCATCTACCTTGCCCGCCATCTCGTATACCGGATAGGCATCCGCGAAGTGGAAGTTCTCAGGATATTTCTTCTTTTCCTCTTCCGTCATCCTGCCGCTTGATACGTAATATTCATAATCTTTGTTGTCTAAATTCTTCAGTACTCTTTCGAAATCCTCGCCGGTACCGGATGAACCCATAACGATGAATATTTTCTTTTTCGTTATGCTGTCTATGTCAGCCGCAACTTCCGGCATCTCAATCTTTTTCTTGTGAAAGATGGGGCCGCAGTATTTGTATCCGTCACCCTCTTCTCCAAACTCGGGAGGATCCGATGCGATGTTTAATTCGCCTTCAAAAATGTCTAAGTCGCTCTCGAATTTCTTAAGGCCGTACATTTCGTTGACCTTATTCCATTCCGCCGAGGACTCGTTGTATATGGAAAACATTTTTTTGATGAATCCAAGCATTACTTCTTTGTTCTGATTCATCTTGTCTTTATTGAAATACCGGTTTAATATGCTTTTCTCCGTTTAGGAATCTATTTTGCTTAAAAAGAAG
>JAEEGJ010029772.1_pt1 | contig 10743 bp, 9 predicted proteins | sample 8958761 | NCBI WGS metagenome assembly JAEEGJ01 (sample SAMN16246546, study PRJNA631951) | gut metagenome | biome: gut microbiome; feature: rumen; material: RS-attached | host: Bos | place: Iran: Karaj | collected 2018-10
CCGGTTAAATCGCATTTTATTAAATCAAATTAATCGGAGGATTTTTTTAAAATGAAAAAAATCGTAGGAATTATTGGAGCAGCTTTGCTTGCTTCTAGCATTTTCGCAGTTGACTTCTCAGCTGGTGTAAGACTTCAGGGAAGCCTTTTCAAGTATGATGCAGATGGTGTGGATGATGGTGATTCATCAAAAACAGTACCACAAATAGTTGTTCTTGAGGAACACCATGAAAATCAGTTCTATCAGAAGCCAATTTCTTTCGCTGTATCTAGTGACCAGGCTGGTGGAGCTCTTAAGATTAGTAATGTTACAGGAGATGCTGTAACAGCTGATGCATGGTCAATTTGGTTCAAACCAATTGATGCTCTCAAGATTACTGTAGGACGCTGGTCTACAAACCTCAATCAGGAACATATTGGTTGGTGTAACACAGATTCTGGTGTTGATACAGACGGTTATGCATTATCTCTTGGTTTGGACTCATTCTCTTGGGATTTGTTCTTTGAATCAAAGAATGGTATGTGGGTTAGCCAGAACAAAGATGCAGACGCGGCAATTGGTGAAATCTATACAAAATTGCAGTTTGGTGCAGACTTTGGTACAGTTAATGCTATGTTCAATGCTTTGAATAACTTCAAAGATTTCCGCTTTGGTGCTGGTTTGAATCTGGCTGGTCTTCCAGTAGGACTTTGGTTAAATGTAATTGGTACATATGCTGCTAAAGACTTCCAGAGAATTCGTGTTGAAGCTGACGTATCTGGCAATGTTGACAGCCTCGGATATGAATTGTTCCTCGCTGGTGGATATAATATGAAAACTAATACAGGTGCTATGAATGCTTTCACTGGTGTTGAAGGCTGGCATGTTGGTGGATCATACTATCTTCCTGAAGCCGCTGCATTCGTTGGTTTCTATGCTAAACTTTCATTCCCAATTGGAAATCTTGGTGGATTTGTTGAACTCAAAGACAGCAACGTGCTTGCTAAAGACTTCAACATGACAATCAACCCTGGCTTCACAGCTAATGTTGGCGGATGTGAAATTAAAGCAGGTATAAATGTAACTGCTAAGAAAGACATCACTATCGATGTTCCAGTTGAGTTCGCTATCAACTTCTAATTTTAGTTAAATTAGAATAAACAAAAAAAAGCTGTTTGGTTTGCACCAAACAGCTTTTTTTTATATCTAACAGAGCTTAGAAATTGATTGACAATTCAAATGGTACGCTGAAAGCAGCCTTGTAATCAGCTTTTTTCTCTTCTGCATTCAAAACTTTGTTACCTGTATCAATCTGGAACCAAGTATTCCAACTCATAGAACCACAGCTACCCTGAGCACCAACTTTGATTGTTGATGCAAAGTTCTTAGCAAGGATGTTCTTGTCGTTGAAGTATACATAAGATGTTACACCATCAAATGCATAAGAAACTTTCAAAGATATTTCACATTCTGTTTCAGCAGCTAAATCTTTCTTTACCCACTTACCATCAGCACCTACTTCATCTGTTTCTTTATCTTTGAATACAAGATTGCTGTTTGTATAAATAAGAGGAGCAGCAAAGAACTGATATCCGAATGCATCAACACTTCCAGATACAAATACTTCTGGACGAATCCATTCAAATGAATCAGCCATATTTCCGACAAAGTTTGCAAATACATTTACACCATTGAAGTTGTTCTGGTAACCAATACCAAAGTCCATACTTTCAATAGCTGCTTTCTTGTATTTTGTAGTTCCATCAGGATTTTTTCCATCTTCACGTGTTTTTGACTTCATAGAATCGATGTTGTAGCACTTGCCAACAAAGTGCTGCCATCCATCTACTGTCTGGTTAAGACACAAATAAGCACCAATAGTTCCAAAATCAGCACCGTAGCTGGCTTTAGCAAATGCACGCTGAATGTTAAGAGCACCTTTTACAGTGTTTCCTGCTGCATCTTCTGTATCCTTTGCTTTTTCTAACCAGAATTTACCTTCATTGTTTCCGTGTAAACCAAGGTCAAGCCCAAAACCGTTTGAATTGAAAGAAACAAGATATCCATTTCCACCAAGAGCGGTTACAGATTCTGTCCAGTCAATCTGTTCTTTGTTTAAAGCAACATCAAAGTTACCTGCAGTTATCTTCAGAGCATCAATAGGCTTGAACCAGATTGTCTGAGTTGTCTGTTTTGGATTCAGAGTACCACCATCAGTAGTAATCTTCAAAGAAGCACCGGCTTTGTCTCCAGAAATTCCGAATACAAAGTTAGGGTTTGCATAGTCATGGCTATCATTGCCCTGTGAGAACAACTGCAATTTTTCATCTGTACCATAATTAAACAATTTACCATTAATTTTTGTTCCAGAAGAAACATCTGCAGCAAATAAGCTGGTAGCAATAGCTACAGCTCCAATAATTCCTACGATTTTTTTCATTTTAAAAAAATCCTCCGATTAATTTGATTTAATAAAATGCGATTTAACCGGATTTTTAGGATGACTTAAAATGTACTTTCGGAATAAAAACTCATTTTTTTGCCAGTACTTGGATGAACAAAAGTTAATTCGCAGGCGTGGAGCATAAGGCGTTCACCGGGCTCGCAGGTACCGTAAAGGGTGTCGCCGACAATTGGAAGATTAAAGCCATGAGGGTTACTGCTTGCCAAGCGGAGCTGATGAGTTCTGCCGGTGTGAGGTATAAAGCTGATTCTTGTAACGGGCTTGATTTTACCAGTTACAGGATTTTTGTAATTTTCGATATTTTCTAAAGACCATTCTGTTATACCAAGCTTGCCGTACACTTCATCATAAATCTGATGAGGACGATTATCTACATCTAGACGGCACTTTATGGCAACCGTGCCACTTTTTTCTCCATTCTTTGGAGCAGCATCTCCTGTAGCCTTGTACAAAACACCATCCAAAAGTGCAACATATTTTTTTTGTATTGTCCGAGCTTCGAACTGTGCATTCAAATGTTTATGCGCTTCTTTAGTGAGACCTAACACCATAAGCCCTGAAGTTTCCATATCAAGCCGGTGTACAGCAGGTTGTTCTATACAATTTGGGTAAAGCTGCCGAACTCTTGTTGCAACGCTATCTTTTTTATCTTCGCCACGTCCTGGAACAGAAAGCAAGTCAGACGGTTTGTTAACCACAACTAACTGTTCATCCTGGTATAAAATCTCAAGTCCTAAAATTGATGGCAGAATGTATCCGCAGCGTTCATCGCAAGGAGGATAAGCTATACCGTTAATTTTATTAAGAGTATTTCTGCCGTAATAAACCTCATCCATACTCAAAACTTTAATACCCTGTTCAAAGGCATAGGACAAAAGCTTTGGAGCACAACAATCTCCTGTTCCTGTTGGAGGAAGCTTATTATTATGTTCGCTGATAATACTGTTCAGGCTGATTTGTTTTCCGTCAAATCGAGTGAAATTATATAGAGAAAAAACATTGAGAAGTGATTCTGTTGTTAAAGTCTCTCGTGCATTGCAAAGTTCTTCCCGCTGACTTAAAAGAAGCCCTTGCTGCAAGAATTGTTGCGATGAGGCAGTTTTTTCAGCTTCGGTTTTTGAAGTTTTTGTATCCTCACTTTTCAGAGCTTTTTCAATACACTTAATTTTTTCTGTGAGCTCATGAATCTCTTTATCATTTTTTTTCAGCGCAAGATTTATTTTTTCGTTGCTTATAATTGGCGGAACTATAATAATTTCAGAATTATGATTATCAGCAGACTGAGGATGAAATAGTTGTTTGTCATAGATAACATTTCTTAAAATGTTATCTGACACAATTCTCAGTTGTCTGCTGATTCCACTTACCGCCAGCAGCACCACTGTCCCACCGCCACTTCCGTCAACTCTCTGCCCCACAAGACATCCCACCATCAAGCCCTGTCCTTCCCGCTCTTCACTAACAGCGGTTAATTGTTCAAGAACCAGCTGCCCCTTTTCAAGAGCATCTATGGCAGCCATGCAGTAGAGATTTGCAATTTTTTGATTAAACGGCGGGAACATACTTTGCTTAGTGCCAGTTCCTCATTTCAACGGTGTCATCAGCTTTTACAACAAAAACGATTGGCTTGTTTTTTGTAAAGAGTCCGTTTTCTACAACTCCAACAATACCGTTAATTTTATCTTCCATTTCGGCAGGATTTATAGGCTTTTCCCATTTGCAGTCAAGAATCTGGTTTCCGTTATCTGTAATTACAGGACCACACTTTCGCACACCTTCGCGAAGAACACAGGTTGCGCCAAGCTCTTTTAAAGCGTTTGTAACAGGAATCCGTGCATCACCAATAATTTCTACAGGAACCGCAAAACCAGTTCCGATTGTTTCAACAGCCTTTGTAGAATCGGCAACTACAACAAAAATCTTTGAATTATATTCAACAATTTTTTCTCTTACATGAGCACCGCCACCACCTTTAATACAGAAGCAATCCGGTGTAACTTCATCTGCACCGTCAATTGCAAGGTCGAGCTTTCCGCCGATAACCTTATCGTTCATAGAATAAACCGGAATCCCCAACTCCTGGCACACATTTTCCGTCTGAAAGCTCGTAACAACAGCCTTAATGTCATGTAAGTCACCATTAACAATATGTTCAGCAAGTCTTTTTACGGCAGGCATAGCAGTTGAACCGGTTCCAAGACCAATCTTCATTCCGCTGAAGATGTAGCCCTTTTCTATAAGTGTATCAATTGCAGTATTTGCAACTAAAGTTTTCTGTTCTGATTGTGTCATCATTATCCTCTTTTTTAAAAAATTGTATCTATTATGTTATTATCTTCAAAATCCATTCCGGTAAAAAGCTTAAACTGTCTGTAGGCCTGGTATTCAAGCATACGGTAACCATTTTCTACACGACAGCCTGCAAGCGTAGCCCTTTGCATCACATGTGTTATTGCAGGCTTACAGATTATATCAAACAAAAGTTCATCGCCCCTGAAGTTATAAAAAGGAATCGGGTCCATAACATCATCATCACTAGGATTATCCTTTTCCATACCAACCGAAGTTGCCTGAATAATAAGGTTAGAATATTCATCAAGCAGAGAAGCACAGGAAGGTTCAAGCGGACTATATTTAAAGCCATACTTTTCTGCAAGCTGGCGTGCATTTTCTACAGTTCTGTTAAAAATGCACACACGTGCCCCCATCTGTTTAAGCACATAAGCAATTGCCTTTGCAGAACTACCTGCTCCTAAAAGCGCAACCTTTTTATGCTTTATTCTGAATGGGCCTAAAAACTCCTGTAAGGCACGCTTAACACCATAGACTTCTGTATTATAACCAACCCAGCCATTTTCCTTTTTTACAATTGAATTACAGGAACCAATCTGTGCAACCTCAGGCGACTGTTCTTTAAGATAATAAATTATAGATTCCTTATGAGGTATTGTAATTGACATTCCGTTTATTCCAATTTGATTTGCAAAATTAATTGCCTCCGTAATAACTGGTGAACGGACTGGGATATAAACTGCATTTAAACCATTTTTTTTATAACCGACATTATGGACTTCCAGACTCTTTGTTTTTGTTGCAGGCCATCCTGTAATTCCAAAAATCTTAGTTTCTTTATTGATGGCCCTGAAGTTGTAAAGATTATTCAATGTAATTGGATCAAGGTGACCGATAGAAGCTGTATTTTCCAGAGTTTCTTCCGGGGAAGTATATGTAAGATAAGAGTTAGTGAAGGCTGACAATATTCTGGACGGCATACCTTCAACACCAAGAGCGCAAAGGATATGCTCGTAATCTGTCATCTCGGCTGCTTCCTTGAACATATTTGAAACATCAGAAAGCTTGTTTACTTTAAATACAATTTTAGGAATCTCATAACCGGTTTTACGCATATCTTCGCAACGCTGGCGGATATTAAAAACCGGTCCCTGCATATTGTGATAGCTTCTGATGATTTTTACACCAAAAGCCATAGCCGCATCCTGAATACTTGGAATGTGGTAATCATCTTCAAAATCTACATAAGCAAAGTTTTTTGCTCTGTCCTGATTTGCAAAAGCAAGCGCACGACCAAAAAGGTTTGTTCTTGAAAACTCTCCGCTTGTAAACTTGCCACCGTCAATATCGCGCCTGATTGTAAGAATACACGGCTGGTAAATCATGGAAGGAAAACGCCTTACATAAAGCTGCTCATCCTCATTAAGATAATCTACCCTGAGTTCAACAAGATCAATATACTTCTGATATTTCTGAACAAGCTGAACGTTCTCTTCAAGAGTTTTACAGGATAATGTCATACAAACGAGCGGCTGACTCATAGCGTTCCCATTCTGATTTTATCTTATTCAACTACTAATCTTGAATTAACCTTATCTACAACGTAAAGAATAAGAGTTGTTCCTTTTGCAACCGAGTATGGAATTGTTACGTTTCCACCCGGATGATTAAAGTTAAGGATTGTGTAAGAGTTTCCTTCTTCCGGTACGGCTTCAAGTCTCATAGGTACAGGATAAGGATAAGAAGCAATCTTTGCCTGGAATATTCCGCTGATGTTTTCATCATCAGATTTATCAGGTAAAGCCATTTCTACAGTTACACGGCTGTAATTAGGAATATACTCATCATCAATCTGCTGCTGGCTGACTACAGTTCCAGCCTTTTCATTATCTTTTGCAACATGACCGGTAATATCAAATACAATCTTACTGCGCGCAATTGTCTGCAAAAGGTCGTTTATGCTCTGACCGATTACATAAGGACGTCTTGTGTTTTCATAGTTTGGACCACGGCTTACAACAAGCTGAACGGTAACAGGCTTTGTGATTTTTGTACCCTCTGGTGGTTCCTGTTCAAGAATTGTTCCCGGGTCAGAAAGGTCCGGTTTATATTCAGGTTCTGCAAGAACAATAAGAGGCTTTGTCTGGCCGGCAAAAAGTGTCTGTAAGGACATCCTAACATCATCAAGATTTTTACCAACATAAGTTCCAACTTCATCAACAACAATACCGCGGCTGATTACAAGAGAAACTCTGCTGTAGCCTTTTACAATTGAACCTGCAACAGGCTCCTGTTCAAGGATTTTTCCTTCATCATCAGGATTTTCTGAATATCTTAAGGTTATGCGCGGATAAAGCTCTTTTGTCTGCATTTCGAGCAAGGCTTCGTCCCATTTTTTTCCAACAACATTCGGTACAAGAACCTGCTCTTCGCCTTTAACGTTTGCAAAAAAGATTCCGACACAGGAAAGTCCCATAATGAGCAGAGTCAGAATAAAGGTAATGATGATAACCGGAATACTGCTCTGGAAGGTGGCAAAGCTTTCTGCAAGAGTTTTTCGCACTTTTTTGGCTTTACCTGTTTTTACAGATTCATCTTTATTTTCGTTTTTATCTTCAGTATCATAGTTTTCTGTTTCTACAGATACTTCACTGTTATATTCACCAACTTCAACTTCACTGGTAGCGAATGAATCATTTTCGTTTTGTTCATTAATTTTTTCTTCATCCATAACAATCCTCAATTAACGTTGTTTTATTATTCCTTTCTGTTATTGTAAAACAGTGCCCACAAAGTTTCTTGCACCATTCATAAAATCTTTATAATTCATCTGGTTCTTTCCCTGACGCTGAAGTGATGTAAGGCAAAGAAATCCATCGCCGGTTTTTATAAAAATACCGTCTGGTTTACTGTAGCTTACAACCTTACCGGCAGGTTCTCCGGAAAAGTCACCTGTATTTATGCCCGCATTTGAAAGCTGCTGTTCAGTAAGCACCTTTGAACATAATATTCTTAAAGGCTGTCCGTTTTCAAGTGTCCAGCAGCCAGGTTCCGGAAAGTAAGCCCTGATTTTTGCTTCTATTGATTTTGCCGGAAGCTTCCAGTCAATTTTTCCGTCTTCTTTTTTAATTATATTTGTGTAGCTTGGCTCTCCTGTCTGCTTTGCACCTTCAGGAAGCTTTCCATTTTCTACTATTGATTTTATAACACCACAGATTAAATCTGCACCAATTACCGCACTGTCATCTAAAAGAGATTTTGCAGTTTCTTCTCCGCTTAAGTTTACGATTTTCTGGGCAAGTATGTCGCCTTCATCCATTTTCAGCGAAAGAGTTTGAATTGAAACTCCTGTTTCTGAATCTCCGTTAAGAATTGCGGCTGGAATCGGTGTACACCCCCGGTATTTTGGCAATAAAGAAGGATGAAGATTTATTCCGCCAAATGGAAAAAGCGCAAGAAACTTTGGACCAAAAATGTGACCATAAGCAAAACAAACGAGTAAATCTGCATTTAAGGCCGAAACTTCTTCGCGAGTCTGAGAATCCAAATGCTCTGGTGTAAAGCATGAGATATTGTGTTCGATTGCAAATGCAGCCACAGGTGTTGGTGTAAGCTCTTTATGACGTCCCTTTGCACTTGGCGGATTAGACAAAACACCGGCAATTTCAAAGCCATATTCCTTCTGTTTTTCAAAGAGGATTTCGAGAGTTTTTCTTGAAGGCTCCGGGCTGCCGGCATACAGTATCTTCATTATTCAGTGCAATTCCTATTTATTCTTTTTGCTTTCTTTGGCTGCAAGCTTTGCCGCAATCTTTCTTGCTTTAGCTTCTTTTTCAGCACGCTTTTGAGCCGCACGTTCTGCACGCTTTTTAAACTGCGCAGTAGTCTTTTCTGCAAAATCCTTATCACCACGGTCGATGTAAAGAATACCGTTTAAATGATCATATTCATGCTGGATAATTCTTGCTAAAAGTCCGTCAGCTTCAAGGGTAAAAGGCTTGCCGTTTTCATTAAGTGCCTGTACGGTAACTTTATCAGGGCGGGTTATTGTTTCGTAAACCTGAGGGATACTAAGGCAGCCTTCTTCATAATCACAAAGAGTTTCTGAAGTTTTAATTATCTGCGGATTAATAAAGGTGCGTCTTACATCATCATCAGCCATAGCAACAAAGAGACGCAGGCTTTTTCCAACCTGTGGACCTGCAAGACCAACGCCCTGAGCCTCTATCATTGTGTCGAACATATCGTTTACAAGCTGTCTGATTTCGTCGTTGACTTCTTTTACAGGCTCAGCTGTCTGTCGTAATATATCTTCTCCAAGCTTTGTAATATCAAGAATCATCTGCTTCCTCTTAAATCTTTTTCCCGATTATTAATTTATTCTCAAACGGGCTGCTCTGGAGTGTCCGTCTAATCCTTCTATATCTCCAAGGAAACCAGCTGCAGCACCACTTCTAAGTACTCCGTTCTTTCCTTCTTCTACACGCAGAGTTGTTACAGTCTTAAGGAACATTCTAACACTCAAACCGCCGGTAAACTTTGCAGAACCAGAAGTAGGAAGTGTATGATTAAGACCGGCAGCATAATCACCGAATACTTCTGCAGAATAGTGACCGATGAACAGAGAACCGTAATTGTGAACTGCATTAACAATCTTTTTTCGTTCTGATGTACTTTCCATTGCAATTTCAAGGTGTTCTGGTGCTTTTTTATTTGCAATTTCAACAGCCTGTGCCAGAGAATCTACAAGAATAATTTTTCCATAGGTATCTATACTCTGACGTGCAATTGCTTTTGTTGTAAGAGTTTCAAGCTGGCGTTCAATTTCGTCGCTAACCTTCTGAGCAAGTTCTTCATCATTTGTAACAAGAACCGGCTGAGCAACAACATCATGTTCGGCCTGTGCAAGAAGATCTGCGGCTACCCAAACAGGATTAGCAGACTTATCTGCAATTATAAGCACTTCTGTAGGACCGGCAATCATATCAATACCAACACTGCCATAAACTGCTTTCTTTGCAGCGGCAACAAACTTATTTCCAGGGCCAACTACAACATCAACCTTAGGAATAGATTCTGTTCCGAATGCCATAGCTCCAATTGCCTGACTTCCGCCAACTGCATAAAGGTGATTTACACCACAGATATAGGCAGCGGCCATAATTCCTTCGTCTGCATAAGGCTTTCCGCCAACATAAGCTTTACCAACAATTCCACTGCCTGCTTTTTCTGCATTATCCTTGTCGTCCGGGTGAACTCTTGGTGGTGTACAGATGATTACGTTTTTAACACCGGCAGCAACAGCTGGAGTAACTGTCATAATTACTGTAGAAACAAGCGGAAAACGGCCTGCTGGAACATAACATCCGGCTACATCAACAGGAATTGTTTTCTGACCTGTAAAAATGCCAGGCTCAAGCTCTTCTTCAAAATCGGTAAATGATTTTCTCTGTCTTTTTGCAAAGCGCAAAGCTAAATCGTGTGAATAAACGAGTGCATCGTAAACATCGCGGTTCTGAAGCTTCATTTTTTCTGCAGCCTTCTGCAATTCTTCCTGCGGAACTTCAAATACAGCTGGAACTGAAACATCAAATTTATTTCCATAGAGACGCAATGCAGCATCTCCACGCTTCTGCACTTCTTCAAGAACAGAGTTTACAACTTCGTTTGAATTGCCAAAAGCACGTGTTGCAAAAAACTCCTGTTCAACTTCATCATATTTCTGAATCTTAATCATTTTATTTTTCCTTATGTCTTCTATCTAATTCATCGTAAACATCCTGCCAGGTAACACCTTCCTTATACATAAGGACATTTACAAAATAAAGCAAATCGGCTGCTTCCCAGATAACTTCATCTTTTGTATCTGCTTCGCATAACTCTTCTGCTTCTTCTTCTACCTTTTCGCGTACACGTTTTGCATCTAAGGTGGCGGTATATGAACCAGGCTTAGGATTTGCAAACCTGTCGGCGATTATGTTGTACAATCTTCCCATAGAAGATTTTTC
>JAEEGJ010029777.1_pt1 | contig 10742 bp, 7 predicted proteins | sample 8958761 | NCBI WGS metagenome assembly JAEEGJ01 (sample SAMN16246546, study PRJNA631951) | gut metagenome | biome: gut microbiome; feature: rumen; material: RS-attached | host: Bos | place: Iran: Karaj | collected 2018-10
CTGCTACCACCAGTACCAGCCCCTGACCCGGCGGGGCAACCACGGGATCGGGAGCGGTTTCGGCGACGACCCGCTCTGGCTCATTTTCGGCACGGTCGCATACCTCCGGGAGACCGGCGACTTCAGCATACTGGACGAGCCCGTCCCCTTCGACAACGTCCCCGGGACGGAGCGTCCTCTGCTGGAGCACCTGCGCATCAGTTTCACGCACGTGACCCGTCACTTCGGCCCGCACGGCCTCCCGCTGATCGGCCGCGCGGACTGGAACGACTGCCTCAACCTCAACTGCTTCTCCCACAACCCCGACGAGTCCTTCCAGACCACGGAGAACAAGACCGGCGACTCGCAGGCCGAGTCGTTGATGATCGCCGGCCTGTTCGTCTATACGGGCCGGGAATACGCCTCCCTGCTGCAGCATATCGGACAGGACTCCGCCCCCGTGCTGCAGGCCGTCACCGACATGGAGCAGGCCATCCGCAGCTTCGGCTGGGACGGCGAATGGTTCCTGCGTGCCTATGACTACCAGGGCCGCAAGGTCGGCTCGCACGAGAATGCCGAAGGACAGATCTTCATCGAGAGCCAGGGCTGGTGCACCATGGCGCGCATCGGCGCGGAGGAGGGCCTCTGCGACCGGGCGCTGGACAGTGCCAAGCGCCTGCTGGACAGCGAGCACGGCCTCGTGCTCAACCAGCCGGCCTACTCCTGCTACCATCCTGAACTCGGCGAGATCTCCTCTTACCCCGAAGGGTACAAGGAGAACGCCGGCATCTTCTGCCACAACAATCCCTGGATCATCATCGGGGAGGCCCTGGCAGGCCGGACCGACGACGCCTGGGAGCACTACTGCAAGATCTCCCCAGCCTTCGTCGGCGACCAGCAGTTGCACAAGGTGGAGCCGTATGTCTATTGCCAGATGGTGGCGGGCAAGGATGCCTTCCGTCCCGGCGAAGGCAAGAACAGCTGGCTCACCGGCACCGCCGCCTGGAACTGGCACGCGGTCACGGAGTTCCTCCTCGGCATCCGGCCCGAGTACGACGGGCTCCGGATCGAGCCGCACCTTCCGGCCCGGTTCCGGACCGTCAAGGTCCACAGGATCTTCCGGGACGCAGTCTATGACCTGACCCTGCACCTGGGCGGACGGGGCGGCAGCGCCTTTATCCCCTACGCTCCCGGAAGCCACACACTTGAGATTGAATTGTGATGCACTCCAGTCCCAGCCCGGCGGCTTCAAGGCCGTGGAGCGGCTCCTCCGTGGGCCTTGTGCCCGGCCGCTGCATCATTGGCCGCCCGGATGCCTGCCAGGAACTCCTCCGGCGTGAAGACCGGCATCGGGGCATAGTCCCGGAATAGCCGGGCATTGGCGGTGACGATGCAGTCACAGCCGCCGTAGTCGGCACAGGCGATCTGCATGGCGTCCTCGAAATCCGGACACGCCGAACGGAGGGCGTGGTATACGCACATATCGTTCACAGGCAGGACACGATGATTCCTGAATACGTCCCGCAAAACCCCAAAAGCGTATTCTTTCCCTCTGTTCTTTCCCAGCACATAGGCAATATCGGCAATTGACAGGCTGGAAACACAGCACCGGAACTGTTCCTGTCCTGCCACAGAAAGGATTTCAGAAGAAGCCACAGAGAACCGGCGATCCGGGAAGAACACATCCAGGAAAATGTCTGTGTCAAGGAATACCTTATTCATTTCGACAGGATATAAGCCAACCGGTCATCTGCCTCCAATTCTTCTTCCGTAAAGGGCCGGATGTCCCTGGACAGGTCCCTGATCCGCTCAGGGATCTCGTCGGGGATCTCGACGGCAGGGAACCGGAACTCCCCGACATATTCTCCGATGGCACGCTCAACCAGGCGGTTGAGGCTGATGTTCTGCTGACGGGCCTTGCGCTTGGCGCGCATCAGCAGTTCCGGATCCAGCCGGAAAGCGGTCTGTGTCTTTTTCTCTTGCAACATATCTGGTCAGTTTTCCAGCAAATATAATCAAATGTATAACTTGCCCGACAGGTGTTATACATATTTCCGGTGAAAAAAGCATCGGAGCCGACATTCTGAATTAATTGCTATATTTGTATGATATACAATTTCGAGCGCTATGTCAACAAAAGCAAAAATCATCACCTGGATCGTGGCTGTCCTGCTCGTGGGCGGAGCCATCGCCGGTTATTTCAAGTTCTACTTCGTGTTCGGCGAGGGCGTCAAGGCCGGCGAACTCAACCAGATCGTCTACAAGGGATGGGTCTGGAAGACCTACGAGGGCCGGCTGATCCAGACCGGATTCAAGAGCTCCGGCGGCAGCAAGGTCGGCGGCAACCTCCAGTCCAACGAATTCAACTTCTCCGTCGTGAGCAAGTCCGTGGCTGATTCGCTGATGCTCTGCAGCGGCAAGAACGTCGAGCTGCATTACAAGGAATACAACGGGACCCTCCCCTGGCGCGGCATGCAGCGCTACATCGTGGACAAGATCGTGTCCGTGCGGGAACCGTCCGCCAATACCGAGATCCCCATTTTCACCGGAGGAGAATCCATATGATGATACAGACCCTGATCCTGCTCGTCGCGGGCATCCTTGCGACGCGTCCCGCGGCTGAGCCCGACGGCCGCATGCTCACCGTGGCCGAGTCCGTCGGCCAGACTGAACGTCCCCTCTCCCCGACCCAGGTCCGGGCCTACTGGACCCCGGACAGCCAGATCACCCGGGAGATGCAGCGCCCGCAGCGTCCCCAGCGTCCCGCCTGGAAGCTGCCCGTGCCGGAAGGCCCCGGCATCGTGTACGGCCAGTCCGTGAGCCGCAACGAATTCGGCATCAACACCGGCGTCTTCCCCGCCCCGGACGGCAAGCGTCTCGCCGTCTACCGCAAGGACGAATCCGCCGTCACGCTCTACCCGCTCTACGACATCACCTCCCGCACCGGCGGCGCCAACATGATCCGCTACCCCATGGCCGGCATGGCATCGGAGCACATCACCCTCCATGTCACGGACCTGGAAGGCAATATCCTCTCCACGATGCAGGTGACCGACTTCGACGACGAGCGCTACCTGACGAACATTACCTGGTCACCCGACAGCAAGTACATCTTCATCCAGGTGCTCAACCGCGCCCAGCATGAGATGCACCTCAACATGTACCGCGCCGACAACGGCGCGTTCGTGCGCACCATCCTGACGGAGGAGAACGACGCCTGGGTGGAGCCGCAGGACCCGCTCTGGTTCATCAAGGACAGCTACCAGTTCCTCTACCGGACGGACAACCGGGACGGCTACCACAACCTCTACCGCTGCGACACGCTCGGCCGCATCGAGCGCATCACCCCCGTGGACGCCGAAGTCTCCTACCTGGCCAACGACGGCCGCTACGTCTATTACACTTCCTCGGAGGTCTCCCCCATCGAGCGACACCTCTTCCGCGTACGGATCGACCGCCGCAAGCTCGGAGCGCCGCAGCGGCTCACCCCCGAAGAGGGCTGGCACAGCGTCACGCTCTCCCCGGATTTCACCAAGTTCATCGACCGCTACAGCAGCTTCAACGTGCCCGGCGTGACGCAGGTGCGCAGCACCGACGGCAAGCTGCTGGAGACACTGGGCACAGCCGACAACCCGCTCGAGGGCTACGCCCAGGTCGCGATGGAACTCGGTTCGACTCCGTCCGCGGACGGGCAGTTTGACAACTACTACCGGCTCTATTATCCGAAGGACTTCGACCCCTCGAAGAAATACCCCCTGCTCGTCTACGTCTACGGCGGCCCGCACACGCAGCTGGTCAACGACAGCTGGCTGGGAAGCATCCGGATGTGGGAGCTGCTCATGGCCCAGCGCGGCTATGTGGTCTATGTCCAGGACAACCGCGGCACGCCCTACCACGGCGCCGCCTACGAGAAGGCCATCAACCGCCAGTGCGGCCAGGCCGAAGTGGCGGACCAGATGGCCGGTATCCGCGCCCTGCTGGACCGCGCCCCCTGGATCGACCGTGAACGCATCGGCGTGCACGGCTGGAGCTACGGCGGCTTCATGACCCTCTCGCTGACCACGCACACGCCGGGATTCTTCAAGGTGGCCGTGGCCGGCGGCCCGGTCATCGACTGGCAGTGGTACGAGGTGATGTACGGCGAGCGCTACATGGACAATCCGGACACCAATCCGGAAGGGTTCGCGAAGACCTCGCTCATCCCGCGCGCCAAGGACCTCACGGGCCACGTCCTGATCTGTCAGGGCCTGCTGGACGGCACCGTCGTGCCCCAGCATTCGCTGAGTTTCGTCCAGGAGTGCATCAAGAACAACATCCCGGTGGACTGGTTCCCCTACCCGATGGATGAGCACAACATGCGCGGCATCGCCCGCCTGCACCTGTACGAGAAGATTACGGATTACTTCGAGACATACCTATGAGAAAACTCCTGACCGCAGCCCTGGTCCTGCTGCTGGCGGCAGCCCCGCTGTCCGCCCAGAAACGGGCCGAGACCAAACTTTACCAGAAAACCCTGTCGAAACCCTCGGTGGAGGCCTTCGACAAGTTCCTCAAGAAATACCCGTCCTCCGTCTATGCGGAGGACATCCTGGCCCGCAAGGACACCCTGTTGAATATCAGCCCGTATGATGAGGCGCAGGCGAAGCAGATCGCCGCGGGGCTGCTGCCCGGCGGGATTGAATTCCGTGCCCTCGCCGACCGGCGCGAGGCCGTGGACCGCGTCTACGCGGTCTGTCTGGAAGGAGAGAATCTCGCCCTGGACCAGGTCCGCATCGTGACGCTCCGCAAAGGCGCGGACGGCTGGTCTCAGGAGGGCGTCTACGACGCGCCCGCAGCCGATGCGGAAGGGATGCGCTTCCGCGAATTCGTCGACGAAACCTCCGTGGTCGACATCCGGGGGACGCGCTACCTGTTCTTCCACTACCTGATGTCCGGCACGGGCGGGCAGGCTTATGTCGCTGCCGCCTACGCCCCGCAGACCGACGAATTCGGCTGCGTCACCTTCCGGGGCAAGAGCATCCTCGGCTCGGGCCACGTCCCGCAGTACAACATCCTCGGACGTTCCGACGAGGCGATGCTCAGCGGGATGGACCGTCCGTGGATGCGCCTGCTGCTGAAGGATATCCAGGACAATCCCTGGCTGGAATATGTCCCGGAGAAGGACTACCTCACCGACGCCGCCCTCGAATGGTGGCTGCAGCAGAATCCGGATGCGCTGACCAGCGCCACGCACCTCAAGTTCAACATCCTGCAGAAGGAGAGTTCGCTCGTGGAGGAGTTCTCGGCCGCCAAGGGCAAGAAGAGTTCTTCGAAATACACCGCCGCCATGTTCGACCACCGCGGCTACACCGTGATCGTCGTCTACCAGAAAGCCGACGACAACTACGTCCTCGCCTGGGCGGAGCCCGAGGCCAAGGACCACTACCGCGACCGGCTGCTCAACAGCATCGCCTTCGACGATGCCAACACCCTCGCGATGTCCTACTACCACGGCAACCGCACATTCAAGTACCGCCTCAACCTGGCTTCCAAGAACCTCCGCAGAAACTAAAGCCATGAAAGAATACATCGAACAGAACCGGGAACGCTTCTTCGAGGAGCTGTTCTCGCTCCTGCGCATCCCCTCCGTCAGCGCCAGGCCCGAGCACAAGCAGGACATGTACCTGTGCGCCGAGACCCTCGCCAATCTCCTGCTGGAGGCCGGAGCCGACGAGGCCGGGATCTGCGACACGGACGGCCACCCGGTCGTCTTCGGACAGAAGACCGTCGATCCGCAGGCCCGGACCGTGCTGGTCTACGGCCACTACGACCTCCAGCCGGTCGAGCCGCTGGACAAGTGGGCCCACGACCCCTTCGACCCGCAGGTCCACGACGGGGCCATCTGGGGCCGCGGGGCCAATGACGACAAGGGCCAGCTCTTCATGCACATCAAGGCCTTCGAGTACCTGCTGCGCAGCGGGAAGCTCCGCCACAACGTGAAGTTCCTCTTCGAGGGCGAGGAGGAGATCAGCAGTCCGTCCCTGCCTGCCTGGATCAAGGCCCACAAGAAACTGCTCAAGGCGGACCTCTGCCTGGTGAGCGACACCACGATGCTGGGAGAGGAAGTCCCCTCCATCAACTGCGGCATGCGCGGCATGAGTTACCTGGAGATCAAGGTCACCGGGCCGGGCAAGGACCTGCACTCCGGCCACTTCGGCGGCACGGTCGCCAACCCCATCCAGGTCCTCTGCGAGATGATCGCCTCCCTGATCGGCGAGGACGGGCGTGTGGCGGTGCCGGGCTTCTACGACAAGGTCGTGGACCTGTCCCGCGCCGACCGGCGGATGCTCGCCAAGGCACCCTTCGACCTCAAGGAGTACAAGGAGTTCCTCGGTGTGCGCGCGCTGCGCGGCGAGAAGGGCTACACGCCCCTCGAGCGCGTCGGCATCCGCCCGTGCCTCGACGTCTGCGGCATCTGGGGCGGCTACACCGGCGCCGGCGCCAAGACGGTGCTCCCGTCCGAGGCGCACGCCAAGATCTCTATGCGCCTGGTCCCGGACCAGCGCAGCGCCGAGATCGCCCGGCTCGTCGGGCGGCATCTCAAGAAGATCGCCCCGAAATGCGTCTCGGTGGAAGTCACGCCCTGCGGGGGCTGCGACGGATTCACGATTCCAATCAGTTCTGAAGCCTACCAGGCCGCGGCCCGCGCCATCGGTGAGGTCTATGGGAAGGAGCCTGTCCCCGCCCGCGGCGGCGGCTCCATCGGCATCCTGGGCGAGATGCAGAAGATCCTCGGGATCGACCCGCTCCTGATGGGCTTCGGCCTGGAGCGCGACACCATCCACTCCCCCAACGAGAGCTACCTTCTCAAGCAGTTCTTCGGAGGAATGGAGAGTATCGCCAAGTTCTACGAATACTGGCAGTAAAACGCCGTCAGACTACTTCAGGAAGCCGTCCAGCCAGGTGCAATGGGCGGCTTCCGTCGTCTCCGAGGCCCAGTGCTCGTTGATCGGCGTCAGCAGCAGCGACTTCGGGCAGTCCAGGCTGTTCCACACGCCGAAGGAGGTGGACGGAGGGCAGACGTCGTCGTTGTAGCCGAAGGACATTTGCGTGGGGACCTTGATCTGCCGGGCGAAATTGATCACGTCGTAGTAAGCCAGGGTCTTCACCGCAGCCGGCGTGAGGATCCCCGGCTGGTGGTTGAAGTGCGGGTAGCCGCCGGTGCGGCCGGGCGTGGCGTAGGCCGCCATGTCCGCGAGGGCCGGATGGTCCGCGATACAGACGGTCACGCGCGGATCCAGGCCGGCAGCGACAAGGCTCAGGGCACCGCCCTGGCTGCCGCCCTTCACGACGACGTTCCTGCCGTCCCACTGCGGAAGCGTGGTCAGGTAGTCGATCATCCGGACCATGGCCAGGTAGACGTTCTTCATGTAATACGTTTCCCGGGATTCAATCCCATTGCCGAGATAGCCGGCCCCATTGCCCGTCTCCAGCCGGCGGCCCGCATCGCGGAACACCTGCACGTCGGAGCGGGGATCCAGCCCGTGGATCTCGATGACGAAACGGATGAAATGCCGCTGCGTGTAGTAGCGGTGCCAGCCTGGGACGATGATGGTGTTGACCCCCGCGCCCGGCGGGAAGATGACGATCGGACAGGAGCCGGGCGCGACATCTTTGGGCACATACAGATAGCCGTAGACGCCGTGCTCGTCATCCACGCTGACGCGCACCAGGGTGCAGTCCTCCGTGGCGGTGCCGCGCTCAGGCTGCGGAATCTCCCGCACCCGCAGCGGGCGCGCCTCCATAGCGGCGATCTCCCGCTTCCAGAAGGCGTTGAAGTCTTCCGGCAGGGTAACCACCGGCTGGATCTGCTCGGGCGAGAATCCCAGCTTGACGCGGGTCTGCGGTGCACCGGGGCCCTCGCCATAACGGATCTGGACATTGCGGAAACCGGGCGTGCGGCGCGTTCCCACGGGGATGCGCGCCCGGCCGTCCCGCAGTTCGGCCGTGCCCTGCACGTCCGGCTGCATCAGGTCGTCCGACACCGTGTAGTTGAGGGTCCCCTCATGCGGGATGCCGTATTTGGACAGGAAGACTTCGACGGAAGCCTCCTCGCCGACCCGGTAGGTCCAGTCGGCATGGTCCGGCACGGAGAACCAGCTCCAGTCCGAATAGAACTGTGCACGGGCAAAGAAACCGGCTGCCAGCAGGATACTGGCAGCCGTAAAAAGTTTCTTGAACATCATTTCACTTCGAATTCGTAGCTTCCGGACTGAAGTTCGCAGAGCACCCGGCCCTTGAGCGCGCGGAACGGACCTGCACCTTCAGCACCCTTCAGCACTTTGACATGAGATTCCGGATCGAGTCCGGAATGACTGGAAAGGGCGGGGACCTGCAGGGTCAGCGAAGCCGTGGTGTTGGCGGGGATGGTGACGCGGTAGATGTAGCCGCCCGCCGTCTTCTCCCAGCCGGCCTCGATGCGGCCATAAGGGCTCTCGAAGCCGCCCTTGGCGAAGGTCTCCTTGCCGCCGACCTTAGGCTGCAGCAGGATGTGCTTGTAGGCGGGATTGTCCTCGTCGCGCTGGATGCCCAGCTGGTGGGAGTACATCCACTCCCCGATGGCGCCGTAGGCGTAGTGGTTGAAGGAGTTCATATCCACGGGACCGAAGCCGTTCTCGATGGTGTAGGAGTTCCAGCGCTCCCACATCGTGGTCGCCCCCTGCAGCACCGGGTAGAGCCAGGACGGGTACTTGGTCTGCTCGAAGAGGGTGTAGGCCACGTCGTCGCGGCCGTTCTCCGACAGGGCGAGGTTGAGGTAAGGCGTACCGATGAATCCGGTGGTAAGGGTGTTGCCGTGCTTCTCGATGTCCTCCACCAGGTGGGCTACGGCCTTGTCACGCAGCTCGCCGTCCAGCAGGCCGAAGCGCAGCGGGAGGGCATAGGAGGTCTGCGTGCCGACGGGCATCAGCGTGCCGTCCTTGGGGGCGTTCGGATTTGCGGGCATGCCCGGCCAGCGGAAAGCCACGTACGGAGCCACGGAGACACCGTCCTCGTTGTAGTACTTCTTCACGAACGCGGCCTTGACCTTGTCGTGCAGGGCGGCATATTTGCGCGCCTCGCGGGTCTTGCCCAGGGCTTCGGCCATCCGGGACATCATGTAGGCGTCGTAGGCGTAGTAGGCGGTGTTGGTAAGGCCGATGTCCGTGCGCTCGATGGCGAGGTGGTCACCGATGCCGGAAGAGACCTGCGTGCCGTCCGGATTGGCCTGGCGCTCCAGGTAGTCCATGTAGCGCTCCATCGAATCCCAGTGCTGCTGCAGGACGCGGAGGTCTCCGTACTGCTCCCAGACCTGGTAGGGCACGAGGATGCCGGCTTCCATCCAACCCATCCAGCCCGGCTGGTCGTTGGTGAAACCATAGGGCGGACGGCCCGTGACCGGATAGTAGTTGAAGTAGCTGCCGTCGTAGTTCTGGTTGTCGCGCATGGAGTAGAACCAGCGGGCGTAGAACTTGTCCACCCAGGGGCTGAAGTACGTGGCCGTGCGGGCGAAGACCTGGGCGTCGCCCGTCCAGCCCTGGCGCTCGTCACGCTGCGGGCAGTCGGTCGGGACGGCCTGGAAGTTGTCGCGCTGGCCCCACTGGATGTTCTGGAAGAGGCGGTTGATGTCAGGATCGGAGCTCTCGTAGTCGGAGGTGGTGTTGCCGATGGACTCGAGCACCACGGCCTTGACGGAGGAGATCGGGAGCGGCTTGTCCAGGCCGGTCACGGACACATAGCGGAAGCCGTGGTCCGTGAAGACGGGCTGGTAGGTCTCCCCCTCTTTCTTTCCGCGCATCGTGTAGTTGTCAATGGAGATGGCCCCGCGATAGTTCTCGACGTAGACCTGGCCCTTCTTGGCCTTATACATCTCGATCGTGTAGGGTGCGACCGGGTCGGTGGGGATGCGCTCCGGATAGATCATCTCGCCGTAGCGCAGGTTCACGACCTGGCCAGCCTTGCCCTTCATGCCCTCCAGGCGCGGCACGCCGATGACGTTCTGGCCGAAGTCATAGACGAAAGTGCCCTTGACCGGCTCGGACACGCTGATGGCGTCGAGCGTGATGTTGTTCTGGATCGGCAGGCCCACGTAGGCCTGGATCTGCACGCTGGGAGCCGGACGCTCGAAGAGGTCGGCGGGCTCCCAGGCGGAGTCGTCGAAGCCGCCGTCTTTCCAGCCGTCCACTTCCTTCCGGGCGTCGTAGTCTTCGCCGAACTGGAAGCCGTTGCGGGTCACGGGGCCGTGGTCGTACTTCTTCCAGCTGCCGTCGGTCACGATCACCTGCTGGGTGCCGTCCTCGAAGGTTACGAGGATCTTGGCGAGCAGGGACTGCTTGATCCCATACGGGTCCACGTTATTGGAGGTAAAGATGTTGAGGTCGCTGTACCAGCCGGCACCGAGCATGGCACCGAAACCGTTGGAACCGGGTTTCAGCATGCTGGTGATGTCGTAGGAGTTGTACATGATCCGGTAGCGGAAGTCCGTCCAGCCCGGGTTGAAGTAATCGTTGCTGACGCGCTGGCCGTTGATGTAGAACTCATAGATGCCGCGGGCGGTCACATAGAGGCGCGCATCCTTGACCGGCTTGGTGAAATCTACATTCTTGCGGAGCATCGGGGCGGACACCAGTCCGTAGGGCTCCCAGACCTGCAGGCGGCCGTTGCCGGTCACCTCGTGGCGGATGGTCGGGTCGGTGTAGAGCACCGTGTTCCAGTTCTCCTCGGAGATCACGATATCGGAGAAGACG
>JAEEGJ010029778.1_pt1 | contig 10742 bp, 10 predicted proteins | sample 8958761 | NCBI WGS metagenome assembly JAEEGJ01 (sample SAMN16246546, study PRJNA631951) | gut metagenome | biome: gut microbiome; feature: rumen; material: RS-attached | host: Bos | place: Iran: Karaj | collected 2018-10
AGACATGTAGCATTTGTGCACTGATTGGGCTAACACCAAAGAAAGCTACCGCACAAATAGAATTAGTGGCCGCAGATAATGTTGTTAGGATCAATGAATAAATCAAAGTAATAATGAAATGCGCCGCGAAGATTTGGTGACGGGTAAATCCATGAATGACTTTATTTCTAATTGTGCCGTTACCAAAGTCCATCATAATAACGATGACTTGGAATACAGCAAAGATATAGCTAAAGCTAAAGACTGGGTTGAATGTATAACCAAGTAATGTATCACCCATACTTGTGGTCACTACTTCTTCTCCTGGTGGGACTAAATCAGCGACAGCAGCGTTAGATAACGCCATCACACCAGCAACGAAAAGTGGTAAGCCGACGGCTATAATCAAACTGATATAAACGATTTTTGTTTTGAGAACACGGAATAAATCCGCTTTTAAGAGGTTGCCCATTATTTGTTACCTCCGTTCACTAATTGTTGATAGAAGTCTTCGATTGTTTCTTCGCTAGAAGAAATGCTTTCGACTTTGATACCTTTGTTAACTAAGTACTTCATAACTTCGTTAATGTCTAAAGTATCATAAATGGAAATGAATTCGCCATCGAGATTAACTTCTTTAAGATTGAACTCTTTAGCGAGGTCTTTAGAAACCTTTTCAGAGTTCTTTACACGGATAACGATTTTCTTTCTCGCTAATTGATGGAGTTCATCAAAATCAATTTCTTTAACTAAGCGGCCATGTGTTAAAAAGCCGACACGTGTACAGATTTTGTCCAATTCTGAAAGGATGTGGCTGGAAATTAAGAAGGTCACACCTTTCTTATTAAGTTTTAAGATTGTTTCACGCACGTCGATGAAACCTTTTGGATCCAAGCCGTTCATTGGTTCATCAAGAAGCATGAGTTTTGGCTTATTGATTAACGCTAAGGCGATACCAAGTCTTTGTCTCATACCTAATGAGAAGTTTTTAACTTTCTTATTACCGACATCACCTAAGTGAACCTTTTCTAAAAGAGCTTGTCTTTCTTCATCTGTTAATTTAATACCAAGATATAATTCTTGGAAAATAATGTTATCTCTCGCGGTTAATGTAGGAACTTGTGAAACGGTTTCCACGATAGCGGAGAGCTTTTGTCTTTCTTTGTATATACGTTTATCTTTGTTTCCGACACCAAACAAAGAAAATGAACCGGAAGTTGGTTCTGCTAGGCCAGTTAATAAACGCATAATGGTTGTTTTACCACTACCATTTTCACCAACGAAACCATAGATACTGGCTTCTGGAATGTGCATATTAACGTGATTGACAACGAGTTTGCCAGCATATTGCTTACAAAGTTCGTTTGTTTCAATTAAATACATAGCGATTCCTCCTTTTTACTGTTATCAAATATATTTATTTACAAAATAAAAGACAAGTGATATCGGTGTTCCATATGCGAACAATAATAGATTTTCTTGCTATGAAAGTTATTTTGTAAAAAATTCTCTTAATTTATCGATGGCTGGATAAGCAAACATATCCACGATATCAATAACGCTTAATTCACGAACATCAAAACCTGGCTCTGCCAATTTTGCAGACGCTCTGGAATATATTAATTCTTCAATAGCACTATTAAAACGCTCATTATTTTCGTCATTAAATGAACCCATATCCGTTATTAATCTAAGGGTTAATAGAGACATTATTCTATCAAATTTAAGAAGCGAACCATCTAGTAGACCATTGGTGTCAATCGGCACAAGACAGAAAGACATCATTTTGCTAATGATATTAATTAACTCGCAAACCACTTTTTCATCATGAGATACTAATAGTTCTTTGTGCTTGTCTGCAATTAATCCATCTTCGAGAAACGATTCAATTGCTTCGTGTTGTTCTTTTAAATAATACTGTCCGCCTTCATAATGAATGAAAGACTTTTCTGCAACATCCTTGCCAACAACATGAACTATTAAATTATAATCGTCTTCGTTTAAGCAAGGCGCTTCGATTCCTCCTGGCGACCTAAAATTAAAATGTGAGTAATCGACACCTTTATGGCTTAAATCAAATCTTAAAAAATAATAATCGAAATTATCATATCCATATCCAATACAGAACCTGGTCGTATTATCAGAACTGCCCCTCACTGAATACTCTATTTTTTCATTCAAAGAAAGATTATTTATTCCGATGCCAACAATGTGGGCATTTTTTAAAACAAAAAGTAAACTGTCGTATAATTCAGCAGCAGCCTTAGCAATATGGTCGCCGAAAAGAGAATCATTATTCTTGATTAACTTTATTGAATTGAAAAGATACAAATCTACTAGTCTAGTCAGCATTTGATAACAAAAACAATATAGAGTGTCATTAAACAAAGAAATATTCTCATCCATTTGATAAACCACAAATCTATTAATTAACTCCTCGAAATAACCGCTATTAAAATATGGTGTGTTTTTTCCAGGATAATCGCCTCTCTTGATATCTTCGGACGCGCCAATAGAAGCGCAGCGAGAATTAAATAAAGCAGTCATGCATCTGCATTCGCCAATTATTGAATCCATATCATTTGAATCTTTTACTTTTTTAATAGAGGCTAAGTTTGAAATAGTAGCTACTAAATGGACAATTTCTTTGAGTTCCTCACAACAAGAGTGTGATCCCTTTTTATTCTGTCTTTTAGAATTATCTTTAAGTTTTTCCACGTTTAAACCAAAAATGTTAGACAACTGTATTAATAACGAATCATTTAACACAATTGAGGTGTCGTCTTCAAAGCAATCAAATAACGATATAAAAATATTATCTAAATCAGCCATATATCAAATGTTACCACATTACCATTGCTCTTTTAAAAAGATATCTAAGCCATGAGCCATACTCCAGAAATAAAAAAGCCTCAATAACATTATTAAGGCATTTATTTAAGTTGGTGCGCCTAGCAGGAATCGAACCTGTACGGGTTTCCCCACTAGATCCTAAGTCTAGCGCGTCTGCCAGTTCCGCCATAGGCGCAGCACTATTATTTAATAATAATTATTTATATCGTGCAAGTTATTTTAGTATCATAAATGATATGAAAAAGATTATCTTTGTTTGTCATGGAAATATATGCCGCAGCGTAGCCGCGGAATATATTATGAAATCATTAACTAATAACTTTGTTATTGTCTCTAGAGCAACATCATATGAAGAAATAGGTAATGATATCTATCCTCCAATGAAAAGAGAACTATTAAAGAACAATATTCCTTTTGATAGACACTATGCCACTAGGATTGATTATAAAGATTATGAATCTAGTGATTATATATTCTATATGGATGATGAGAATAGATATATGTTAGAGAGAATGTTCCCTAACTCTAATAAGATATATCCAATATATAAATATTCTAAGAATATCACTGAGATAGAAGATCCTTGGTATACCGGTAGATTTGATCTAGTGGTATCTCAAATAAAACAATGTGTTAAAGATATTCTTGCTAATATAGATATAGATAAATAATTATGGCTAAGAAAATATTATTAACTATCTTAAAAGGAATACTCGCTGGTCTAGCTATTGGACTAGGTGGTTTTCTTTATATATTAATGATTACTTATGTACCAGGTGAATTAGGTAAGGTATTAGGTTCACTACTATTCGCTGTTGGGCTATTCCTTGTATGTACATTCTATCTATATTTATATACAGGTAAGATTGGTCTTATATATGAAGGTAAACAAGAAAAGTATTATTACATCTCTTTACCTATCATGTTAGTGGCTAACGCAATTGGTGCATTCGCATTAGGTTATCTCTGCTTTGCGATATTTAGAAATAACACCACGATTATGGAAGTGGTTAATAATACTTGTTCTAGTAGAACATCATTAAATAGTTTTGATAGTTATTTATCCACTATTGTTAAGTCTATACTATGTGGTCTATGTGTATATATCGCAGTGAAGTGTTTCTCATTAAATAGATTAAAACCAATAGGTATTTCACTATTGGTGTTATTTGTATTTATATTTGTTTATTGTGGTTTCCAACACTGTATCGCAAATATGTTCTATTTCGGCTTCGGAAACCACATAAACATATATACCTTAGTTAATTTATTAATTGTTATATTATGTAACTCTATTGGCCCATTACCGGGTGTATTGATATTTAAATTAATAGAAAAGAAAACCTCCGATTAGTTCGGAGGTCTTTTTTTATTTCTTTTCTCTTTCAAGTGTAATGATGACGCCCATTCCAACAGCGACATTTGGGCTAACTGCTACAACACGCCATCCTTGCTTTGCTAATCGATTTAATTCTTCTTCAGCAGAACCAACACTTGATTTGATTACCTTATATTCGTACATTTGTTTTTCTCCTAATATAGTATTTCAACAGTTCCTGATGCAGATAAAACTGTAAAATGGTAATAGTAACTATATCCTAATCTTCTTGTAGACTCTACTGATTCACCACAACCAGATAAGGTTAAGTTTATTTCATAAGATTTATAATTTTCTTCTAGTGCCCCATTATCGCTAGAAAAAGCATATGTAATCTTACAATCAATAAATTTACAAAGAGAACTTCCTACTAAATGATAGTGATAGAAAGTATATGTTGCACTATTTGAGTATGTATCAGAGTATGTATATACTGCGATGTATTTGAAATAGTTATCTTTAGTAAGAGTGACTGTTTCTCTTTCTTTTTCAGGTATTACACCACCTGATGATTTATTACATCCTGTAAGTAATAACATAGGTAAAAACAATAAAAGTAATTTCTTTTTCATAATATGCACCTCTTTGATTTAACTATATATTACATAGGGCAAAATAAAAACTCCGATATTCTCATACCGGAGTTATTTTTTTATTCCTGGTGCCGTCTATCGGAATCGAACCAACAACCTATCGATTACAAATCGATTGCTCTGCCAATTGAGCTAAGACGGCATATCACATGGTGGACACTACAGGGATCGAACCTGTGACCTCTTCCGTGTGAAGGAAGCGTTCTCCCGCTGAACTAAGTGTCCAGTTTGGACGCTTAAATATACTAACAAAAGCGATTATAGTTTGCAATAAGAAAAAAGACTGAGTTTTTCACCCAGTCTTTCTTAGTTTAATTTAATTAAATTATTCAGCGCTTGAAACATTAACTGTAACTGAGGAAATGCCAATGTTACCACCTGTAGCGTTTGGACCAACAGTAATTGTTAATGTAGAAGCATTAACACTACTAATTGTAACTGTTGCTGGAGCAGAGTTTCCGGTTGTGCTAACTGTACCACTTGTAGCGGACATGTTACCTGCTTGTAAGGTTTTAAGAGAACCAACTTCGATAACTACACTATTGATTGTTAAGCCTTCAGCAGCACTAATTGTGATTGTATTGTTGGCGTAGAATCTTAATGTGTTGTTGTTTGAATAGAATGTTGGGGCGTTGTTATTAGAACCTTTACTAAATGCAACACTTGCACTTGTAGAATCAAATCCTTCATATGCTGTTTGATTTTCTAAAGCGTCAGCAAATGTGAATGTAACATCGATTGAACCATCTTGTTGTTCTTCTTCGGAAGCGACTTCTGGGGCAAGGAATGGACCATAAACTTCAATTAATGTAAAGCCGTTATTTAAGCCAACCACAACGGAAGTTTCATCATCTGAAGAATAATAGGCTTGATAGTCGCTATCGAAGTAATAACCATCAGCTAAAAGAGATGTATTTGCTTCTTCTGTTACATCAGAATGAATGGCTAAGTAGATTCCATAATAATTGCCTAACATAGTTTCGATTAATTGGATATCAGTAACAAACCATTCAGCATTTGCACTGATAGGGCTGATGTTATAGGCATCTGTTAAAACTTCAAGAACGTCTTCGGCTGGCCAACCAGTCACTTTTTCGTAGCCTGCTGCGATTAAAGCTTCTTCGGTTACTGGTTCAACATAGATTGGACATTGAACAGAAATTTCGTTTCCAGCTTCATATTGTTCTGAAGCTTCATACCAGTCAAAGGAACAGATGAGTTCAAATTCGTTTACTTCTTTGGAATAATAAACACCATTTTCATCTTCTCCGAGTGTCCATCCGGCTTCTTCTAACTTTGTTCCATAGTCAGCAACGACGTTATTTTCGTTGTCATCACCAATGAAATAAACGCCAACACCATAATCTGCTTCATAATCAGAAGAATATCCATGATACATAGTTTCTTCGTTTAATTGAACAAACGGAAGCACTTCACCAAGGTATTGAATCATTTCGGCATCGATTTCATTGTTCCAAATTGGGCCTGTTTGTTTTTTGTTATTGTTACATCCAGCCATTAAAGGAAGAACAATAGCCAAGGATAATAATTTGAGAGCATTATTTTTCATATATGTCTTTTTCTCCTTTTTAAAATAATCCTTAAATATGTTTTATATTTTATAGGAATATGTGCGTATGCGTATATACATTTTTTAATAAATATAAAAGAAGTCGGATTTCTCCGACCTCCTCGATTAATTATTTAATTAAATTATTGATGTTTTCTTTTCTTATATGTCACTAGTCCCATAGCAATAAAGGAAATGGAGATTGTACCAATGACAAGAATTAAGATAATTGCGTCATTTGTGTTTCTGATGCTAAATGAATTAGATCCTTGTGTTTCCGCGAATGGGTTATTGTCGTGATTAGCTGCCGCCCAAGCAAGATAACGTTCACGTGCGGATGTGAATGCATCATTGGTTCTAAATTCGTTAACACAATCAGCACCTAAGTTAAGTAATGCTTGTTTAGCGGTTGCATAGTAATGATGTGCGTTATCACTGCAGTAACCTAATTCTTCTGTGTAATCAGACATATGCATATATGATGTAACGAAGTCAGAAACTGCTTTTTTATTTGTGGCCACACCACTGATGATGATATTAATATCACCAGTAATATAGTTTTTTAAGACTACTAAACTACCAGTTGTTTGATTCCATGTGTAATGAGTACCGGCTGACTTTGTAACACCATCAATTTGCACTGTTAATGTTGATGGAAGAGCATAATAACCATCACTTGTTCCTTCAAATGTGATTGTGAAATTGTTTTCACGTGTGGCTTTATATGTATCGTTTCCATATTCAACATTTGTGGCATTGATAGTTACTGAATATTCAACATAAGTATAAATAGCTTTTGTCGGATCTGTATTTAAACGACCAATTGTCATATATGATGGGGCATTTTTAACACTAAATTTTTGATATGCATCTGTGCCACCTTGGTTATTGAGCATTGTGAGAATAGTGTCATTAACGTTTGGTAAGATATCATATTGTAACTCTACTATTTGACTTCCTTGATAAGAGACGCCATTACAATATGAATATAAGTTGGCATGGGCAGTGTCATTAATTTGTATATAATTTCCAAAATTACAAGTTCCACCGATATAAAGGGTGTTCTCGCTAGAAGAAGCAGCGCCGAATAAACGGATAGCTGGTCCAGTACCTGTGATAGTAGTTGTGTTATAACATTTAATAACACCGCCACCATTGATTGCATAAATGCCAGCAGCGCCATCCGTTTTTAATGTGACACCGTCATTTAAATTGACATTTCCACTATAATTTATTTGAATAGCACGTTGTGTAGAGCCACTTTGTGTATTTTCGATAGTGACGTTACTAGCGTTTAAGGTTGAACCCTCACTTGTATAAATAACACCGTAATCAGTATTAGCCTTAATGGTTCCGCCACCACCATTGATAGTGAAGGTTTTACCAGGAGCGACACCGAAGAAATGATTCCCGGCTTCGGTTTTTGTTAAGGTTCGTCCGTTTAAAAGTAAAGTAAGGTCGTTATAAACATAGAGACTATTAGTTGTTAATGAAACATCTTTATAAAGATTAAGAGTTCCACCATTATTTGAAGCATAATTAAATGCACTTACGAAGTTTTCATAATAAACCATATTAGAACTATCTGTTCCAACAGAAGCTACGTATTCCATTGATGTTACGGATGCAGTGACACTTAATGTTCCACGCCATTGGTGATCATTGCTGGATTTCTCAACATATCCAAAGAAACCAAAATAAACATAACCTGTCACAGTGGTGTCTGTGTTGTTATTTAATGTTTTGGTGAAAGTGTAACTTCCACTCTCTGTACCATTAAGTCTTTTAGTGACACGATAAGCACCAGATTGGTCATCATTTCCAGTGGAGATTTTGGAAGTAGTTGAGGGATTGTCTACGTTCACAGAAAATTGTTGTGATGATAGGTCGGTATAAGTTACGGTATCATAAAATTGAACCTCTGCAACATGATCAGCTGTACACTTTGCGTTATCTCTATACGTAGAAATATCACATGGGAAGGAAAGATCCACTGATGTAAAAGCAGGAATAGTTACTCCAAAGGAGAAAGGAACATATATCGCGTGCCAACTATGACTCGAATAGCTTTCCGAAAGGGTGAGCGTTAATGTATTTCCATTATCAGAAAATGTATTGCTGCCCCAAGTAGCAGTAGTTGCCATATTTGAGAGAAGAATATATTGACTGGCTGGATCACTACTACTTTCTCTGAAAAATTCGGCTTGCTTTGAGTAAGTACCAGTTAATGATTCGGCTTCCGCTGGTTTGACTGCACTCGAGTTCAAACTATTTAAACCAATAGCTGCACCAGCACCTGCTGCGGCAAGCATAGACGAGCAAATAATAAATTTAAGGAATTTTTTCATAATAAAATCTCCTAATATGCGTCCATATTATCACATAACGCGCGTAATAAAAAATTAAAAAATATAGATTTTTTCATTATTTTTGACAAAAGCCTCGGATATAAATATTTCTCCGAGGTGTTTTGTTTTATAGTTATTCAGTATCTTGAATATCTCTTTTAAGGATATAACACATAATCATATTTTTATTTATGTATAAAAGAAGTCGGATTTCTCCGACCTCTTATATCTAATTATTTATAGATTATTCATGTTTCTTTTTCATCTTTAATGTCACTAGAACTGCACTAGCCATTAAGATGCAGCAAACAGAAGAAATAATAACGATTGTTGCGGTATTTGAATAAGAAACATTAATTGGATTAATAGAACGATTACTATTAATGACATAGTCACCATTGACTAATGAGATTGTTTCACCATTAATTCTCGCCCATTCATTGAATCTTGCCCACGCGTTTGCGTATGTACCATTTAAATATGTCGCCATATTAACGCGTTGATTCTTATTCAATGTGTTTTCAAAGTAATCTTTTGCTAACGCATAATAGGCAACACAAGAACCATCGCCTTCACCGGTTAATGATGAATCATAGTCGTTCATATGTAAGTATTCAATTGAGAATTCATCATAATAGTTATGATCATATTTTTCCCAAATAGCATATAAGACCATTGAACTCATCACACCATCATCAATAAATTCATTGGGATCATACCAAGTGCCTGTATCATCAGGGCTGGTATTCCAACGTTTGAATGAAACATATCCACTATGTGAGAACATATTTGCACGAACAGTATAAGTATTTAAAGCTTTAACTGTATCAGTTACACCAGTACCTGTACCACCATTGGCGTTATAGGTAATTGTGTAATTTTTAATTGTGGCTTTGATTTGTCCGTAAGCAGTAGAATTAGTCACCCAACTAAGTGTGTAGTGTTGAGAGTATTGGAACTCTAAAGTTATGTAACTTGAGAAATTGTTTTTAAAAGTAGAACTGACATAACTTAATGGATACCAAGTATCAGCATGAGAAATAGCGGATGACCAAACAATTTTGATTGGATTGAGATTTGTGTAATACTCATTTGCCGCTGTGCCTAAAGCGATATAGCAATGAGAGTTACTAATAAAGACATTATCAACATCCGCACTATCGCCTTTGATTACGACACTACCATACCATCCGTTTGCGGAGGTATTGCCTTCATAGATATCGTAAATATTAGTCCCTCCAGAACCTTCTACTCTTCCATAAACACCACATGAACCGCCAGCGGCAAAAAGACCATAAGAAGTTGTGGATTCAATATAAGATCCGGCTTTACAAGTTAAGGAAGCACCTTCGTTAACGAATACACCTCTTCCACTAGTACCTGTATGTTTAATGTGCACACCATTTTCGATATTAGTGGTAATTAAACAGAGATCGTTTCCGGAATAGGAATGATCTGAACCAGTACCATCTAAAAGTAAAACTGAATCTTTAACATTTCCGGTAATCGTACCAGAACCAATGATATTGAATCTTACTTGTGTGGATTTTGCCATACCATCACGATAGCCAAGGATAAAAGACTTTGTACTATCGTTAACGGTGATGTTATGACCATTAAGATCAATTGTGTAGTTTCTGGTTAACCAGTGATTACCTGGAATAGTAATATCTCTTAATAAAACTATCTTTGCACCAGTAACGAATTGACTATTAATCCAGCTAACTGCGGATGAGAAGTCTGTGATACTCTCTGAAGAAAATAGTGTGGTATAACCTTGTGTTGAAGTATTGTAAGTGTAGATTTCAAAATCACTTGAGTCAGCATATGTTTGTTTTGCTTCTTTTTGTTCAAAACCAACTTTAGCAAGAGGGAGGCTAAGTCCGATTAAACCAAGCAAAACACCAGCAAAAATAAAATTCTTTTTCATGTTAAGTTTCTCCTAATATATAAGTCATATTATCACACGCAACACGCTTTAGTTTCTTTTTTGTTAGATTATTTCATTTTTTTGATTAATC
>JAEEGJ010029780.1_pt1 | contig 10741 bp, 7 predicted proteins | sample 8958761 | NCBI WGS metagenome assembly JAEEGJ01 (sample SAMN16246546, study PRJNA631951) | gut metagenome | biome: gut microbiome; feature: rumen; material: RS-attached | host: Bos | place: Iran: Karaj | collected 2018-10
TAGGTTTTTATCCGACCAAACGGTAATACGAAATATCAGCCTGCAATTTGACTATTAGAACAAAAACTGCAATTTTTAGCCTGCAAAATGACTATTACGCCTAATTTCTACTATTGTAGATATGATTTGCAAGCCATTGCTGGTAATGGCTATAAGCCAAACATAATTTCTACTATTGTAGATGCTTGCTTGCGCCCTGCGTATGCCTGGGGCTATAAGCCAAACATAATTTCTACTATTGTAGATGATCATATTCATCTCCTACTAACTCTAGGCTATAAGCCAAACATAATTTCTACTATTGTAGATGATTAATAGGTATTGCCAACCAACAAAAAGGCTATAAGCCAAACATAATTTCTACTATTGTAGATATGATTTCTTCCGATTGTTTCGACTTCTCGGCTATAAGCCAAACATAATTTCTACTATTGTAGATCAGGAACCTCTAAGTCATAGAGGATATTGGCTATAAGCCAAACATAATTTCTACTATTGTAGATGTGCAGACGCGGCTGCTTGTGTCGGAATGGCTATAAGCCAAACATAATTTCTACTATTGTAGATAGGTGCTGTATCCGATGGTGCAGATGTTGGCTATAAGCCAAACATAATTTCTACTATTGTAACTTTTATCATCACAAGTAACAGCTCCACATTAGATGTTTTTTTGTAAGCCTTGCAGAATTCGGAAGGTAAAGGAGATTAGTTGTACTTTTGCAGTGAAAACGGACCGGTACAAGAACATTATGAAGGTAATATTCAGGAACAAACAACGAAAGGAAACAAAATATGGTCACAAGAAATGAAGTGTATCACGATTTGAATGAGGCGTTTTTCCCTGTGGAAGAACAGCCGATTTATTCCGCTGAACGAAAGAGAATCCCTGGTTACAAGACCATTGTGGAAAGAGATACCGGCAGACCACTGTCGGTTGTGTCTGAGCATTACCAACTTGTCCGTAACAAAGAGGCTTATGATTTGGCGGGTTATGTAGTGAAGGAAATCTTTGAAGGCAAAACGCTTAATGACTTCGTGTGCTACAATATTTATATGCCAAAATCAATGGCTTCATGTCGTATAGACCTAATCATTCCCAACAATTACAATAATCTATTTGGGAACGTAAGAGAGAGTTGGACACCATTTGTACGTATCTCAAATAGTTATAACAAGGCATTGGCTCTCAAATATGAGATAGGTTTTTGCCGCTGGATTTGTAAGAATGGGGTGATATTTGGACATAATGGTGTCACCTTTTCCGTGACCCACAATAGGACAGTCACCTTCAGAGAAATGGATACATTGGTAGCAATGACAAAGGACAAGATAGGAACTGCCGGTTCGCTGTGGAGAAGTTTTGAGCAGAAGATGGAGGAATTGAGAAACATTCAGGTGTTACCATCGTCGATACTGGAAATATTCTGCAGGGTCTTCGATATTAAAGTGGACAAAGAACATGTTAATCCTATACAGAAAGAAGGGCTGAAGCGCAAGGTTGAACAAATAACCAGATTGGGAGATGAATATTTCAACGAGATGGGAGATAATGCCTATGCCATGATGAATGTGTTGACCGATTATGCCTCTTTCCCAGTATGGCCGAAGAATCCCATCAATTATATTGACGGCTACCAACACCGAGTGGGGCGGTGGGTTGATGACATTATCGCACGATATAAGATTCAGGGATTTGATTTGTCGAAGCATATAGGGAACGAGTATAGGGATTCAGCTTCTTATATGAAATCGCTTCTGCATACAGATTTGTCGGACCAATAAAAAGGTTTGTACATCCTAAATTCCAGTTACAAGTGCAACACTAAGTAGAAAAAAAGAGTACCAAAATTTGGTACTCTCAGGTAAAATGACTACTTTTGTGTTGTCAAATGAAAAGATATAATCACCTTACCAAAGAGCAAAGATACACAATTTCTGTGTGTCTGAGAAAAAAAATGTCGCTGTCGGCAATCGCAAAATTGATAGACGTCAGTAAATCAACCGTCAGCAGGGAGATAAAAAAGAACTCCAATATGTACCGACACTATGTTGCAATCGATGCGCAGCAGTTCTCCGAGATGAGAAAAAAGAGGCTCTTACGACAAATGCGTAGGTGATACACAATAAACCCAAAGCAAGATCATAATAGATAATCCCAAGTGGATTGATGAGGATTATGGACGATTGGGACTAAGGAATCCCTCCACATCCCAGATATGCTCCGCCACGGTGGGGAGTTCGCCTTCGGGGGCGTCCCACCATGCCTTGTCGAGCAGGCGACGGACAGTCTCCTCGTCGAAACGGTATTTCACAACCCGGGCAGGCACTCCGACGGCAATGGCATAGGGCGGCACGTCCTTCGTCACCACTGCCCCTGCACCCACCACAGCTCCATGGCCTATGGTAACCCCGTCGAGCACAAAGACGTTGGCTCCGATATAGACATCATGCCCGATGGTGGTGTGCCTGGTTTCAGCGAACTGGCTCTTCGGACTGAGCGTGACGCCGTTTTGCCGAGCCGGGGAATAGAACATGGGGTGGGTTGAGAGTGCGGATGTGGGGTGAAGCCCCTGTCCACAGCAGAAGTTGGGACCTATGGAACAAAACTTTCCGATGTCGGTATTGGCAACAAGGGCGTTGCGTGAGATGTAGGAGTAGTCGCCAAGGGTCACATTATGCAGCACGTATGGCGCCTGCAGCGAGGTGTGGCTACCCAGCCGACAGCCCGCCCTCTCGGAACGCACCAACGAGTATCCGGTGGTTTTGCCAGGAGGGATGACGGGGGTGCCCAGCAAGCGTCCCAGCAGTTTCTGTATGCGGTATTTCACTTTTTCTGTCGCCATGGCCCTTGGTGTCCTATTATACGTTTCACAAAACGGTTGACGGCATAGAGGCAGGTCTTGCCTTGCGACCAATTGCCACGCGACGGCTCAAAATAGCGGAAGTGGAACTGGCGGTCGGCCCCACGCTGTATCTCGGTGGTGGGAGGATGGTTGAGCGGAAGTATGGGGCTGGTGGGGATATTGTCGATGATGTTGCCCTGCCCCGAGGGATGCGTGGCATCGACCACTGTGCCGATGTTGGACGACAGGTTGACATTGGGGATAATGCCTTTGCCATGATTCAACCAGATGGAGATGAGGAACTGCATGTCCCAGCTGGAATTGCCCACACCATCGCGATGAATCTCGTCAAGACGGTCGCACCAATAGAGCCGCTCGAGGATGCCGCAGCCGTAGCGGCGCAACGCACGCGACAGGGTGCCGCGCGACACGGCGAAATGCCGCAAGTCGAAATGTTCCCATGCCCGCCGCCACGATGCCCATGCACAAAGGTTGCGGTTCATCATGGAGAAATAGTAACTGTAGGGGGTGGGACGCTCGCGGTCCACATTCATACTGCCGATAGCCATGACCGAAGAATCGTGTGCATAGCGCTGCAGCAGCTCCTGGGCGTAGGGGAAGAAGTCGGGATGCGGCACGGCATCGTCCTCTATAACGATTCCGCATTCTTCGTGGCCGAAAAACCACGAGAGGGCATCGGCTGGCCCGGGACCGCAACCGAGATTGTGGTCGGAATAGCGCGTGAAGAGCTCGGTGGAGGTTCCACTTGTCAACTCACCTATCACCTCGCGCACAGCGGCAAGGCGTTCGGGGTCTTCGGGGTGCGACGGGCGCGGGCCGTCCTGAAAGACATAGAGGCGCTCCGGCGCCTGCTGCATGACGGTCGTCAACACACGGCGGGTGAAGTCCGGGCGATTGAAATTGATAAGCAGTATGGGGGTGCTGAACACGATGTTGAAAATTGAAATGTGAAAAGTGAAAAGTGAAACAGGTGGCGACTGATTTCAATTTTCACTTTTCAATTATCTTGTGATTTATTTCTTCTTGGAGAATCCGAAGTTGGGGAGTTCCACACTGCGGAAGGCCGAGATGAGGGGGTTGGAGGTCTGCGGAGTCTTGCCGTAGATGTCGGCAATAAGATTCTTGTATTTATCCATCAGTATGTTGCGCTTAATCTTGAGCGTGGGCGAGAGGAGGCCGTTGGCCGATGTCCACTCGTCGGAGACGAGGCGGAAGCTCTTTATCTGCTCGTGGGCGGCGAAATCGCGGTTGATAAGGTCGATGACTGCCTTGTATTTCTCCTTGGTTTCGGGCAAGGCCAGCAGGGCGTTGTTGTCGCGGTAGTGCAGCTTGTGTTTCAGGGCCCAGTAGTGAAGGGTGTTGAAGTTGGGCGAGATGATGACACCCACACTCTTCTCGTTTTCGCCTACAACCATAGCCTGCTCGATATACTCCGACTCGCGGAGTTTGTTCTCAAGCAACTGGGGTGCGATATATTTGCCTGCCGAGAGTTTGAATATATCCTTTTTACGGTCGGTGATGCGGAGGTAGCGGGGGCCGGTGAGGCCGCCGACAAACTGCCCCACGTCGCCGGTGTGGAACCATCCGTCGGAGTCGATGACTTGTGCCGTGTACTCGGGGTCCTTGTAATAGCCGAGCATGACATGCGGGCCGCGGGTGAGAATCTCGCCGTCATCGGCCAGCTTCACCTCCACTCCGCTGAGCACGGGACCCACGGTACCTATCTTCACATAGCCGTCGGCGGGGTCGTTGACGGCGATGACGGGCGAGGTCTCGGAGAGGCCGTAGCCTTCGTAGATATTGATGCCCGCGGCCGCGAAGGTGCGGATGATACGGGGCTGGATACTGCTGGATCCGGTGATGACGATCAGGCGGTTGCCTCCAAAACGCTCGCGCCAGTGGCGGTAGACCATGCGCTCGTAGAAGAACTGGGAAATCTGGTAGGCAAGGGACACCTTCTTGAAGAGGGTGTAGTCGTAACGGGCACCATGTTTGAAGGCGCGGGTATAGATGGTCTTTTTGAGACCGGTGAAGTCCTTGCCGGCAGCATAGAGCTTGTCGTACACCATCTCCAACACACGCGGCACCGCGCAGAATCCGTTGGTGTGAATCTCGGCCATGTTCTGCTGCAGGGTACCCATGTTCTCGGCATAGTAGATGGAGACACCTTTGAGCTGGAAATGGTAGTTCATACTGCGCTCATACATGTGGTTGAGCGGCAGGAAGGAGAGCACGCGGCAGTCGGACGTCATGGGGTTGACCTTTTCGTGGGCGATGAAATTGCTGCAGATGTTGCGGTGCGACAGCATGACGCCTTTGGGCTGGCCGGTGGTGCCGGAAGTATAGATAAGGGTCACCCAGTCGTCGGGCTGGATGGTGTCCTTGAGGTGGGCGATGACGGGGCTGTTCTTCTCACGGCTTGCGATACCGGCCTTGAGAATCTCCAGGGTGCGGTGATAGCCTTCCACTGGGGCCAATGTGTAAATCTGGGGCTTGGTCTCCATCTTCTCGACTGCGGGAAGTATCCGCTTCAGGAGCATGTTGTTGCTCACCAATACAAACTTGGCCTCGCTATGTGTAAAGATATGGTAGTAGTTATCGGCCGTGAGGGTGGGGTACACCGGCACATGTATCATGCCGGAGATGGCAAGGGCCATGTCGATAAAGTTCCATTCGGGACAGTTGGCTGAGATGGTGACCACCTTGTCGCCGGGCTGAAGCCCCAGCTCAAGCAGGCCGCAGGCCATATAATGTGCATATTTATAATAGTCGTGGGTGCTGTATTTCACCCATTCGCCTTTTTCCTTACCTGCCAGGATGTCGGTCTTGTCGGGGAAAGCGGTGACAAGATGGTCCAGTAGGTCGAACGTGCGCGTAATTTCCATGATATGTTTATTTTCTTTAACGCTGATTATGACTGCTGGAGGCGAGTCGGGCCTAGAGTTAGGCCGTGGTCTTGCCACCGCAGCAGCCATTCATTTCAAACTGCAAAGATACGACTTTTTTCAGATATATCTATTTTTTTTCGTATTTTTGCAAGTTCGGACAAACAGGCCAGAACCAATGCCCCTGGCCGTTAAAATATGGAAAGACAATGAATATCATCATCGCAGGCGACGGCGAGGTAGGCTTCTACCTGGCGCGGTCGTTAACAGACCTGGACCACAACATCACCGTTGTAGACCCTCATTCGGAACTGCTCAAGCGGCTGGAAAAGGAGACAGACCTGCTCACCATTGCGGGGTCGTCAACCTCGCCGCAGGTGCTGGCGGATGCCAATGTAGGCGACTGCGACCTCTTTGTGGCCGTCCTGCATGACGAGAGCATCAACCTGATGAGCTGTGTGCTGGCCAAACGTCTGAAAGCCAAACGCACCGTGGCACGAATCAGCAACGCCGAACTGCTTGCCCCAAAGCATCGCGACATGTTCCGCGAAATCGGTGTGGACGAGTTGGTGTGTCCCGAACGTATCGCTGCAAAGGAAATCACCAACCTCCTCAACAACTCCGTGGCCACGGAATTCTTCGACTTCAGCGGCGGCCTGCTGACAATGTACCTCATCCGCCTCGACAGCGATTCCCCCGTCACCGGTCTCAGCATGCAGCAACTGGTGCAGACCTACAACACCCTCCAGGCACGCATCGTGGCCATCCTGCGCAACGGCGAGACCATCATCCCTCATGCCGGGCTGGTCTTCCAACCCGGCGACCTGGCCTACCTCATCAGCCGCCCCAACCAGCTGGACACTATCCGCGAAGTGCTGGGCAAAGACAATGTCCCCGTACGCAGGGCAATGATTGTGGGTGCCGGACGCATAGGCCGCTATGCCGCCATGGCTCAGGAAGGACGCATCGACATCACCATGATTGAAGAATCGCGCCAACGCTGCGAAGAGGCCGCCGCCCTGCTGGAGAAAACCCTGGTCATCAACGGCGACGCCACCGACATCGAACTACTCAAAGACGAGGGACTGCAGGACACCGCCGCCTTCATCGCTGTAACCGACTCGTCCGAGACCAACATCCTCACCTGTCTCCATGCCAAGAAACTGGGTGTGCGACGCACCATTGCACTGGTGGAGAACACCGGTTTCATCAGTCTCTCGCAAGACATTGGTATCGACACCATCATCAACAAGAAACTGATTACGGCCAGCTACATCTCCCGCTTCATCGTCCGGGCCGACGCGGTACGCAGCAAATGGCTCAGCGGCACCAACGCCGAACTCATGGAGTTCAACGTCGGCAAATGGTCTCCCGCCACACGCCACCTCATCCGCGACCTCTCGCTGCCCAAAGGCGCCACCATCGGCGGCATCATCCGTGGCAACGAGACCATCCTCCCCACCCGCGACACACAAATCAAAGCCAAGGACAAGGTGGTCGTCTTCGCCCTCCCCAAAGTGATGGAACAGGTATCCAAACTGTTTTCTTAGTCTCTATACCACACCGTAATACCCCACTGCCATCCGTTCGAAAAAACATATCCAGGCTGTCCATCTCGACAGGGTTGTGCGTCGGTTCAACTGGAAACTGATTGCACAAGTCACCGGCGTGCTGCTGCTCTACCTTGCAGCAGGACTGCTGCTGCCCCTGGTGCTGTCCATCTACGAGCGCGACGGCATGCAGTTTGCCTTCGCCGTCTCGGGCATGCTGATACTTATGGCCGGCCTGTTCCTGCGCAACATGGTGGGCGGCAAAGCCGAATACCAGCTCCGCCAGGACGAGAGCTACTGGCTCACCGTTGCAGCATGGGTGGTCATGCCCTTGTTCGGTGCCTTGCCCTACCTCTTTACCGGGGTGACACAGTCGTTCACCGACGCGCTCTTCGAGTCCTTCAGCGGTTTCACCACCACAGGGTCGTCGGTCATCCGGCATCCCGAAGAGCTGCCGCCCTCCATCCTGGCCTACCGTGCCTTGACCCAATGGGTAGGGGGGCTGGGACTGCTGCTCTTTGTCGTGGCACTGCTGCGACGGCTCGGCCTCGGGGCCGGAAGCCTCTACGAGGCCGAATTCTCCGGCACCCAGCAACGCAAACTCCACCCTCGGCTGGCCCAGAGCGTGACACGCATGTGGACCATCTACGGACTGCTCACCGCCACCCTGTGGGGGCTGCTCATGGTACAAGGCGTGGGACTGGTCGATGCTTTCTGCACAGCCTGCAGCACCGTCTCCACCGGAGGGTTCACCACCCACAGCGAGGGCATCACCGCCCTCGGGGCGCATCCCACCTCCACCGTCACCGTGTTCATGTTCTTCAGCGGTGTCAACGTGGCAATCCTCTACCGACTTTTCACCTTGCGGTGGCGACATCTGTGGCGCGATGGAGAGCTGCGTACCTACACCCTGCTCTTCGTCTGTTCTGTAGCCCTATGCACCACTGCCTTCTTCCTCGAAGGCAACGGCTTCAGCGATTCGCTGCATTTCAGCATCTTCCATATTGCCTCCACCATGTCCACCTGCGGATACCACATGCCCGTGCCTACCCACTGGTCGTTTGTCGTCAGCGTGCTCACCTTTGTCCTCATTGTCATCGGCGCCTCGGCGGGCAGCACCGGCGGAGGCATCAAACTGCGACGCATCATCATCATGGTCAAATACATCGCCAACTACCTCACCCGCATGATACACCCCAACGTGGTGTTCCACGTGAAGGTGAACAACGAAGTGGTGGAGAGCGACTACATCAACAAAGTCTTCGCCTTCGTCTTCCTCTACATCGTATTCATCATCGGGGGCGGTTTCGTGTTGACCATGTGCGGATGCTCCATCCCCAACGCCGTCTGCATGGCCGCAGCCAACATCAGCAACCTGGGGCCCTCACCCCTCATCAACACCATGGGGGGCAGTCTGGACTACGCCGTCCTCCCCCATGTGGCCAAATGGACCCTCACCCTCCTTATGCTGGCTGGACGCGTGGAGCTCTTCGCCATCCTTGCCGTCGTGTCGCCAGCCTACTGGCGCCTGCGCCTGCCCAAAGCCCGAAGAGGCTAAACCGATTAACAGATTAACGAATTAACAAATTAACACATTAACACATTAACGCATTAACACATTAACGAATCAACGAATTAACACATTAAAAACTTCAGGTACATACTACGGTTTCTAGGCATCATGCTCATGGTTGAAGGACTGATGATACTCAGTTGTCTCATCCCTGCGTTGCACTTTGGCGATGGCACCTGGCGGGGCATCACCCTCTCCGGGCTCTTCACCCTCAACGTGGGACTGCTGATGCTGGTACGCTACCACCGTGCACGCACCATGCACGACCGTCGCCTGTCCTACCTCCTAGTGGTGTTGATGTGGATAGTGCTGGCCCTTTTCGGAGCCATCCCCTTCATGGCCACCGGTGTGCTTACCAGCTTCACCGACGCCCTCTTCGAATCCATGAGCGGCATCACCAGCACCGGGGCCACCGTCTTCGCCTCGGTTGAGTGGCTGCCCTCCTCCATCCTCCTGTGGCGCAGCATGACCCAGTGGTTCGGCGGATTTGGCATCGTTCTCCTTGTGCTGGCCCTCGTCCCCTCCATGGGCATCAACAAATACAGCCTCTACACCGCCGAAGCCTCCGGAGCCGACAACACAGGCAAACAAACCACCTCCACAGCCTCCACCGTCCGGCAGACCCTCGGCGTGTACATCCTGCTCACGCTCCTCTTCGTCTTCCTGCTTTGCAAAAGCGGCATGCAACTGTGGGACGCCGTCAACATCACCTTCACCAACATCTCCTCCGGCGGCTTCTCGATTTACAACGACAGTCTCTCCCACCTCACCCACCTCCAGCAATACATCGTCGCCCTGGCCATGCTCCTCAGCGGTGTCAACTTCGCCATGCTCTACAACCTCCTCACCTTCCACTGGGACCGCCTGCGCCACAAGCTCGAACAGTTTCGCTTCTACATCGGCCTTTACCTCGTGGCCTCTGTCTTCGTAGCCATCGCCCTCTCCACCCACATGGGCTACAGTGCCGCCGATGCCGCACGCCTAAGCATCGTACAGACTGCCAGCGTGCTCACCACCACCGGCTCCCTGGTGGCCGACACCTCCTACTGGTGGGTCCCCGTCACCTATCTCTTTGTCATTCTCTCCCTCTGCGGCGGTATGGCCGGCTCCACCACCGGCGGACTCAAAGCCATGCGCGTGCTCATCCTCATCCGCCACGTGCGCAAGATACTGCGCGACCGGCTCCACCCGCATGCCGTCAACCCCGTGCGCCTCAACCGCGCCCCGGTCTCGTCGCACCTCCTCACCAACGTCATGGTGATATTCATGGTGTACGTCATGGTCATCTTCGCGGGAGTCATGATGCTCATGCTCTGTGGCATCAACGCCACCGAATCCATCGGCGCCGCCATCGCCTGCATCACCGGCTACGGCCCGGGACTCGGCATCAGCGGCGGATTTGGCTGCTATGCCCACTTCACCACAGCAGCCAAACTCATCTGCTCACTCATCATGCTCCTGGGCCGCCTCGAGTGCCTCACCCTCCTCATCCTTTTCATCCCCTCCTTCTGGCGACGGTAGGTCTCCCCCATCTAGCATAAACCACTATCCATCTGTCAACTTAATCCAGCCGATGGACACAAAGTGACAACCCAAATCAGCAAACCACAGACAATCGAGATGTATCTGAGTTGTATCAATCCAGCCTCATTCAAGGGTCGTAATAGCATCGTTACCCGTTTCTATGAAGGATAACGATGCTATAACGAAGCTATAACGATGCAGGATTCGACGATGTTACAGCCTGTTCGCTTTGTGTGGAAATGAACGCCGCATGACCGATACAGGTTCCATCATCCCCCTACGATAAAAAGGTTGTCCCCTCTTTACTCCTATATGCAGCCGGAGTGCGAAGGGACAACTGGGAAC
>JAEEGJ010029781.1_pt1 | contig 10741 bp, 8 predicted proteins | sample 8958761 | NCBI WGS metagenome assembly JAEEGJ01 (sample SAMN16246546, study PRJNA631951) | gut metagenome | biome: gut microbiome; feature: rumen; material: RS-attached | host: Bos | place: Iran: Karaj | collected 2018-10
AGAAGCGCTGACCGACAGCGGATGAGCCAGCTTGTTCTTTTTGTAAAAAAGCTGTTGAAAACCTTATCGATTCAGTATATAATACTTTTAGCAGAAAGAAACAGCACGAAGAAACAAATCAGACTTAAGGAGGAAGGGTTCATGGAAACATTGTATTAGGTCGTAAAAATGTTGTTGGTTGTGTTTTTCAGCATCAGTCAGCTCTTTTCCCCGAAGATCGCCGGCGGAGATTTCCCGCCGAGCGAACCGGTTGCGCCCGGTGATCCGGCAAAGTATGTGCAGATTGAAGCGGTCGATGAGGGCTTCGACGTCTTTCACCCCGTCCATTTCGAACGCTATACCGGCGTATCATGAACCGGTAAACAACAACAAAGGTTTTTGACCACGAATAAGGAGAAAAAGTATGTTTCTTTTAGAACGAATCGCGGCATTTTTTCTGTCAATTCTGATTTTGCTTGGTGTGTTCGGAACGGATATTTCCACGAAAAAACAGACAGAAATCAAGGATATGAATCTGACAGATACAGATGTGACAAACGGATTCACCGTATCGGTGTCGCCCATTGCAGGCACCTTGCGGTTTAACCGTATCAACTTTGCTTATCAAACCACGGCGGCGGTTCGTGCCGTGTTCCGCTATCGGCTGGGCAGAGAAACCCTGGAGGAAGAACTGCTGCTGAGCGCAAAATCGCAGAAAGCCTCCATGCTGCTTGACTGCTATCTGAGCCGGAAAACTGCATCGCGGCTGCTTTCGGTTCACTTTGAACCCATCGTTGCCGGCCAAAGCTGCATCCTCAGCGTTCTCAGCTTTACCTGTGATCTGCAGTCGGTGCCGAAAGAGGACGTTTTGTATATCGAAAACGATCATTACAAAGCGGGCGTCAACCTGCAATGGGGCGGCGGTCTCTCCTGGTTTGAAGACAAGAAGAACGGCGCCTACGGCAATCTGCTGAACAATCACGACACCGGCCGTCTTGTGCAGCAGTCCTATTACGGTCCGCAGGAGATCGAGGGCTATGAAAACGCGGTGTACGTCGATACCGAATGGAGCTACAATCCCGTACAGGGCGGCGATCAGTATGGCAATCACAGTAAACTTGTGGCTGTTGAACAAAGCGAGAATGTAATCCGCGTCGTCTGCCGTCCGCTCGATTGGGCGCAAAACAACATGCTCACGCAAACGTATTACACAAACGTGTATCAGCTGACGGACAAGGGTCTGGACGTGAAAAACACGGCGGTGGATTTTCTGCAGACGCCCTGGGTGGACAAAGAGCAGGAGCTTCCGGCGTTTTATACGATCAGCGCCCTCGGCAACTTCTGGTTCTACGACGGTGATCAGCCCTGGACCGGCGACGAACTGCGCGTGGAGCGCGAGCTGCCGTTCTGGGCGGGAAAACCCGCATTTCAACTGAAGGACGGCAATAACGAAACGTGGTGCGCGTGGACGGACGACAGCGGCTACGGCGTGGGACTGTTTACACCGAGAGCGAAATCTCTGCTCGCGGGTCGGTTCCAGCATGACGGTTCTGCCGACGCGGGATCGGACGCCACGAATTACGTAGCTCCGCTCGGTGTCTTTGCGCTGGAATTTGACGAACCGCACAGCTATTACTACTACCTGACGGCCGGAAGTGTTGAGGAGATCCGAGCCACATTCCAAAGCGGCGACAATCTGAAGGGCGGCAATTTCCGGCGTGTGTTCCCCGATATGGGTGTTTGCGACCCGCACGTACATATTTTTAACGGCAAAGCCTACCTGTTTTCCAGCCACGATTACGGCCCGGGACAACCGATTTACCGCATGGACGACTGGCGCGTGTTTTCCTCAAAGGATCTTGTCAACTGGAAGCTGGAGTTCACGCTTCGCCCGGAGGATACCTTCCTCGGCCCGGATCAAGAATGCTACGCCACCGACGCGGCGGAACGAAACGGAAAATACTATCTCTATTTTTCCGATCAGCAGCGCTGCACCGGCGTTGCGGTCAGTAAAAACGGCCCCGGAGGACCGTACATTGACGCACTCGGAAAACCGCTGCTCCCGCAGGGGCTTGTGGATACCGCCTGTTATGACCCGACGGTTTTCATTGACGATGATAAAAACAAGACGCCGTACATTATGTTCGGCTATACCGTTTTGGGCAAACAATACTATATCGCGCGGCTGAACGAGGATATGATCTCTCTGGCGGAAGAGCCGAAAGCGGTCGAGGTCATCGACGGCTGGGAAAACGACGCCTGCTGGATCACCAAATGGGGCGATACCTACTACCTCAATTCTCACGGCGGCGAATATGCGACGAGCAAGAATATCTACGGACCTTATACATATCGCGGCAGGATCTGCGAGGACTGCTTTACTGACCACGGCACCTTCTTCACCTTCCACAACCAGACGTATTTCACCTACGGCGTCCCGGAAAACTACGGCAGCGGCGAGCCGCTCGATCCGTATTACAGAACGACGAAGTTTGTTTACGCCCACATCAAAAAGAACGGCGACATCGTGACCGACGACTTTATTAAAAAAGTCGGGGTGGGTCAATACGACGCGACATGGAAGACCATCAAAGGTGAATGGTTTTTTGACGCTTCCGACGGTATCGTCAAAAAAGAAAACGCAGACGGCTTTGAGCTGCGCGGCATCAAGGACGGCTCCCATCTGACCTTCCCGAAAATCTGTAATATGCCGGCGAACGCGCTTTTGAAATTCCGCGTTGCAAACGGAAATGATGCTCCCTGCACTGTGGAAATCCATCAAGAAAACCCCAAGGGCAAGCTGCTCGGCAGATGCGTTGTCGGCAACACCGGAGGCTTCAATCAATTCAAGTCCTTCAAAGTCGCCCTGAAGAACACTGCCGGGAAACACGGGCTTTGTTTCGTTTTTCACACCAAAGCCGGCGAGGCGCTGCGATTTGAAGATTTCAGATTTGCAAAAGCCAAATGAGTGTTTTCTTAAAAGCGCTGAAACATCACATCCGAAGAACAGCATCAGCCGCGATCCGGTGAATCGCGGCTGATACTTTTTTAAGATGTGAAAAAGTACGTTTCGATTGCTGCATAGCTGTTTCTGCGAAGAGACGGCTGTTTCTTTTTGCCTTTTGCGGTCAGCTCAGGTTTTTACGCCGCGCATTTTCGACTGCGTCACTCTGCCCGGAAACAGCGCAGCCCGGCGCCTTGTCCGTAATGCGTGCCGTCGCGGTCAAACAGGACGGTCCAGTTTTCTTCGGTGATCCCGGTCACCATAAAATAATCCCAGCTTTCCGGAAGGATCGGATCCGCCGACAACACGCCGTTTTCAAACCGGATGCCGAGCAACCCGGACAGCACAAGGTCGCAGAACGTAGAGTGGTTGTAATCTTTGCCCCGTTCGCGGATGCCGCTTTTCTGCTCGTAGGCAAGGCTGATCAATTTGTCGCGGCAGTGCCAGCGGCCGGAGAACGGATCCATATTCTCGTCGATCCAGCAGCGTGTCTGACCTTCCGCGTCCGTGATACGGTGAGACAGCGCATATTGGCGCAGCAGATGATAATACGCGTCTTTGGAAACGGGCGAATCTGCGCCGCGGTCGCGGATCAGGTTTGCCGTCGCTGTCAGCGTCTGTGCGGTGGCAAACGGCCAGACGTAACCGTTCCACAGGCAGCAGTGCTCGTTCTCAAACAAAAACCGCGGGTGGCGCTGCTCGGCCGTTGTCAGCCCGAAGGGCGCCGCAAAGCCGTTTGGATCGGTCAATTGCAAAAACGCGTCGTCCTTGTCGCTGCCGGCAAGATGGAAATACCAGGGAAGATATCCGATCTGCTCGCGCACGGTATGGTCTTTTGGCACAGGCGGACGCGTTTTCCAATCGGCGGGATCGTCGCTTTCGCAGGGGATCGTGCGGTAAAAATCGCCGTCCCACAGCAGACGGTTCATCCGTTCCAAAATCCGTTCGCCGCGTGCCCGGTATTCGCGCGCCAGCGCATCGTCGCCGACTTCGGCCGCCATACGGGAAATCGCAAACGCGTCGCCGCACAGATAGCTGTTGAGCGTCGGGCGGATGCCGGAGCCGCTGATGGAAAACTCCATGCCGTCGTTGTTGTCGTTTGACCAGTACAGACCACACGGACGCAGACTGATGCGTTCCCACTCCCGAAACAGGCGGTCGAGTTTCGGCAGCGCTTCTTTCATACGCGCCGTGTCGGGATGGAGCCGGAAGTACGCTTCCACAGCGGACGCGAACCACATGCTGTAGCTCGTGGCGTTGCCGTGTCCGTCAAGCCAAAAGCAGATATATTCCCAAAGCCGCCGGGGCGCGTCGGCCAGCCAGCGCGCTTCGGTCAGTTGGTGTCCCACAGGACAGTTGATCGTGTTAAACGGTCCTGCCCAGCCGACCGGCGGCAAAAACTCCGTCATCACGTGCCCGTGCGGGGTCTGTTTCCAATGCTTGCGCAGCGTCCACCAGCGGAAATAATAGGTCGTTTCCAGCTCTTTGTCCGGACAGTCCAGCAGCGGCGCATTCTGCGCCAGATAGGCAAAGGCGTCCGCGTTCGGGATTTCCTGCTGATAGAGCTCTTCGTCGCCGGCGTTGAACGCCTCCACATAGGCGCGAAGCTTTTCTTTCAGATCGACAGTCATGGGCATACTCCTTTATTCAAAGTCGTCTTTTGTGAAATCACCACGTTTTTCCGCCATGCCGATATATTCCATGCCGCCCGCACGGCCGTTGTACCAGATGCGCCAACGATCGTTCGCTTTGTCATAGAGCGCGGAGGGCTTATAGCAGGCGTCCGCGTCCCAGGCGCCGGCGGTCGGCGCAATCAGGGGATTGTGCTTGCAGCGGTGGAAGTCCGTGACGCCGTCTGCGGAATACGCCGCACAGATACAGGCGGTATGGATATCCCGGTAGCCGATATAAAACAGGAGATAGCCGAGATCCGGATGCGGCAGCACCTGACAGCCGCCGATCCGGTTTTGCTCATGTTCCTTTGCCGGATTTTTTTCAAAAATCGGATTCAACGGCGATCTTTCCCAATGGATCCCGTCGGGACTCTCTGCATAACAGAGCACGTTCGGCTCATAGGTTTCGCCGGCACTGTACCACATCCGGTATCTGCCGTTTTCAAAAAGGACGCAGGGATTCATCACGGACGCGCCCTCGAAGCCGGCTTCCGGAGACAGCACCGGTGCGTCGGAAACGCGGTGAAACGTTTGTCCGTCCCGGCTTTCGGCAACGCCGATATAGCTGTTGCCGTGCGCCTGACCGGTGTACCACATTTTGTAGGTGTCGCCGATTTTCAATACGCAGTTGCGGTTGACCCAATCCTCCCAGCCGGAGGTTGTGTCGGGCGTGAGCGTGGGGACCGGGTCTGTCCAGCGGACGCCGTCTTCGGAAAAGGAGACGGACAGCGCATTGTCTTTTCTGGTGGAAAGGTCCATGCGAAACCGTCCGTCCGGCAGCGCCGTCAGATAGACGTCAAACAGTGTGCCGAGCGCCGGATTGCCGAAGATCGGATTGTTTGGATACTTTTGAAACATAGAAATCTCCTCCCAAAATCAGGATGCGTCTGGCTTTTGCTAAATGGTATCATATCTTGCGATCACTTTCAAGACCGCTGAGAAAAATATTGAAAACGCCTGCCGCTTGTGTTATAATTCGCTTAAAACAAAAAGGGAGGCGGTTGTGTGGAACACATTGCAAAACCGACAAAACAGCAACTGGACTGGCACGAGATGGAGCTTGGCGTGTTGATCCATTACTGTCTGGAAATGTACCGGCCGGAGCTGCCGGGCGAATGGTATAAAACGTCCCTTGTGCGCAAGGCGCTGGCGCCCGAAACCATCCACCCCGCAAAGCTGGACCCGGAGCAGTGGGTCAGAAGCGCGGCCGAGCTCGGCGCGAAATATGCAGTGCTGGTGGCAAAGCACGGCACCGGCTTTGCGCTCTGGGATACCAAGGTGAACGATTTTTCCATCGCGCATACCGACTGGCGCGGGGGTGGCGGCGACGTCTGCCGGGCGTTTGTGGATGCGTGCGTCAAATACGGTCTGAAACCCGGATTCTATTACACCACCGTCTGCAACGGCTATTACGATATCAATAACAGCGTCCCGCAGGACACACGCGGGGAAGCCTATCGGGCCTATGTGAAATGTGTGGAGGCGCAGGTGCAGGAGCTTTGGAGCAACTATGGCCCTTTGGTGGAAATCTGGTTTGACGGCGGCGTGATTCCGCCCGAGGAGGGCGGGCCGGATCTGCTGCCGCTGCTGCAAAAGTATCAGCCGGATGCGATCTGCTTTCAGGGACCGCGTGCCTGGCCCCACAATGTGCGATGGGTCGGCAACGAAGACGGACTGGCGCCGGAAAACTGCTGGGCAACCACCAACGCAGGAGAAGCGCGGTTTGACGGCACGGCGCCGGATGAGCAGGCCGGTGTCGGCGATCCCGACGGCAAATATTACTGGCCGGCGGAAACCGATATGCCCAACCGCACGCACGCAGCCTTCGGCGGCGGCTGGAGCTGGCAGCCGAACGAGGAGCATCTGCGCTATACGCCCGAGCAGCTTCTGGACTGCTATATCCGCTCGGTGGGCAGGAACTCCAATCTGCTGTTGGGTATGGCAATCAGCCGGGACGGAGATTTTCAGGATGAAGCGCAGTTCCGCGATTTCGGCAATTTGATCCGGGAAACCTTTTCCAACCCGAAGCGGCAGATCGATCGCCCCGTGTTGACAGACGATCGCTGCGAGATCCGGTTTGACACACCGCAGACAGTGCGCTACCTTGTGCTGCGCGAGGACATCCGCGACGGGCAGCACATCCGGGGATTCCGCATTCTTGCCGACGGCAAACAGGTCTATGAAAGCGCCTGCGTCGGCCACAAACGGATCGTGCCGTTTGACAATCTGACAGCGAAGACGATTGCGGTCGAGATTACGAACGCAGCCGGTCGTCCCGTTTTGCGGGACGTTGCGGTTTTTTAAAAAGCGACGGGAGGTTTGACGAAATGACATATTTGACAAGAATGGTTGCGTTTTTGATCACGGTGTTTCTGGGCCTGTTCAGCGTTGTGGGCACACCGACATGGAAGCGGGAAGCGCCGCTTCGGGTGGCAGCCTATATCGTTGTCAGCGACGTGGAAGCGGCAAAAGCTTTGGACGATTCTCATCTTGATGATTTGACGGATATTATTCTGATCGGCAACACCGGTTGGTTCGGAACGGACGGAAAGCTGCATATGGCAGAAGCATTCGGCGATGTTGCCGCCTGGTTTCGTGCCCGCACGGCAAAGAACCACACCCGATTGCTGGTGACGATCGGCGGTCCCGGCGCTTCGGAAGGCACGGACGTTACAGAACGGTTTGAATCGCAGGCGGCAAACCATAAGCTGGCATTTGACAGCGGTGTGCTGGAAACTGAGATCCGGCAGATGCTGGAGACCTATGCGCTCGACGGCGTCAACTTCGATTATGAATTTCCGGGCACGCCGCAGCGCGAAAAGGAGTTCAGCGCGTTTCTCGTTTCGCTGGATAAGGTGCTCAAAGACGATTATCTGATCACGGCCGCGCTGTCCTCGGGCTGGTGCAAAAACACGACGCCGGAAGCGATTGCGGCGCTGGATACCGTGCAGTTGATGGATTATGATCTTTGGGACAGAACCGGCGCGCACGCCACGCTGGGTATCGGGAAGGGCTGCGTAGAGGAAATGCTGGAAACCGGGTTTTCCAAGGAGCAAATCGACCTCGGACTTGCCTTTTATGCGCGGCCGACAACGCAGGAAGCGTATTGGTATGATTACAAGGAGTACTATAAAACCATGGACCGCTACGGCTTTGCGCCGGACGAAGCGCACGGCTTGACGGCGAGCTTTAACACCCCGCGCGAAACCTATTTGAAAACGCTTTGGGCCAAGCGCAACGGGCTGGGCGGCGTGTTTGTCTGGCACTATGCCTGCGACGTGCCGGCGGACAACTGTGCGTCGCTGTTCAATCAGGTAATGCGGGCGAAAAACGGCTTGCTGCGTGCAGGCAGATAGGACTGCTCAAGCCCTGCCCTGCGGCGGCGCAACTGATGAATCAACAAAAAATCCTGCTTCGGACTTGCCGGAGCAGGTGTTTTTTATTCGGTTGTTGCGGTCGTCTGTTTTGCGCTCAGAAAACGACGTGCGCCGCCATATCCCGCTTTGCACGCGCAACCGCATTGAACAAAGAGGCGTCGTTGCCTTTGGGAACGTCACAATTGTAATGCCAGATCATGACGCCGCCGAGCGCTCCTTCCACGTATACATCTGATCGCACTGCGCGTCCCAGGTACAAAAGTAGTTTCCGGTGATTTGCGGTTTTTCGGGTATCAAATCAATAAAAGTGCCGCCCTCCTTTTTGATTTCCGTTTGATTATACCACAGGCCGTGCTGTTTGTCATGTGGGGGATGATACAATTTGCCCGTTTTCAGCAAAAAAAGAAAAAATATTGCCCCGGTACATGACAGACGCGTAATCATGTGCTATAATAAAACTGTGGTATGCGCTGAATCAGCTGAAAAGGAGGTCTCAAAAAACCGGATTACCTGCGCAGACCGTCTTTTCAATGCAAAACAGAAGAAACGATCGATTTCATTTGAACCGGAGGTAACAACATGCGTAAACTTTTCAGTTTTATTTTCGCCGTCGTTTTCGTCGTCGCGGGCGTCTTCGTGATTGTGATGGGCGTCAACAGGCTCAACAGCAAAAAAGATTACGACGCCTCGACCACAGGCGTGATCGTAGGCATCGAGCGCGAATGGAGCGGCACAGACGAGGACGGCTTCGACCAGTATGATTACACCGTCTATGTCAATTATGAGGTGGACGGCCAAAAGTATGAAAACGTCAAATATCCGAGCTACGACAGCTCTATGAAGAAGGGTGACGAGGTCGAGGTCTTGTATCAGTCGTCTGATCCCACAAACATTGCAGAGGGCAATCTCACCGGCAACGCCACGATTATGATCGTGATCGGCGCCGTGTGCACGCTGTTCGGCGTGGCGGCGGTTGTCAAGGCCATCATCCGCCCGTAACCAGGATTGCCGGAACCCGACAGGTGCACCCGAAACGGACGAACCATAAGCTGAAATCGTAAAAACAATACCGCCGCAGTGACCCATCCGGTCGCCGCGGCGGTGTGCGTTTTGCAAAGCGGGAAACGGCGCAGGCTCTTTTACCTATCCTTGAAATTTCTCCACTTGTGCATAATCGTTCAACAGAAATTCTTTTGATGGGTCGGTATGCAGATCAGCGTGCGCAAGCAATGGATGCGCCTTTTGGTTTGGCCGGTCGTTATGCAAAGGCCTTTGCAATCTGCTGCAGCGGTTCTCTGATCGGCAGATGCTGCGGACAGACCTTTTCGCATTTGCCGCATTAGCGCCGCCGAAGGACAGCGCACTTATCAATAACACGGTGATCCATCCCATGGAACGTATTCTTTTAAAAAATTGTTTCATCGTTCCTCGTCTACCCTTTCAGCATGTTGCAAATGACGGTGCGTTTTGATCCATTGGCTGCTTCCCCGGTGAATGCCTGCGGAGTATATGCAAAGCCGCGGCACGTTACGGAGGAAGCGGTTACATTATTCTACATCAGAAAGAGAAATTTTGCAAGCAAAAGGCAAACGAATTATAAAAAAGTAAAGGTGAAATGTAAGGTTGCAACCTTTGTTCTATGTGGGGTGCGTTTCCTCGTGTGTTGTGAGAGCGCTTGAATGGCATTCAAGAGGTAAGGGGTTCGATCCCCCTCATCTCCACCAGAAAGAAGTACCTGCGAAACGGCAGGTACTTTTTTGTTGCTATTTTTTAAGAAATGATCTGGGGGGAGCAGGAGCGGTACAGAGCGACAGTCCGGTGGATTGTCGTGGCCACGAATGACCGAGGCGCGCAGGTCGCGCCGAGAATCGATCCCCCTCATTTTTACCAATGATAGTAGTACTAGCGTAATTGCAGGTGCGATTTAGTCATAACAGTCGTGCAGTCGACGTTGTATTGTCGCAGCCTGCAAAGCAAAATATCTGCGATTTGCTGCCGCAATCTATTGATTTCCTATTTCGTTTATGATATGATAATCTTGTAAACAGCGTTCTGCTGATACAATAAAAACTCAGGAGGAAAAACCTATGAAAAAAGTACTTGCAATGCTGCTTGTTCTCTCGCTGATCTGCTGCGTTGTTCTTGCCGCGTGCAAGAAAGCGCCGACACCGGACGAACCGAACACGCCGGAAAACGTCGCTTTTGATTACGACGCGGTCGCGGACGATCTTGAATCCGCGGACGGCACCTATGAGATCGCGTTCGTGACGGACGTCGGTCAGCTCAAGGACCAGTCCTTCAACCAGGGCACCTGGGAAGGTGTCAAGAGATACGGCTATGAGAACGAAAAGACCTATAAGTATTATCAGCCCGCCAACGGCAGCGACGCTTCCGATAACGACCGTATCGCCGCCATGAAGCAGGCCATCGACAACGGCGCCAAGATCATCGTGGCCCCCGGCTTCCTGCAGTTCACCGCCATGGATACCGTTGCCAAAGAGTATCCCGACATCAAGTTCGTATTCGTTGACGGCTGGGCGATCGGCCAGAAGAACGTGACCGCCATCGTTTACAAAGAGCAGGAGTCCGGCTATCTTGCCGGTTACGCTGCCGTTATGGAAGGCTACACCAAGCTCGGCTTTACGGGCGGCGGCGGCGGCGAGAACCCCGCTGTTTGCCGTTTCGGCTACGGCTTCCTGCAGGGCGCT
>JAEEGJ010029782.1_pt1 | contig 10741 bp, 9 predicted proteins | sample 8958761 | NCBI WGS metagenome assembly JAEEGJ01 (sample SAMN16246546, study PRJNA631951) | gut metagenome | biome: gut microbiome; feature: rumen; material: RS-attached | host: Bos | place: Iran: Karaj | collected 2018-10
TCACCATCCCCATGCAGAAGCCCGTGGAGGCCGTCACCCAGGTGGTGCCCTATGAGATCGGCGAGGAGGAGAGCACGGAAAACCGGACCATCATCTGCTCCGGCGGCGTCCTGGGCGATTACGGCGACCAGCTGAGGAATTTCACCGCCGCCGTGCTGACGGACTATCTCACCGGAGACAACGAAGCCCCCCTGAAGCGCGCCGTCATCGACAAGGGACTGGCCCAGGATTTCCTTCTCACCCTGGAAGACGGCATCCAGCAGCCGGGGCTGCTCTGGATGGCGATGAACACGGAAAAGGAAGCTCTGGAGCCTCTCAGGCAGACGGTGCGGGAGACCCTGACCGCGCTGGCGGAGGAAGGGCTGGACCGGGAGCGGCTCCGCGCCTGCTTCCACCGCTTCGCCTTTGACAAGCGGGACCGGGAATCCGGCGGAGAACCCCGCAGCCTGCTGGAGGCCATCACCCTGCTGGACACCTGGCTCTACGGCGGCGACCCGGCGGAAGCCCTCACCGTGGAAAAAACCCTCAAGGAGCTGGAGGATAAGCTGGAGGACGGCTGGTTCGAGACCTTCCTCCGGGAATTCTTCCTGGACAACCCCCATCTGGTCACCGTGGTGATGGTCCCCTCCAAGGAGCTGGCCGCCCAGCGGCGGGAAAAGGAAGCCGCCCGGCTGCGGAAGGAAAGCGAAGCCTGGACGGAGGCGGACAAGGCCCGGCTGAAGGCCGAAGCGGAAGCCCTGAAGGTCTGGCAGCAGACCCCCGACAGCGAGGAAGCCCTGAAAACCATCCCCATGCTGAAGCTCAGCGACCTCAGCGAGAAGCCGGAACGGCTGCAGATGGAGGAAACGGTCTTCCGGGGCATCCCGGCGCTGCGGCATACGGTGGGAAGCCCCATTGCCTTCTTCCGCGCCCACTTCCTGGCGACCGACCTCACCCTGGAGGAGCTGCCCGCCCTGACGGTGATGTGCCGCGTGCTGGGCAGCATGGGCACGGCCGGGCACAGCCGCGCCGCCCTGCCCCTGGCGATCAAGAACACCCTGGGCCGGCTGAGCTTCAACGCCTCCGTGCTCTCCGGCTCCGATCCCGGACACTGCCGGGTGATCGTCAGCGCTTCCGCCGCCAGCCTCAGAGAGCAGGCCGTCGAGGGCGCGGGGCTGCTGGGCGAGATCCTCACCGAAACGGCGTGGGAGGATGTTGCCCTCGTCACGGATATCCTGCAGCAGCTCTCCGTGGCGGCGAAGATGACCCTGGCGAGCAACGGCATCAACTATGCCATCACCCGCGTCGTCAGCTATCAGACCGCCCACGGCGCGGCAGCGGAATACCTGGGCGGCGTCACCTTCCTCCAGTGGCTGGAAAAGACCCTGGCGGGGGGCGAGGAAGCCCTGAAAGCCCTGCTGGCCGAGATGGGCCGCCTGGCGAAGAAGCTTTTCACCCGGGAGCGGCTGACCCTCTCCGGCTCGGAGGCCTTTGACGAAGCCGCGCTGGAAGCCCTGGCGGGCGCTTTCCTTTCCGACGGGGTCACCCCCCCGGCGGAAAGCGCCTATCCCCTGCCCGGCATCCGGCGGGAGGGCATCGTGATCCCGGCGCAGGTGGGCTTTGCCGTCATGGGCAGCAGCCTCTACCTCCACGGCAGGAAGCTCAGCGGTGTCTTCCCCGTTCTGGCGAATATCCTCAATTATATGTACCTCTGGAATGAGATCCGGGTGCAGGGCGGCGCTTACGGCTGCGGCTTCGTCAGCCGGGAAAGCGGCGATATCGCCTTCTACACCTACCGGGACCCCCAGCCCGGCCGCAGCCTGGGCGTCATTGCCGCCGCGCCGGAATTCCTGAAGCAGTTCTGCGCCTCCGCGCCGGACCTCACCGGCGTCATCCTCAGCTCCGTCTCCGCCCTGGACCCCCTGCGCAACTCCTCGGAGAAGATGGACGCCGCCGAAAACCGCCGCTTCCTGGGCCTCACCCAGGAAGAGATCGACCGTCGCTATCACGACCTCATCCACACCACGCCGGAGGACCTGCTGGCCCTCTGCGGCGCCCTGGAGGACATCGCGGCGGACAACGCCGTCTGCGTGGCGGCGGGCAAGGACCTGCTGACGGCCTGCGGCGACGCTCTGGACACGCTGGTGACCGTTTGATTCCGGGAGGGAAACCATGAAAAACGTCATCGTACTCTGGTCCAGCCCCAACACGGACGGGCTTACCGCTGCCGCCAAGGACGCGGTGACGGCGGGCCTCCGCGCAGGAAACGCCGACGCGCGGGCCGTGCAGCTGAACCGCCTGCATATGGAGCACTGCCGCGCCTGCGGCGACGGCTGGGGCAGCTGCCGTACGAAGGGGCGCTGCATCCTGGAGGATGATTTCCAGTCCCTTTACGACGACCTGGCCGGGGCGGACGGCATCGTCTTTATCACCGCCGTATATTTCCACGACCTGACGGAGAGCTTCAAGGCTTTCCTGGACCGGCTTCGCCGCTGCGACGCCTTCACCGCCCGGCGTCTTACGGACAAGCGCTGCCTGCTCGTCGCCTGCGCCGGGGGCACCGGCCAGGGCACCAGCGAATGCCTTGCCCGGCTGGAATACACCATGAAGCACATGAATATGCGCGCCTACGACCGCCTGCCGGTGAACCGCTTCAACCGGGAATATATGCTGCCGGCCCTGGAGGAAGCCGGGAAAGCCTATGCCCAAAGGCTGGAAACAGGCTTCGACATGTACTACTGAAAGAAACGCCGCGGAGCGCCGATGCGCTCCGCGGTGTTCTGTTCATGGGGTGCTTTATGTATGCTGTCTCTCGATCTCGCCGCCGTTTTCCAGGGTCTTTCCCTCCAGCAGCAGCAGCTTTTCCGCCAGCAGCCGGGCAAAGCCGGCCATCACGGCGCTCATCTCGATCAGGTCCTCCGTCCGCTCCGCGGAAATCTCGCTGTTCCCGTCCCCATGCAGAAGGATCGGCCCCGCCATGGCCCGCACCTGCTCGATAAAACACCTGGCGGCGATGCCGTGCCGCCGGGCAAAGGCGGTGTAGGTTTCCCGGAGCTCCTCCCTGCTCAGGCTCACGGGGATCAGCTGTGTGATCATGCTCAGGCTCATGCTCTGCTTGAGGGACAGGATGATCAGGAGGCAGGCGATATGCTCCCGGTAATAGCGCTTCTTCAGCGGCTCCGGCATCACCTTGGTCCGCACATAGTTGTTGATGGTGGCGGCGGTGATGAACTGCTCCTCCTTCAGCTCCGGGGGCAGATAATCCAGATACCGGCGCAGCAGATCGATCAGCTGGTTCATATAAAGGCCGAAATCCGGGATATCCTCCCAGTCCGGCAGGCGGAAATTATGCAGGTATTTTTCCCAGCGGCGCAGCTTCCCGGCCACCAGTTCATTGCAGTATGCCATATCCTCGCTTCCTCTCTCCCCACAGTATAGCACTGCTTTTAATATTCCACAAGAGGAAGCGGGGCTTTTTTCACATCTATGCGGCAACGGAAGCGGCGATTTCTGATATACCCTATTAGATATCGCCGCCCCGGCGGCGTCATTCCCCGCGCAGAAGCGCCGCCTTCTCCGGGTCGTAGGGCGCCCGGCGGATGACGCATTTGAGATTGGTGCAATAGCTGCAATTCTGATAGTCCTGCTCCGTCTCGAACAGGAGGCCGGAGGAGCTGGCCAGGGGCGACATGAAATGATTCTCCCCCAGCACCGCCCCGGTGTCCCCCGTCACGTCCCCCAGGAGGCGGAACACCTTGTCCTGCTCCGCCAGGGGCCACTCCGGCAGGCTGCCGGGATTCAGCACCGCGGTCTTTCCCAGGCGATAGCGCTCAGTGAGCGCCGCCGTCATCTTCGCGGTCACCGCGTTCAGGCCGCCGATGCAGAAGGCCAGCAGGGCCCGGCGCAGCTCGTCGTCCCCCTCGTAGTCCACCTCCGCGATCTCCGGGCCGCAGGTAGCCACATAGGCAAAGGCCCGGTGCAGCTTCCCCAGCTGACCGTCCAGCACGACGCTGGACATGGCTTCCCCGCCCACGGCGGTCACATGCCCTTCTTCGTCGTGTTTCACCTCCACGCAGGCGGCCACGGCCCGGGGCCGGACCACGGCGCGGCAGCGCTCCAGCAGCCTTGCCACCGCCGGGCTGTCCACGTCCCCGTGGTAGAATCTCCCGTCCCGCAGCATATCCAGGGTGGGCAGATAATCGGTTTCCGTAAATACGAAGCGTTCCTGCATTCCGGACGCGCCTCCTTTCTTTTCCTGTGCAGGATAGCACTTTTTTCGGTTTCGGGCAAGAAATTCCATGAAAGCGGCAGGATTTCCGCAAAAAGAGTATTGACTATCCCCTTGGGGGATATGTTACGTTGTGTGCAGCGAACAAAAAAGCGAGGTGAGCGAAATGCGCATCAAGGAAGCCGCCCGGAAGACCGGGCTGACGGAAAAGACCATCCGCTACTACGAAAGCCGGGGGCTGGTGCAGCCGGACACGGAGGAGCGCAACGGCCGGACCTGGCGGGACTACACGGAGAAGCACGTCGCCCTGCTGGAGGCGGTAGCCACCCTGCGCAAGGCCCAGTTTCATGTGGAGGAGATCGACGCCATCCTGTCCGACCCCGGCGCCATCCCGGAGGTGCTGGACAAGGTGGGAAACCGGGTGGAGGAAGCCTACGAGACCCTGGGCAGACTGCGGAGCGAGCTGAAACGCGAAAGCGTGCTGCGCGCGCCCGACGCGCTGACCCTGGCGGAGGAGCTGAAGGAGACGGTGAAGCCTCTCTCCCTGCCGCCCCAGGACCTGAAATTCAACTTCAAGGCCCAGGACCGCATCCTGGCGGAGGAACGCTCCCGGGTGAACGGCGCGCCGGCGGGGGCCTTCCGCTTCGGCTGGGTGCAGATCTACCGGGGCCAGGATGTGGAGAAATTCCGCCAGATCCAGCAGCAGCTGGCCACCTTCGGCGTCCAGCACCGGGCCTCCAGCTTCACCAAGGGGAACCGGCTGGCCGCCCAGGGCATGATGAACGCCGCAAACCCCGCCTACACCCAGCGCTCCATGGTGTCCCCCGCCGGTATCCAGGCAAAAGCGCTGAGCGATGCGAGCATGGACAGCTATGTCATCGAGGTCCGCAAGCGGGACGCGGAAAAGGCAAGGACGGCGCTGCGCAGCGCCGGATGAATCCGCAGAAAACAGAGAAAGACCGGGCGATGCAGGCTGCACCGCCCGGTTTCCTTACGGACGCTTCCCGCCGCCGTCCGGGGGCTCCCCGCCCTCTTGCCGGTCTTCGCGGCGGTCTTTCTCTATCTGACTCGCTCCGACGCGGCCCGTGGGCGGCGGCTGCGGGCGTCCGGGACTTAGTATGCGCACCGCGCGCGGAATCATTCTTTTTTCCCTTCCGCCGCTTCTCCCGCTTTTCGGAGGTAACGCCGGACATTTTCCACCATTTTCGGATTCTGAAAGGCGGCCTCCACTTCCTCCATGTCCACGGTCCGCCCGCTGAGGATGCCCTGGATCAGCGCTTCGGCGATCATGGCTTCCCTGGCACGGGGGTCCTTCAGATAGGCCAGCAGGTCGATGTTCATCTTCCGGTCGATCCCTTCCACCATGCCGGTAAAGAAGGTGCTCTCCTCTCCCAGGAGCTCGCCGACGGCTTCCATACACCGGAACGCCTCCTGCACGTCCTCCAGCGGCATCAGCCGCCGCTCGAAGCCAAGGAGGCTGCCCCCGTGAAGGAGCTTGTCCGCCGTGGTGCCCAGGATATCGCAGAGGGGCAGCAGGATGCCCGTATCCGGCAGGGTCTCGCCCTTCTCCCACTTGGAGACCGCCTGAAAGGAGATGCTCAGTTTTTCCGCCAGCTCCCGCTGGGTCAGTCCCGCGGCCTTGCGCAGATGCTGGATGTATCGTCCGATCTTCAGCGTGTCCATCGGCGTTTCCCTTCCCTTCCTGTTCTCTCTGCCTGCAGGATCATCGTACACCTTTTCCCGGGGTCCGTAAATAACGGGAAAATTGACATTCTTCTACTTCCGGTTGAATTCCCGCTGACGGCAGCCTTTCCAAAACATCGCAAGGGATTCTCCATTTCGGAAAGCCGCCTGTGAATTTACCCTTGCAATACGCCGGAAAATGGGGTATATTTACGCTATAAAACTATATCACAAGGAGGAACCGAGTCAATGGCAGTTCCGATGTTTGACCCCAAAGAAATAACCGAAGCGAAAAGGATGACCTTCGGCGGCCGTACCACGGTCATGTTCAACTATCCCTGCTCCCAGCGGGAGGGCATCCTGGCCACCTATAACCGCGAGCCCTACTGGATGATCAGCAGCTTCACCAGCATGTTCAGCCCCAAGGTGAACCCGGACAACATCGCCCGCGGCTTCGTGTACGAGGCGGGCGCGCGGGGGATGGGCCCCAAGGATTACGGCGGCCCCGACATGTTCGGCATCGAGTGGGAATACATCGAATCCGTGGGCGGCAGCATGGTGCGTCCCGGCAAGCCCTATATCGAGGACGCCAACGAGATCAAGGAGAAGATCAAGTTCCCGGATATCGACTCCTGGGACTGGGAGGGCTCCGCCGAGGCCAATAAGATGTACCTCAACCCCAACAGCGCCAACTGCATGTGGTTCCTCAACGGCTGGTATGAGCGGCTGATCTCCTTCATGGACTTCGAGGGCGCCATCATGGCCCTGATCGACGAAGAGCAGATGGACGCCGTCAAGGACTTCTTTGAAGAGCTGAGCGACCTTTACATCCGGATCTTCGACCGGGCCATCAAGGCCTACCCCAACATCGACATGTTCTGCATCCACGACGACTGGGGCAGCCAGAAGGAGACCTTCTTCGCCCCCGCCGTGGCCGAGGAGATGATCGTGCCCTATATGCGCATGGTCACCGACTTCCTGCACTCCAAGGGCAAGTTCTGCGACCTGCACAGCTGCGGCAACAACATGAAGCAGGTGCCCAACTACATCAAGGCCGGCTGGGACAGCTGGTGCCCCCAGGCCATGAACGACACCGCCAAGGAATACGAGCTCTACGGCGACAAGATCATCATCGGCGTCATGCCTGAGCCCTTCGACCCCGCCACCGCCACCGAAGAGGAGCAGCGCCAGAGCGCCCGGAACTTCGTGGACCGCTTCATGCAGCCCGGCAAGCCCGCCACCATCAACTTCAACGCCGGCAGCCTGCTGACCCCTGCCTTCAACGAGGAGCTCTATGAGTACAGCCGCAAAAAGTGCTGCGGCATGATCTGAAACCTTGTCGGAACGGGCGCGGGCAAACCGCGCCCGTTCTTTTTCCGGAGAGGATACCATGGAGATACACGGACTGCAAAAACTGACCCTGCTGGACTTCCCCGGCCATACGGCCTGCACCGTCTTCACCGGGCGCTGCAATTTCCGCTGCCCCTTCTGCCAGAACGCCTCCCTGGTGCTGCGGCCCGAAAGCCTGGCGGCGATCCCGGAGGCGGACGTGTTCGCTTTCCTGGAAAAGCGGAAGGGCCTTCTGGACGGGGTGGCCGTCACCGGCGGCGAACCGACCCTCCAGCCGGACCTGGCGGACTTTCTCCGGCGGGTGAAGGACCTGGGCTTTGCCGTGAAGCTGGACACCAACGGCGCCCGGCCCGATGTGCTGCGCAGCCTGCTGGCGGAAAGCCTGGCAGACTACGTTGCCATGGACATCAAATCCTCCCCGGCGGGCTACGGGCGCTGCGCCGGGGTATCGGACAAGGTGCTGGCGCCCGTGGGGGAAAGCATCCGCCTGCTGGAGACGAGCGGCGTGGACCATGAATTCCGCACCACCGCCGTGAAGGGGCTCCATACGCCGGAAGATTTTGCGGCCATCGGCCTCTGGCTGGCAGATACGGACAAGTATTTCATCCAGAGCTACGCGGATTCCGGGGACATCCTGGAGCCGGGCATGGCAGCATTTTCCAGGGAAGAGCTGGAGGAGCTGCTGGCCGCGGTACGGACCCATATCCCCCATGCGCAGCTGCGGGGCGTGGACTGATGCTTTCCGCTACATTATTTGCATATCTTTCTATATTTTGTTAGCTCTCTTGGGATTGGCCCGACCTGCGCCACAATATCTTGTAGTTCCATCTTGACAACCCCCCGGTCCCTGCCGTATAATCTCCTTACCAGATGAGATTATAGGAACCGGGGGATTCATTTATGTATCGGGTTGTCAAGCGCGACGGGCGCGTGGTGGATTTCGAGATAGACAAGATCGCAAAGGCCATGCAGAAGGCCTTTGACGCCACGGACACGAATTACAACGACAGCGTCATCGATTTTCTCGCCCTGAAGGTCACGGCGGAGTTCCAGCCCAAGATCCAGGACGAGCTGATCTCCATCGAGGATATCCAGGACAGCGTGGAGTCCGTGCTCAGCAAGGCGGGCTATGAGAATGTGGCCAAGGCCTACATCCTGTACCGCAAACAGCATGAAAAGCTGCGCAACGTCAGCGAGACCATGCTGGACTACAAGAAGGCCGTGGACGACTACCTGGGCATCCAGGACTGGCGCGTCAAGGAGAACAGCACCGTCACCTATTCCGTGGGCGGCCTGATCCTCTCCAACTCCGGCGCCATCACCGCCAACTACTGGCTCAGCGAGGTCTACGATCAGGAGATCGCCAGCGCTCACCGCAACGCCGACATCCACATCCACGACCTGAGCATGCTCACCGGCTACTGCGCCGGCTGGAGTCTGAAGCAGCTCATCACCGAGGGTCTGGGCGGCGTCACCGGCAAGATCACCTCCAAGCCCGCCGGGCACCTCATCACCCTCTGCAACCAGATGGTGAACTTCCTGGGCATCATGCAGAACGAATGGGCCGGGGCCCAGGCCTTCAGCTCCTTCGACACCTATCTGGCTCCCTTCGTGCGGGTGGACAACCTGACGTATAAGGAAGTCAAGCAGGCGGTGCAGGCCTTCATCTTCGGTGTCAACACCCCCTCCCGCTGGGGCACCCAGGCCCCCTTCTCGAACATCACCCTGGACTGGACCGTGCCCGCCGACCTGGCGGAACTGCCCTGCATCGTGGGCGGCAAGGAGATGGACTTCTGCTACAAGGACTGCAAGGCCGAGATGGACATGATCAACAAGGCCTTCATCGAGATCATGATCGAGGGCGACGCGAACGGCCGCGGCTTCCAGTATCCCATCCCGACCTATTCCATCACCAAGGACTTCGACTGGTCGGATACCGAGAACAACCGCCTGCTGTTCGAGATGACCGCCAAGTACGGCACGCCCTATTTCTCCAACTACATCAACAGCGATATGGAGCCCTCGGACGTGCGCTCCATGTGCTGCCGTCTGCGTCTCGACCTGAGGGAGCTGCGCAAAAAGAGCGGCGGCTTCTTCGGCTCCGGCGAGAGCACCGGCTCCATCGGCGTGGTCACCATCAACATGCCGAGGATAGCCTATCTCTCCAAGACCAGGGAGGAATTCTTCTCCCGTCTTGACAAGATGATGGACATTTCCGCCCGTTCCCTCGACGTCAAGCGCAAGGTCATCACCGACCTGCTCGAGGCCGGCCTGTATCCCTATACCAAGCGTTATCTCGGCACCTTCGGCAATCATTTCTCCACCATCGGTCTCGTAGGCATGAACGAGGCCTGCCTCAACGCCAAGTGGCTGAGAAAGGATCTCACCTCGCCCGAGGCCGTGGAGTTCACCAAGGAAGTGCTCAACCACATGCGCGAGCGCCTGAGCGATTATCAGGAAATGTACGGCGACCTCTTCAATCTCGAGGCCACTCCCGCCGAGTCCACCGCCTACCGCCTCGCCAAGCACGACGTTGAGCGTTATCCCGAGATCATCACCGCCTCCGAGGCCGGCGGAACGCCCTATTACACCAACAGCTCCCACCTGCCCGTGGGCTATACCGAGGACATCTTCACCGCTCTCGATATCCAGGACGAGCTGCAGACCCTCTATACCTCCGGCACCGTCTTCCACGCCTTCCTCGGCGAGAAGATGCCCGACTGGAGCTCCGCCGCGGCGCTGGTGCGCAAGATCGCGGAGAATTACAAGCTCCCGTATTACACCATCTCCCCCACTTACTCCATCTGCAAAAACGACGGCTACCTCACCGGCGAGCAGTACGTGTGCCCCCACTGCGGCGAAAAGGCCGAGGTCTATTCCCGCATAACCGGCTACTACCGTCCCGTGCAGAACAGGAACGACGGCAAGTCTCAGGAATTCAAGCAGCGCAAGGTTTACGACATCGGCGCCTCCAGGATGAAAAGGACCGCCGTAAAGGCCGACGCCCCGTCCGCCTCCGCTCCCGCTCCCGCCGCCTCCGGCGACGGCGTGAAGCTCACGCTCTTCGCCCGCGTGACCTGCCCCAACTGCCGCGCCGCCGAGGCCCAGCTGAACAAGGCCGGCATAGCCTATGAAAAGCTCATAGCCGAGGATAACCTCGACCTGGCCACGAAATACGGCATAAAGGGCGCTCCCACTCTCGTGGTGGAGAGCGGCGCAGGCTACGATAAATACTACGGAGTTCCCGAGATAAAGAAATATATCACCGGAGCGTCCGCCTGCCTGGCATAATATCCGCCCGCGCAAAACGACAACTGCTCCCTCGATCGTTTTCCGATCTTTGAGGGAGCAGAAGCATAAATACGACAGAGAGGTCTTCGTGAAATGTACGATATAATCATCATCGGCGGCGGGCCCGCGGGCATGACGGCGGCGCTGTACGCCCAAAGGAACAACAAATCCGCCCTTGTCATAGAGAAAAACGGCTTCGGCGGCCAGATA
>JAEEGJ010029783.1_pt1 | contig 10741 bp, 9 predicted proteins | sample 8958761 | NCBI WGS metagenome assembly JAEEGJ01 (sample SAMN16246546, study PRJNA631951) | gut metagenome | biome: gut microbiome; feature: rumen; material: RS-attached | host: Bos | place: Iran: Karaj | collected 2018-10
TCGTATTTATATGCTATCATGGCTGGGAATAGACCTCCTTTACCATCTGATGAAGAAGCTGACGTGCCGTTTCTAAATCCATTGTTTCTGTATCTGGCACAGAAACAACGTTGTTCTCTAATTCATCGTACTTCATAACCAATTGATTTATTAACGTTGGCAAAGATAAGCATTATTTCTTAATCGACAAGCATTGCGAGCTGCATTTTTTGCATAGTTAGTGAAAAAGAATCTCAATTATACTCACTTTTAAGCAACTTTTACCCAGTACCCGCCTCTTTGGCAGCGTTTCTTTCAGCAAAGAGCGGATATTCAAAACGTTTGGGAGGCAAGGACAAAACGTTTGAATTGTAAGGGAAAACCTGTTGAAAAGCTAGGGATAAAACGTTGGAAAGCTAGGGGAAAAGTTAAAACAACGCCAATGTTCACAAAAACAAAGGCATTGTTTATTAAAACAAAGGCATTGTTTGTTAAATCGATGACATTGTTAGGCGTTACAATCCGCGAGCTTTCCAGATGCGTTCCTTGGCGGCATTGATTTCCTGGAACTTCTTCTCGGCAGCCTTGCGGACGTCCTCGCCAAGGGCGGCCACCTTGTCGGGATGGTGCTCGAGGGCGAGCTTGCGGTAGGCGCGCTTCACCTCGTCGTCGGTAGCGTCGGGCGAGACGCCGAGCACCTTGTAGGCCGACTCGAGGTCGTCGCGCCCGAGGTTGAGCATGGAGTCGACCTCGCTGGCGGAGAGTCCCATCCATGAGGCACACTCCTTGAGGGCTGCCACCTCGGTGGGGTCAACAAGTCCGTCGGCCTGGGCTATGATGACGAGGAAGTTGAGCAGCTGCAGGCGCTGGGAATAGTCCATTTGGTGGTTAATTTGGCTGCAGCAGTCGCTGACGGTAAGCTTGAACTGCGACCATCCCTGCCGCTTCTGCTCTTCGAAGAGTCGGGCCAGGATGTCGTTACCCTGACTGACGGCCTCGTCGCCGAAGTTCTGGCGCAGCATCTGGCGCACGGTTTCCATTTCGGAGTGCATGGCCTTGCCATCGGCCTTGATGATATAGGATGCAAGGACGAGGAGCGAGAAGAGGAAGCTGTTGCGGTTGCCTTGTGCCTGCCGCTGCTGGTAGGCCTGTCGGTAGGCCTGCTGATAGTCCTGGAAACTGCTGCGTCCTGAGCCGTAGCCGAATGTTCCTGCATTGTCGGGGTTGTTGACTGAATCAAGGCCCGACTCAAAAAGTGAGCCTAACAGGTAGCCTGCCAATGCGCCCAAGGGGCCACCGGCCATCCATCCTATGATTCCTCCTATCCACTTTCCTGCTGCCATATTGTTCTTTCTCTGATTTTAAGTTGTTAGTAAAGCCAAGAAATGGTGCCGTTCTTTTCCTCACGCTCGAGGTCGTCGATGAGACATTCTGCCAATCGATAGACGACGTCGTGGGGGACGCTGAAGCGAGGGTCGGAGCTGTGGGGGTTGATAGCATCCAGGAAGTGGGGCATCTCGTCCTTATATACCTGCTTCATGTGCATATTGTCGGTATCTTCGCCCGAACAGCTATAGGTAATGTTGGCCAAACGATCGCATAGTTTCAGGAACGGCGCATAGGGAGTTTCACGGATACCGCGATAGTAGGCCTCCCCTGCCCTCTCGGCTCTTGTACGTCCCTTGTCGTTGGTCAGCGCATAGACAATCTCGGTGGCCTGATGGGCCTGTTCCTCAGTCATCATCATGCGTGCACGATGCATCACGTCGTTGTAAGTGAGGCGTGCGTCCTCGATACTGTCATGATAGTAGGCTCCGAACAGCATCGGCAGCACATCGTTCTCGTCACGGCATACCAAATGGCCAAACTCGCGGGCACCTGCTGCCACCATATCGAGATGATAGCCATAGGGCAGCCCCTCACCATAGGTTTGGTTCACGCTCTGATGCAGGTCGTGCGCCGACTGGCGTATCTCTTCTATCTTTGCAGCCTTTTGTTCAAGACTGGCCTCAAATTCTTCTTTGCTCATTGTTCAATGTCTTTATGCCTGCAAAAATACACAATTATCCTGAAACAACCAAAGGAAACGGGGCAGCAAAGGAAAAAAAATGCATCAATAGCAGGAAAAAAGAGGGAAAAGCATAGGGTATTCGGATAAAAAGTATTACTTTTGCAGCAATGTTTAACAAAATAGCGGAGAATATGAAGAAACTGATTTACGCCATGAGCCTTATCGTTGCCGCCCATTTTGCATCGTGCGGCAATGAGACGGAGAAAATGAAGAACGCCAAGGACTCGGTAGAGAACGTCAACACGCAGCAGCAGGCCATACTCGACGACCTGACGGAAACGCTGGTGGAGGTGTCGACAAGTCTCGACTCCATTGCCGTAGGACAGGGTATGCTGAAGCGCAGCGGCGAGACAAAGGGAATGACCCGTCAGCAGATTATGGAGAACCTGAACTCGTTTAAGCAGATGCTGGCTGATAACCGCGAGAAGCTGGAGAAGCTGCAGAGCCTGCTGGCACAGCGCGACGACAAGTTAGGAAAGCTGAGCGCACTTATCACCCACCTGAACAATGAACTGAACGAGCGCGAGGCAACCATTACCCAGCTGACCAACATCATCAGTGACCAGAAGACGACCATCGAAGACCTGGAGGCTGTGGTAGAACGCAACGAAATGGTGATAGGCGAGATGGAGGAGGAGAACACGCAGCAGCGCGAACAGATTACCCAACAGGACAAAGAGCTCAACGCCGTTTTCTACGTCATTGGCACGAACAAGGAGCTGAAGCAGAAGGGATTGCTGAAGGGCGGATTCCTCAAGAAGGACAAGGTGGACTTCTCGAAGGTGGACAAAAACCTGTTTACCAAGATTGACAAGCGACTGGTTTCCGACATCGAAATCCCCAGCCGTTCGGCAGTCATCTTGAGCGGACAACCTGAGGGTTCCTACAAGATATACGAAAAGGATAAGAAGTCGTGCCTGCTGAAGATTACCAACAAAGATACTTTCTGGAATGTCAGCAACGTGCTGATTATCGAAACCAAGTAAAGTAAATCAACCATCAAACAGAAAGCGTGAGCATACCAGTTAGTACGTTCACGCTTTCTTTTTGTCTGCCAGATACATGCCCAGCAGTATCAGCACCGTTCCCAACAGGAAAAAGGGTGTTATCTGTTCGGAAAGAATCCACCACGCAAAGACTATCGTCGCCACGGGATTCAGGTACACGTAGTTGGTGGTCACCATTGCCCCCAGCCGCTTAATCACCCACGTCCACGCCAGGAAGCAAGCCATAGAGGCCACGCATCCCAGGAAGAGCAGGTTGAACAGGACTGACGAGGTAAAGGTTATCTTCGAAAAATCAAGCTCCTCAGGCCTCCATATATAATAAGGTATGATAGTCAGGAGGCCGTAGAAGAACACTTTGCGGGTAATGAACACAGAGTCGTACTTCCGTCCGGCAGGAATCATCAGCACCGAATAGAGCGCCCAGCAAAGGTTTGCCGCCAATGCCAGCGTATCGCCTATGGGCGACAGGTGGAGCACAAAGTGGCCGTTGAGCACCACCACGCATACCCCTGCAACAGCCATCAGCGCCCCCAATGTCTGCAGACGGCTCATGCGCTCTGCCTTATAGAAAAGTCCTATCAGTACCGATGCCACCAGCGGACAGGAGCAAACGATGAGCGAGGTGTTGGTGGCTGTCGTATAGTTCAGCGCCTCATTCTCGGCCAGGAAGTAAACAGAACCTCCTGTCACGCCGAGTGCCATCAGCAGCAGCTCGTCGCGCCAGGAGTCAGCAAACGCCCTGAAATTTCGGATACTGTAAGCCAACAGCAGGACGTAGGCAATAATGAATCGCAGCGTGAATATCTGTGCTGCCGAGAGTCCCGCCAGCAACAGCAGCTTCGTAAACACAAACGTCGATCCCCAGATGACGATGGTCACGAAAGCTACGAGATGGTACAGCAGATTAACGTTTGATTTCAATGTCACGCTTCACGTTGTTACGAATCTTCGTGAGGTAGCCCTTCATGCCTGCAGCATCCTTCTGGTCGATAATCTCGAGCAGTTCCTTCAACTCAGTACGGATTTGTGCCACCTGATCGTGGGTGTAGGGGTTGAAGAGGATTTCCTGCAGCAGGTAGTCGTCCTCGTTCAATACACCCTTGGCTATGCGCATGTGGCGCTTAAAGGTAGTACCTGGCGCGTCCTGATGCTTCATGACGGCAGCGAAGACGAAGGTCGAGACGAAGGGGATGCTCAACGAGTAGGCCACTGTCTTGTCGTGCTCCTCGAAGGTGTACTCGTAGATGTTAAGCCCAAGCTTCTGATAGAGGTCCTTGAAGAAGATGCGCCCCATGTAGTCGCCCTCGCTGATGATGATGGCGTTCTCCTCGCTCAACTGTTGCAGGTTGGCAAAGGTGGGACCGAACATCGGGTGGGTGGAGACATAGCGGCGCCCTGCCTGTTCATAGAAGTCCTTCAGTCCTGTCTTCACCGATGCGATGTCGCTGATGATGCAGTCGGCGGGCAGGTAGGGGATGACTTCGTTGAACGCCTTGATGGTGTTCTTCACCGTGACGGCATTGATGACGAGTTCGGGGGCGAACTCACGTATCTCTTCCAGTTGGGTGAACCGCTGGGTGTTGTAGGTGAAGCGCATGCGCTTCGGGTCTTTCTCGTATACGGCGGTCTCATGCTCGAAACTCAGCAGGTCGAGGAAGAAACTTCCCATCTTTCCTGCTCCCAGTACCAGTATTCTCATGTTGGCTTGCTATTTGTTGATAATTTCCATTTGCTGGCGCACACTCTCCTCGTGCACGCTCTCGAACACCTTTTTCACAAACTCGGCACCCATGCCACAGAGCGAGCCCTGCGCGCCGCGCTTGTCGAGGATTTCACCATAGCGGGCGGGCTGCAGCACGGTCATGTTGTGCTCTTTCTTATACTGTCCTATCTCGCGGCACACCCTCATGCGCTTGGCAAGAAGGTCCATGAGTTGGTTGTCGAGTTCGTCGATCTGCTTTCTGAGTTCACGGATGTCCTCGGTGGTGAGTGTCTCGTCGCGGATGACAAGCAACGAAAGGATATAGTCGAGCACGTCGGGGGTTACCTGCTGTGCGGCATCACTCCATGCCCGGTCGGGGTCGCAGTGCGACTCCACGATGAGTCCGTCGAGTCCCAGGTCCATCGCCTGCTGGCAGAGCGGTGCCACCAGTTCGCGGCGCCCGCCGATATGGCTGGGGTCGCAGAGGATGGGCAGACTGGGAATGCGGCGGCGCAATTCGATGGGTATCTGCCACATCGGCAGGTTGCGGTAGATTTTCTTGTCGTAACTGGAGAAGCCGCGGTGGATGGCAGCCAGGCGCTTCACACCAGCCTGGTTGATGCGCTCCAAAGCACCTATCCACAATTCCAGGTCGGGGTTCACGGGGTTCTTCACCAGCACGGGCACGTCGACGCCGCGCAACGAGTCGGCGAGGGCCTGCATGGCAAAGGGGTTGGCAGAGGTGCGCGCGCCAATCCACAGGATGTCGATGTCGTATTTCAGCGCAAGTTCCACGTGCTCGGGGGTGGCCACTTCGGTGGTGACGAGCATCCCCGTCTCGTTCTTCACCCTTTTCATCCAGGGCAGCGCCTTCTCGCCGTTGCCTTCGAATCCTCCGGGTTTGGTACGAGGTTTCCATACTCCCGCACGGAACATATGGCAACCTTTATGTGCCAGTTGTGTGGCGGTGGTCATCACTTGCTCCTCGGTCTCGGCGGAGCATGGCCCTGCGATGACGATGGGTCGCTCATTGTCGCTGGGCAGGTTCAGGGGTTGAAGTTCCAATTCCATTGTATATATTGTTTTTTTGTTTTATCCTATTGTCGGTTGATAAAGGTGAGACAGTTGGCAAAATCTCAAACCTCAAATCTCAAATCTCAAACCTCAAACCTTTACCACTCTATAGTCTCTATCCTCTTGAGTGCTTCTCTCATCTTGTCGTCCTTGGCACAGAGTGAGATGCGGATAAAGCGGTTGCCGTTGCTGCCGAAGATGAAACCCGGGGTGATGAACACCCTTGCCTCGTGGAGCACGCGCTCGGTGAGTTGTTCCACATCGTCGTATTTCTCGGGTATCTTTCCCCAGAGAAACATTCCCACCTGATTGGGGTCGAAGGTGCAGCCCAAGCGGGTCATGATGCTTTCGGCAATGGCGCGCCTGCGGCCATAGGTCTCGATATTGGCCTGCTGGTGCCATTCGTCGGCATTGGCATAAGCCTGGGCAGCAGCGAGTTGTATGCCGCGGAAAGTACCACTGTCGATATTGCTCTTCACCTTGAGAATCCACGAGATGAAGGTGGCGTTGGTGGCACAGAGTCCCACACGCCATCCAGGCATGTTGTGGCTCTTGCTCATCGAGTTGAACTCTATACAGCACTCCTTGGCTCCCGGCACCTGCAACAGCGATTTCGGATGGTGGTTGAGGATAAACGAGTAGGGGTTGTCGTTCACCACCACGATGCCATGGCGGCGTGCAAAATCCACCAGCCGCTCATAGGTCTCCATCCTCGCGTCGCCGCCGGTGGGCATATTGGGATAGTTGGTCCACATCAACTTCACCCCGCTGAGGTCCATCGCCTCCAACTCGTCGAAGTCGGGCTGCCATCCGTTGTCCTCACGCAAGTTGTAGTTCACTATCCTCGCGCCGAGAATCTTGCTGAGCGAGGTGTAGGTGGGATAGCCGGGATTGGGCACGAGCACACCGTCGCCGGGGTTGACGAAGGCGAGGGTGACATGGAGGATGCCCTCCTTGCTGCCAATGAGTGGCAGCACCTCTTTGGCAGGGTCGAGTGTCACGCCATACCACCGCTGATAGAAATCGGCCATGGCACCGCGCAGTTCCGGTGTTCCCATCGTGGGCTGGTAGCCATGGGTGTCGGGGCGCCGTGCCACCTCGCAGAGCGTCGTGATGGTTTTCTCCGAAGGAGGCATGTCGGGACTTCCTATGGCGAGGCTGATGATGTCGCGCCCCTCGGCATTGAGGCGTGCCACCTCCTTGAGTTTACGGCTGAAGTAGTATTCCTGCACCAGACTGAGTCTGTCGGCGGGTTGTATGCTAATTGGTCTGTCTTCCATTCTGGTATTCTCCTAAAATTTTCAGTTCTTTGGTCAGTGGGATAATGGCGTCGATGCTCTGACGGTATCGTGTGAGGTTGGTGTAGGTCACGTCGACGTAGAACAGGTACTCCCATTCGTGTCCGATGATGGGCAACGACTGTATCTTGGTGAGGTTGATGTTGTAGAACGAGAGGATGGTGAGCACCTTGGAGAGCGCGCCTTCCTCATGGGGCAACGAGAATACCAGACTCGACTTGTCGGTCTTTTCGAGCGAGCGGAGGAAGTCGGCCTTGCGGGGGTCGCACACCACAAGAAAACGGGTGAAGTTGTGCTTGTTGTCCTCGATGGAGTCTTCCAACACACGCATGCCATAGAGGCGGGCAGCGTCGGCACTGCAGATGGCGGCCTTGCCACGCAACTGCCTCTCCATGATTTCCTCGGCAGCGCCTGCCGTGTCAACGGTTTCCACGGCCTTCAGTTCAGGATGCTTGGCAAGGAAGCCACGGCATTGCATCAGTGCCACGGGATGGGAGTGAATCTCGTCGATGGTATCCCAGTCGTCGTCGGGCAGACAGCAGATGCAGTGGCGTATGTGCAACTTGTGCTCGCCCACTACCGTGGAGCCCGAGTCGCGCAGCAACTCGTAGTTATGCAGCAGACTGCCGGCAATGGTGTTCTCTATGGCGGTCATGCCGATGATGGTGGGGTCGTTGTGAATCTGGGCATACACCTCTTCGAAGGTAGCGCAGCAGATGAGTTGCACCTGCTCGCCCTCGAAATACAAATGGGCTGCCATGTCGTGGAAGGAACCGGGCTGACCCTGGATGGCTACTCTCTTCATATTGTTCTTTTATAATAAACACAAATCCCGCCTCTATTGAAGCGGGAATCAGACTGTAGGCGCTCTGCCTGTATGTCGTTCGTTGAAGTCTACATGCCACTTCCCGCTTCGCAAGGGCTTGCAAAGTAGAAATAAAAGTAATAATAGGCATTGTAACTCTTCATGCTCATCGTTTTTTGATACGGCTGCAAAAATATAACATTTTATTGTAACCCACAAACATTTTGCTGCTTTTTTCACCGTTTTTGTTAAAAACAACTTCCATAAGCACCTTTTACGTGTCATTTTGAAGTATTATCGCGGCAATCTTCATCACTTCGATATTTCCATCCAGTCTTTCTCAACTGAAGTTTCCCCGCCATTAAGACGAACACGAATAGACCGAATCTTCACGAATGATTTTTATTCGTGTGAATTCGGCAGATTAGTGTTCGGGTAAAACACCTCATGCATGTTTTTTTGCAGTTTTTCATACTATTAATGTTTTAATGCAGATTTTTTTTTATCTTTGCATTGCAATTGGTTCACGATTCATGTGATGAAAAGGGAATCGGGTGAGAATCCCGAGCAGTCCCGCTGCTGTGAGTCGTCCTTCCATGCGCCAACATCAAGCCACTGGCCCTACTGCCGGGAAGGCGTTGGCACACGACGACAAGCCAGAAGACCTACCGTTGCGTAACGTCTCACTGCCACGATGTATGGCAGTGCAGCAACCAATAGACGAATGAAGCGAATCTGCATGGCATTCCTGCTGGGTATGGCAATGACCTTTGCCTATGCCCAGGGCGATACCGGGAGCGACAGCATCCGGCATCTCGACGAGGTGGTGGTGACCTCGAAACTCACCTTCCGCGAGGTCATCCCCTCGCAGAAAATGAGCGGTGAGCAACTCGAGAAACTCAACACCCACTCCGTGGCAGATGCCCTGCGCTATTTCTCCGGCCTTCAACTGAAAGACTACGGCGGCGTGGGCGGCATCAAGACCGTCAACATCCGCAGCATGGGCACCAACCACCTCGGCATCTACTACGACGGCGTGGAACTGGGCAATGCCCAGAACGGACAGATAGACCTGGGGCAGTTCTCGCTCGACAACGTCGACGAGGTGACGCTCTACAACGGTCAGAAGAGCGCCATCTTCCAGACAGCCAGCGACTTCGGCAATGCTGGTTCGGTATATATCCGCACCCACCGCCCCTGGTTCTCCTACGGCGAGACCCACCACCTGAAGGCAAGCGTGAAATACGGGTCGAGCGACATGATACGCCTCTCCGGCCTCTACGAACAGAAACTGAACGACGACCTCAGCCTGTCGCTGAGCGCCGGATTCCTCAACGCCAGCGGGAAGTACAAGTTCAGGTACCGCCGTGTGAACATCGACGGCACGACGGCATGGGACACCACCGCCGTGCGCCAGAACGGCGACATCCACGCCGAGCGCGCCGAAGTGAATCTGCACGGCGTCATCCCAGAGGGCTATTGGTATGTGAAAGGCTATCTCTACAACTCGGAGCGCGGCATCCCCGGCGCCATTGTGAACAACGTGTGGCACCGCGGCGAACGACAGTGGGACCTCAACAACTTCTATCAGGCGGCATGGCAGAAAAGTTTCACCCCACGCTTCAGCAGCCGCGCGATGGCGAAGTTCGCCTACTACCGCACCCACTACGAGAACCGCGACTCCACCCAACTGCCCGTCGACAACCGCTACTGGCAACAAGAGTTCTACTTCACCACCTCACACGTGTATGAAATCCTGCCTCTCTGGAGCGCCTCGCTGAGTTACGACCTGCGGTGGAACAAACTCAATGCCGACATCTACAACTTCGCCTACCCCACCCGCTGGTCGAACCTCGTCTCCATCGCCACCGCCGTAGACTACTCACGGGTGAAGATTCAGGCGAGCATCCTCCTCTCGATGATCAAGGACCGCACACGCTCAGGCGGCAGCCAGCCCCTGCTCAGCCGCTGGACACCCGCCGTTTTCGCCAATTTCTACCCCCTGCGCGGGAAGATGCTGTCGCTGCGGGCATTCATGAAACGGAGTTTCCGCATGCCTACCTTCAACGACCTCTACTATACCGACATGGGCAATGCCATGCTGCGCCCCGAGACCGCCACGCAGTATGACGTGGGACTGGTGCTCAACAAGTCGTGGACAACAGGCATCGTGCGCCATGTGGGCGTACAGGCCGACGGATACTACAACACCGTGAAAGACAAGATTGTAGCATACCCCAAGGGACAGCAGTTCCGCTGGACGATGCTCAACCTCGGCAAGGTGCACATCAAGGGTGTAGACATCGAAGCAGAGGCCGACTTCCAGCCGTTGCGCGACCTCACCCTCACCGGGCGCATACAGTATACCTACCAGGATGCCCGCGACGTCACCGACCCTGCCACACCCTACTACCATGACCAGATACCCTACATACCCTGGCACAGCGGTTCGGCCATCGTGGGACTGTCGTACAAGGGCTGGGACCTGAACTACAGTTTCATCTATGCCGGCGAGCGCTACAACGAGCAGGAAAACATCGTCTACAACCACATGGAACCCTGGTATACCAACGACCTCAGTCTGATGTACCGGTGGAAATGGGGCAAGATGTCGTGGAAGGCAACCCTCGAGGTGAACAACCTGCTCGACCAAGACTACGACGTGATAGTGAACTACCCCATGCCCAAGCGCAACTACAACGTCTCGTTGGTTATTGAATATTGAAAATTGAATATTGAATATTGAAAATTGAATATTGAAAATTGAATATTGAATATTGAAAATTGAATATTGAAAATTGGCCT
>JAEEGJ010029789.1_pt1 | contig 10738 bp, 5 predicted proteins | sample 8958761 | NCBI WGS metagenome assembly JAEEGJ01 (sample SAMN16246546, study PRJNA631951) | gut metagenome | biome: gut microbiome; feature: rumen; material: RS-attached | host: Bos | place: Iran: Karaj | collected 2018-10
GGAGAAGGATATCGCTATCGACTGCGAGGCCAGCGACCTGATGTACCGCGATGGCTGGTACTATCTGTTGGGTACCCACGGCACTTGCTGCGACGGCGTGAACTCTACCTATAATATTGTAGTGGGCCGTTCTCGCAACGTAGAAGGTCCTTATCTCGACAATGTAGGTCGTGACATGTATCATGGCGGAGGCAAGATGGTGATAGCAGCCGAAGACCGTGCCTGCGGTGCTGGTCACTTCGGACGTTTCATCGTCGATGAGGGTGTTGAGGTGATGTCGTTCCACTGGGAAGCCGACTTTGAGCAGAGTGGTCGTTCGGTATTAGCCGTACGTCCTATCGTATGGAAGAACGGTTGGCCTGTGGCTGGTGAAAACTTCAAGGGCGGCAACTTCTGGATTGAGTCGGAGCGCCGTGGTTATGCTTTGGAGCTCACCGTTGACTTTGTTCGTATGCAACAGGAGCGCCAGGGCTGGTTCAACCGCAACCAGATGGAGCAGCCTGTGAAGCCAATTGCCAACCAGGCATTGGCCGAGGTGATTGGAAACTGGCCTAAGGGCGACATCCCCGCTCGTATCTGCGACTACATGAACCGTCCTCATCAGCGTTGGACCATCACTCCAGTCAACGAAGCCGGTGGTTATCTGAGCAATCCTTATTTCAAGATCACCATCGAAGGTACCGACCGTGCACTCGCTGCTACAGCCAACAAGGAGGTAACAACCGTTCCTGCCTATACTGGTGCCGACGAACAGCTCTGGCGCATCGAGCAGCTCACAGATGGCACTTACCGCATCATGCCTAAGGCCATCCCCGGTCAGGCGGGTATCAACAAGGAGCTCTGCCTCTACTCTGCAGGCGACTCTACACCTACCCTTGCCAAATACGACTTCAACAGCGACAACTCGAAGTGGAACTTCAAGAAGCGCTAAAAATACGTCTATCATCAAAAATCCCTCACACTTACATGTGAGGGATTTCTTTTATTCGGGTTTGGGTGTCTCTTCTGGCTCACTGTTTAAATCGTAGATACCATTAGGGGCATCTTTATAATAGTACTTATTATATACATATATATCCTTACAACCATTGATAGAGGTTTTGGGATTGTACACCTTGTTTTTGCTGAGTTGCTTACCTGTTTTATAGCGTACCAGGAAACGGAATAATTCCTTATCACCAAAAATGCGATAATCGAACCCGTTTCGAAAATCCAGAGGCAGCGTATTTAAGTCTCTCTTCTTTGTCAAATATTTCACACCGTGCATATTTTTTTCCAAATTCCCATCACCATTCTGATAATGAGCGTAATATACACCACCATTCCATCCGCTTCCATAAGGCCATGTGTACCCTCTATAGACAATGTCAACACCTTTACTAGATATGTAATACGCTGCATTTGCTCGCGTCATATCGAGCAAATTTTCATAGAGTTTTTGTTCCTGCCATGCCTTATCCACACGTTGCCAGAAATAGATATTATGATACTTCATCCTTTTGGTACTGAAATCATGAAACATCGGAAGCTTAGGCGAAGACATCAAATTATGCATCCATTGGTCAGGGTACAACATGGCGAAGAGCATCTCTACCATGTTCTGCATGTGCTCGGTGCTCTTACCAAGACCTGTTGGCAAAAAATAGTCGAAAGAATTGCTCCCCTTGTAGTGATAAATATTCTCATCGGGCAGAGGGAACGATGTGGACATCCAGTGACTATCGCCCTTACCCTCAAGTGAAAAGCTGGGACGCACACAAATCCAATAGCTTCCAAACTCATCCTGCACCACATCGCCAAAACGGTAGTAGGCTGTTCCTGTTAACGAGGCATTCAGTCCCGACTGTTTTTCGGTTTGGTAGAGAATCTTTTTCAGATGTGGCATCTGTTTGATATCAACAGAAACCTGCGCCAGATACTGGTCGTTCTCAGATCCACGCTGGTAGTTAAGCGATCCGAGGCCATCGAGCGAGAACTGATAGCCAGTTGTTGATTCGTCGATTTCAAGCCCTACCAGATCGCCATAACGGGTGGCAGCAGTAGCCACATCATTGGTCATCACGATGCGGGTATAAGGATCGTCGTCCTTGGCAACGCCGATAGTAGGTTCGAAGGTTTTGTTTTCCCAATCGGCAGGTGCAGTACGCTCGTCACTGAGTTGGGTTATGATATCCCATCCCAACTGCTGCTGTTCATACTGGGCTTCGGTAGGTTCGTTGCCATTATTACCATTGTTGTCATCGTCGCTTTTACACGAGATGGTTCCCCAACACAGGCTTGCAGCCATGGCAGCCATCATGAGGGGTGTGATCAAATTTTTCGTTCTCATCATTTTATAACTATATTATAGATTATTCGGGGAAGAAATCCCTAGCATCTTCATAATAAACCGAACCGTAATTTTCCTCGTTGTATAGCGTCACATGACTGCCAGAAGTAGAGAGTGCCAGCTGGTAGTACAAGTCACGCAACTTGATACGGTAGTTTTTGTCGATTGTCTTACGGAACGAGCGTGCAAAGGCGTTAGAAAGGAACACACCCAGTTCGCGGTTATGCACGTCGGCCTTCGAGGGCTCAATCTTGTTGGCAGCTGTGATGGCCACTACATCGGGCAGGCCAACAATGGCATCACCAATCAGTCCGCTGAAACAAGTCTCAATAGCCAACATGCAACGACGGTATCCGTCACGGTCGTTCAGCTCTTCAAGGATTTGGCGCATATGTTCACCTGTGAATATCTGGCTACCGTTACCGTCGTTCCAGCACATGCCGCGCCCGTCGGCACCGTGACCGCTCCAGAAGATAAAGATGTTGCTAATCTCGGTAGTATGCAGCACATGAGGCAAACGCCCGCCGTCGGTATCGCCCAGGATGATACGGCGGATATCCTCCATCTTTAAGTCAGAGAAATGGTAATCGCTCACAAATCCCTGATGCACATTTTCGGGCTCAGTATTTTCAATCATATTCTCAACATAGACCTTACCCGGATAGACATTTTGCGATGCGTTGGCCAGATTGTCCTCGCACACCACCACGATATGATCATCGTCGTAGCCATGCCGGCGCAGCAATTGATACATAGCCATCACATCAGCCTGATGACGATAGTTGGCCCAAGTGGTTGAGGGTGTAACTAGCAGAGCCCAATAATCCTCATAGATAGGCAGATGATGATGCACAAAGAGATCTTCATTAAACTGCTGACTGACTATCTTTTGCCATTCCCATGCAGGTAGTGTGGCCACCTCACCGTTTTCCCCATGGGTTGATAAGGTAATGAGTGGGGTATGAGAACCTTTGCCGTCGGTATGCCACAGCCAGTAAGTGGTCTGCAGGATGGTGGTATGCATCTTGGCATCAAAGAGCAATTTTCCGGTAGCCCCTTTCACATTCGGGTTCTTGCCTTCACTCAGCATATTAAACGCCATGCGCAAGCCATCGGTATTCCAGATGGTAATCTCCCCCGTCTTATCTGCCACCAGGGCACGCATCCAGTCAGACAGGTTCGGACCAAACGGCTCGTCACGATATGCCACCTCTTCGCCGTCTATTTTCAGATGGTCAGGCCCCGTGGGATTGCCAGCCCTTTTAGCCGCTCCCAGTGCAGCCAGCATCAACGCATCATACACCTGAGCTCCCCCCTGAGGTACGTTGGTTCCGAGAAGGCTATAGTAAGAGGTGTCGAATCCACTGATGGATGAGGGTGCCGGGTTCAGGCCCAAGAGTGGCAGGCCGGCCTGATGCACCGCATCAATGTCGCCCACATCGGGTACGACGTACATCACCATTGATTGGTTAGATTCATTGATCGATAATCTTTTACGCACGTCAAGCACCTGCTTGATGAACTGCAGATATTCCGCTTCGGTACTAAAGGCCATCAGCACCATAGAGGGCTTCGAATTTTCCAAGGCATGACGCTCGATGCCTTCCAACAAGTTGGTAACATCCTTACCAGCCCCATAGGCACATATGTGCTTGGGCTCTACGTTGACACTGTATTCGGTAGCCATATAGCCAAACCAGTTGCGGAACGAGTTGCCGTAGCGATCGTCGGTATAGAAAAGGGCAGCCTCTCGCAGGCCTTGAGCACTACTCACATTGAGAATAATATCACAGGCCGTCACATCGCTCTCGGTAAAGAACCAGGTATTGGGTTTTTCACCATAAACGCGCTGTAACTCGTCGCTGGTCACCACGGGCATCAGCACCGGCACTCGCCGTTGGGCAGCGTTTGCCAGCACCATCTCGGCCTTGGCCGACCTGTATGGGCCTAGGATGAGATGACAGGTGTCGTCGCCAGCCTCAGGAAAACAAAGACGATAAACGGTTTTGTCAAGGTCGGCAGCATTCTCATCATGATAGCGCAGGTTCATGAATACCCGTCTAGGCAACGCCTTCTGCGCCTCGGCGATATTGTCAAGTGCCAGGTTTATCACAGGCTGCCACATCTTCTGAATGTCGGGTGGCAGAATAACATCCACATTCAGGGTATCAACAATCTGTGTCGATACAGGCTGTATAGGAGCAGGCGTGTCAGAACCGTCGCTGTTAGAACAACTCACCATGAAGCCCGCCAACCAGCCAAAGGCAACAAGCCATATCAAGCTACTGATTATTTTTTTCATACCTTATTATATGATTACCAGTTCAACATTTTAATCAGATTCGCTCTTGCCAGCGACTAAACACGGCTTTGCCGCTCCATTCCTCCTCTGGCATATCGTCGGGATGGGCCATCCAACGTAGAAGCCACGACTTTAATTCGTATTTGGGCACTATATAGTCTAATGGCAGATGATTGTTATCATACTCACCGATAATTACAGCCTGCGGTTTCCATGGCGAGTTAAGATGCGTCATAATATACCACTCATACGAACGGTTGATTGTGCCCCAGTCGATAAACTGAATGGGAACGCGGAAATATCCACTTTTCATATAACTCACAGGGTCCTCCCATATGAAAAAGGCCATCATATAGGCAACTTCGCCCAAATAGCTTGCCTGAGTTGCTTGGTATAAATCCATACTGCTAATACTGATATCATTAATACCAACGTACACCGTTTTGCCAATCTTCTTCTTAGGAAACATTTCAAGCAGTGTCTCAACTAGACTATCAGCATAGCACATTCTATCGTCAAAATTCATAATAGTAATTTTGTGCTCTATCGGATAGTTACCCGACGCCAATGTGTCGGCATACTCCTCCAACGTTTGCTTGGAGCGATATGCCACAGCTTGTCTTACGGCATCAGCATACGATACGTTGAGTACATATGAGCGACCGGCAGGCCCCACTTGCTTAGCCGAGTCAGCATAGGTTCTCAGCATCAGCAGATGGTCGGACGACTGCAGCTGAACCCCCTCCATTGCTCGCGCCAACGAAGGAGATGTCAAGATGAGCAGACGGTGCCGACGTTTGTCGGCACCGTACGCTTGTGAAGCCCAGAGCTTTAAAGCCTGGTTTGTTTCAGCATAATTGTTTCTGCAAAAGAAAGTGCTTGCCAATGAGTCAGGATACGCATTGGCCACATCCTCCACGTCCTTGAGCAGATAGTCGTTGGTACACATCGACCCAATCTGTCCTGGTTCGAACACGATGGCTACCTCCAAAGGAGCCGGCTCTTTGGGTTTCTCTGGCACTGGCATCACATCAGGCGAATCATCGCTGTTGCAGGCAGCCAGCAGCACAAGGGCTAAAAGGATGACTGGATGTTTCATTGATTTGTATTTGTTTGTTCTGGTTTGTGATAAACAACAATAGTCATAGGATAATGAAGCATCTTGCCAGATGTCACATCCTTCAATTGTACTGTATAGCGCATTTTCTCCTGCTTTTTAGACACACTCGGAGCTGTAAACTCAAAGTAGCCATGGTAAACGCCACCTCGCCTTACATTGATTGTTTCGGATTTCGCATTAAACAGTTGGTCTCCTGTCAGTTCAACCTTGCCCGAGCGACCAAGCTCACTATAAACCGTGTAGTGAACTTGGAATGTCTCATTCGCATAAACATGTATGTTCTGAAAGTAAGCATCCAAGCTTCCATCAAAGTACTTATCGCAGCTATAGCCACCGTAACGACCAATACAATCACTTTCGCCATCAAAGAAAAGAATCTGATAGGTAGAATTGCCATATATATTTTGTTCAAGATAGTAATTCTTAGTTTCACCATCACTGCCAGTGAATCCTTCATATCTCTTGTCCACATCCACGTTTTTAACCTCTTTCTCTGGAGTATAAGTACTATACCTCGCTGAAAAATGATCACCGCTGACCGAACTACCATGACTGGTAACCTGAATAGTAAACTTCATCTTCTCGCCTGCATATGGATAGGGGTTATCGCAAGTAATCTTGGCCGTATGAGGCACATCGATACCTACCGTATAAGTAAACACCGTATCCGCATCAGCAGCGCCTGGAAGAGCATTAGTCACCTTAATCGTTCGGAATGTCTTTTTCTTAGCCTGTAAATCAGGCACAAAGATGGCAACATCATCTTTAGCTAATAAAGTCATGTCCCATGACTTAGTATTGATAAGCTTATCACCTTCATAAAGAAATACGGTATAAGCCACCGTTCCTACTCTGTAATCATTATGATTGGTAGCATAAAGCTTAAAAGGTTCATCATCATACAAATCTGCGAGTTTGATATACTCAGGCAAATCTGTACTAATCTCAATCATTCCAGCACTGCAATCAGGATTTGAGATGTTGATGGCTGTAGATAGCGTATCTTTACCTCTGTCCACCCAGGCTCTGATTGTGTAGTTACCAGCGAAAATAGTACTCCAAGTATAGTTAAAAGTCTGCTCTTGGTTCTGACTGATGTTGATCTTCTTGCCGTGTTCTATCACTTCTTCTGAACCAGAGTTCGCTTTCACCGCAACAACATGCAGCATGGCATCGGTGATCTTCATACCTCTGTTGCGCACCTTAAACTGAATCTTATGGTCGTTCTTGATTACGCATTTACCATCAATCTTCATGTCAAGCAAATCAAAGTAGTTGCCGTAAACATAGTCATTTTCATCGGCCACACTCTCTTCCACTGGCTTTACGTCCTGAGTCAGATAGTCGGCTGGTAGTCCCAGCTCTTCCTGGGCGTTATAACGGTAAATCTCTGTTACGCCTGGTATCGCCATCTGCTTGTTGTACTTGCCATTACCATTGTCCTTAGCCAGTTGCTCACCGGTTTTATAGCGCACTACATAAGCACTGGTACTATTCGAAGCGCTCTCAACAGGACTATAACCATATCCATACTTAGCCAGCGTCTGGATACTGAATTTCTTGCCACCCGACTTGGCAAAACGACGCTTGTCTTCTTTATCGCTACTCTCTTCCTGCCAGCCATTGCCACTGTATGAGCGCATATAGCATCCTGTCTGACTGCTTAGTCCAGCCATGATGTAGCCGTTATAATAAAGTCTAAGCGGTGTATAGCGACTCTTCAGATCGTCAAGTGCTGCATATTCTATCATCTCCTTATCAAACTTAAAGATAGTCTGCCAGAGATTGTACTTGGTGTAGAAGTAGCGCACATTCTTCATATAGTATTTCGAGTGATACACATAATCGATATCGCCCAAACCTTTCTTTACCTGTAACTGATTCATCTGCTGCATGTTGGCATACTCCTCGGGCCAAAGGATAGCAAAGAAGAAATCAACGAAGTTACGCATGTGAACAGTGCTATTGCCAAGACCTGTAGGCAGGCACAGTTCATCGTCCTTACCTTCATTATAATATACTAAGTTTTTCTCAGGCAACTCCGAAGTACTAATCCAGTGGCAGTCCTCCTTCTTGCTGTAGGCCCATGCCGAACGCACGCATACCCAGTAGCTGCCATCCTTGTCTTGAATCACATCACCCAGTCGGTAGTAAGGAGTTCCGCTCCACGAACCGTTCAAGCCCAGATCTTTGGCATAGACAATGCGCTTCAGGTGCGGCATCTGCTGCAGGTCAACATCTACAACAGCCACCTGTCCGGCATCGCTAACCTGTCGATAGGTCATCGTGCCCACTCCATCATATTTCCAGGTATAGCTGGTGGTTGTAGAGTCGATGTCGGCTCCAGTAAGCGAGTTGAAACGGCGTGCGGCATCGGCTGCACCGCTCACACTCTGAGTACGACTATAGGGATTACCATCATCGCCCACGAAGCCGTTCGAAGGCTCAAAGGTAGCCTTTGCCCAATCGTTCGGCAGTTCACTTGTCTCGGTCAACTGACTGACGATGCGCAGCAGCGTCATCGCTGCTTCGGTCTGCTTACCATAGGGGTCCTGTGCCAGTTCCTCTTCGCTCATTTCTGAGAGTGCTTCTTCCTTAAGGTCGGCTTTTCCATCGTCTTTGCACGAAGTAACACACCAGCTCAAGGTTATAAGCATAGACACCACGAGCCAATACGAGCACATCAAATACTTTTTCTTCATATCGTCATTGTTTTACGTTAATAGATTAAATTAATAAAAATAGTAGGGATTCACATCCCGGGTATTAGAATTTGGGCAAAGTTAAGGTTTATTTTAATATAAAACGCAAAAATATAAACTTTTCAGAAAAATAGTTGTCCCCAAAGAGCATCTTTGTCCCCAAAATCGATTTTTGGTGGTTTTCATCGTCAAAAACACAACGAAAGAATCCTCGCCGGTGCGAGGATTCTTTCATTGATATAAGGGGTGTACTGATTAATACTCCAGAACAAGCGACTGACGTGGCTTCAGGTCGAAATTCTTCGACAAATCATAGTAACGATTCGTCAGGATATCCTTAGCCTTTGATGTTTTTCCGATGACCTCGGCATAACGCTCAACCTCGAGTGTAGCAGGTTTCGATGTACCATTCAGGATGGTGAGTGCCGTTCTACCCTGATACTGGCGGGCAATCACATAGATGCCATGGAATGGGGTGAACTGAATCTGCTTGCCTTTGATAATCACATCATTACCCTGGCGCCAGTGCAGCAAGCGAGAAAGCCAGGTAAACATAGCCTGTTCGCTCTGCGTACGACCTTCCTTAGTAAAGCAGTTATGTGTATCGCCGGGGAATCCACCGGGGAAGTCCTTGCGCACATCACCATCTGTCTTCTCCTTGGTGCCATTCATCAGCACTTCGGTACCATAATACAGTTGGGGGATACGATTCACGGTGAGCAACAATGCCAGCGCCTGCTTCAGGGCGAGGGTATCTTTGCCATTACCCAAATAGCGGTCGGTATCATGGTTTTCGATAAAAGCCATCACACTCGATGGGTTTGGATAGAGATAATCGTAAACAAACGAGTTATAGATACGGTTAAATCCCTTCCACCAGCCATCTGTCTCCTCGAATCTGGCCTGAGTCAACTTGTCGAAGAACGAGAAGTCCATGACTGTCTTCAGATAGGTATTGTTTTCCGAAAGTTTCGAATCCTTCTGCCAAGCAGCGGTGTAAGCAGGTTCGGTTACCCATGTTTCGCCTACGGTATTAAAGTTGGGATACTCGGCATCAAGTTCCTTCAGCCACTGTGCCATAGCATCGGCATAAGCATAAGGATAGGTATCCATACGGATGCCATCGATACCCACGGTCTCAATCCACCAGATAGAGTTCTGGATGAGATAACGCATCAGATGAGGGTTATGCTGGTTGAGATCGGGCATAGAGGGCACAAACCAACCTTCTACGGTTTCTTTCAAATCAACTTCTGAGGCATAAGGATCAACCACTGGGGTAAGCTTATACGATGTTTGCAGATAAGCGCTCTTGGCAGGCTCTGAACCATCGGCATTAGCGGTAAAACCAGTCATCGGGTCGCGACCGCTCTGCTGCTCGTTCAGCCATTCGGGGGTGTTCAACCAGTCCTTGGTTGGCATATCCTTGGTCCAGGGATGCTCAAAACCGCTGTGGTTAAAAATCATATCCATCACAATCTTCAAGCCTTTCTGGTGAGCCTCATCACAAAGGCGCTTATAATCCTCGTTCGAACCAAAGCGGGGGTCCACCTTATAATAATTGGTGGTGGCATAGCCGTGATAGGTTGCGAAATCATTCTTGGTATCGGGCGAATCATTCTCGAGCACAGGGGTAAACCAAAGCGCGGTTACGCCCAGCTCCTTAAAGTAGTCGAGGTGCTCGCGGATACCATTCAGGTCGCCACCATGACGCAGACTGGGCTTGGTGCGATCCTCTACATAGTTACGCATGCCCTTTATCTTTGTAGGATGATTGGCACCCTGTGCGAAACGGTCGGGCATCAGCATATAGAGCACATCGGCATTGGTAAAGCCCATACGCTTATCGCCACTCATCTCACGCTGTTTAAGTTGATACTGTACCTTGGTCTTACCAAAGTTCAACACCATCGTGCCTGGCTGTGCATCACGCAGATTCATATAAACCAACAGGTAGTTGGGCGAATCAAGTCGAACGATACTGTCGATGACTGCACCTGGATAATCGGTTGTTACACTGGCAACATCGCGGATACCTTTTCCGTACACCATCAGCTGTACCTGAGGATTCTTCAAGCCTACATACCAGTCGGTGGGTTCGATACGGTCAATCACTTGTTTCTTTGCTGCACTCATCGTTAAAACGTTTGCCATCAGGATGGCGGTTACTAATAAAATCCGTTTCATTTTTGTTCTTAGTTTATTCTCATGCTGCAAAGATAGGGATTTTTCTGATACGTTGTTCGCATCAGAAAAGAAATCCCATAACATAGCTGTGGCAAACG
>JAEEGJ010029794.1_pt1 | contig 10737 bp, 7 predicted proteins | sample 8958761 | NCBI WGS metagenome assembly JAEEGJ01 (sample SAMN16246546, study PRJNA631951) | gut metagenome | biome: gut microbiome; feature: rumen; material: RS-attached | host: Bos | place: Iran: Karaj | collected 2018-10
CCGAATCCAAAGTCGCCTGCGAGAGTTTCTGCTCCACAGGGATGGTCGTGGTGATGGGCGAGGTCAAGTCCGAAGCCTATGTCGATATCCAGACCACGGTCCGCAAAACCATCAACCGCATCGGCTATAACAAGGCCGAGTACATGTTCGACGGGAACTCCTGCGGCGTAATGTCCGCCCTGCACGAGCAGAGCGCTGACATCAACCGCGGCGTAGAGCGCGCTGAGGCCGATGACCAGGGTGCCGGTGACCAGGGGATGATGTTCGGCTACGCCTGTCGCGACACGGAAGACTACATGCCGCTGCCGCTGTATCTCAGCCACTTCCTGCTGAAAATCCTCGCTGACATCCGTCATCAGGAGCCGGAGTTGATGCCGTACCTCCGCCCGGATGCCAAGTCCCAGTTCACCATCGAGTATGACGGGGACACACACCTGCCCGTGAAGGTCCATACCATCGTCCTCTCCACCCAGCATGACGAATTTGTCTCGGCGAACCTCGGGTCCATGTCTTACGCCGACGCAGTCCGCGAGTTCGGCCAGGCCCGCGTGGATGCCGAGATGCAGGCCAAGATTCGCGCCGACGTGGAGACCATCCTCATCCCGCGCCTGAAGGCCGCCCTCCCGGAGGAGACCGCGAACCTCATCCACGACTATATCCTGCATGTGAACCCCACCGGGAAGTTCGTCATCGGCGGTCCCCACGGCGATACCGGCCTCACCGGCCGTAAGATCATCGTTGACACCTACGGTGGTAAGGGCGCCCATGGCGGCGGAGCTTTCTCCGGCAAGGATCCGTCCAAGGTGGACCGCAGCGCGGCCTATGCCGCCCGCTACATCGCGAAGAACCTTGTCGCGGCCGGCGTGGCGGACGAGTGCCTCGTCCAACTCGCCTACGCCATCGGCGTAGCGAAGCCCGTGAGCGTGTTCGTGGACACCTACGGTACTGCGAAAAACGGCCTGAAGGATGGTGAGATTGCGAAAAAGGTGGCCGAAATCTTCGACCTCCGCCCCGCGAAGATCATCCAGAAGTTCGGTCTCAAGAATCCGATTTACACGCCGACGGCCGCTTACGGACACATGGGTCGCACCCCTTATACCAACGATATCTTCAGGTGAAGTTTCAGCTCTTACTAAAACAACCTTTTCACCCTTAGCTTTTCTAGCTTCAGCTTCTTCAGCAGAGAAAGCAAGCTTACCAGTACCTGCACCAGGACCAGCAGCTAAACCTTTAGCGATTGGCTTAGCAGCAGCTAATTCATCCTTATCGAATCCAGGAAGTAATAATTTATCGAATGAGTAAGCATCAATTCTTAATACAGCTTCCTTTTCATCAATTAATCCTTCATCAACTAAATCGCAAGCGATCTTTAAAGCAGCTTGAGGAGTTCTCTTACCATTTCTTGTTTGTAAGAAATATAATTTACCTTCTTCAACAGTGAATTCCATGTCTTGCATGTCTTTGTAGTGAGCTTCCATCTTTGTGATAGTGTCAACGAATTGTTTGTAGACATCTGGCATACGTGCTTTGAGTTCTTCGATGTGAAGTGGTGTACGAATACCAGCAACGACGTCTTCACCTTGTGCGTTTGGTAAGTATTCAGCGGAAATTGCTTTTTCACCTGTACCTGGGTTACGTGAGAATGCAACACCTGTACCGGATGTTTCGCCTTTGTTACCGAAAGCCATTGATTGGACGTTAACTGCAGTACCCCAAGAATATGGAATGGAGTACATTTGTCTGTAAGTGTTAGCTCTTGGGTTGTCCCAGCTTCTAAAGACTGCTGCGACAGCTTCCATTAATTGAACCTTTGGATCTGTTGGGAATTCTTCACCAAATGTTTCTTTATAGTAAGCTTTGTATCTCTTAACTAAGTCTTTTAATTGTTCTGTTGTAACTTCTGTATCGAGTTTGTATCCGTTTGCTTTCTTTAAATCATCAAGCATTTTGTCCATTGCATCACGTGGGTGACCCTTTGCGATGTTTGTGAACATTAAGATAAATCTACGATAGGAGTCCATTGCAAATCTTTCATTGCCTGTTTCTCTTGCTAAAGCTGCTGCTGTGACATCATTTAAACCTAAGTTTAAGATTGTGTCCATCATACCTGGCATAGATACTCTAGCGCCACTTCTAACGGAAACTAATAATGGGTTTTTATCTCCACCAAAATTTTTGCCTGTTTTCTTTTCAATACCTGCGATTGCATCGAAAATTGCTTTTCTAACATATTCAGGAATCATCTTGCCGCTATCATAGTATAATGTGCAAGCTTCTGTTGTAATTGTGAAACCTTCTGGAACTGGGACTCCGATGTGGCTCATTTCTGCTAAACCAGCACCCTTACCACCTAAGAGTTCTTTTCCTAAACCATAGGCTTCTTCGAACGGATAAACATATCTTTTATCTGCCATAATTTTCCTCCTAATGGGCATATGGTGAGTCGTATAGTTTTTCTCACCGCAAGTAAAATCTTACCATACACACGCGTAATTGGGTATAATTTTGTAAACAAAATAGAAAAATCACATGGTTTATGTTTTAAAAATTAGACAATTTAATAATTAATTTGTCTAGCAACTAAACGAGAAAAATCATTAATCAACTTATTAGAAAATGAGTAAACTATATGTGAGGTATGAGGCTATGGCAAATGATTCATTAGTTTTAACTTTAGACTTTGGAACGCAATCAGTTCGTTCCGCTTTAGTGGATAAAAAAGGAAACATTGTTTCTCTTGTTAAAAAACCATATGATCCAGTTTATCGTTCTCCTAAAAAAGGATATGTAGAACAAGATGCTGACTTCTATTGGGAATATGCTAAAGAAGTACTTACAAATTTATGCAAAGACAACAAAGATAAACTCGATAAGGTTATAGGTGCAACAGTCACTACTTTTAGAGATACATCTGTTCAACTTGATAAAGATTTAAAACCTATTAGACCATGTATCCTTTGGTTAGACCAAAGAATGGCTAAAGCAAGCGAAAAGATTCCTGGATTATATAATTTCTTATTTGCTTTAGTGGGTATGAAAGACACAATTGTTCTCAATAGAAGAAGAACAGTTGCACATTGGTTAAAAGAAAACGAACCAGAAACATGGAAGAAAACATATAAATACGTCAATATTTCGACCTATTTAGTATATAAATTAACCGGTAATCTAGTTGACTCCGCTGCTAGTATGACAGGACACTATCCAATTAACTTTAAAAAGAGAACATGGTATAAAGAAGGCGCAATGAAAGGATGCATTTTTGGCATTCCTCAAAAAATGCTTCCTGAATTAAAACAACCTGGTGAAGTATTACGAATCATTTCTGATGCTTTAGCAGATGAAGTTGGTTTACCTCGTGGAATTAAATTAATTGCTACCGGTAGTGATAAAGGAAATGAAACAATTGGTTTAGGCGCTTTAGACAGCACTGTTGGTGCACTTTCCTATGGAACTGCATGCACAATTGAAGTCAGTAATAAAAAATATCATGAACCAGAACCATTCTTACCGGCATATGCTGCAAGTGTTCCGGGTTGGTATAACATGGAAGTCCAAATCTATCGTGGATATTGGATGTTAACTTGGTTCTATAAAGAATTCGCTAACGAATTATTAGATGAAGCAAAGATTCAAAAAATCGCAGTAGAAGAATTATTAAATAAATCGTTAGAACTTATCCCTCCAGGAAGTGATGGATTAGTTTTACAACCATATTGGGGACCTGGTTTACGTAGACCTTTAGCAAAAGGTGCAATCATTGGATTCTCTGATGTTCATACAAGAAACCATATGTATAGAGCAATTATTGAAGGCATTGCTTATGCATTAAGAGAAGGTCTTGAAGGAATTGAAAAATCTCAACATAAGAAAGTTAAATCATTAAGAATCTCTGGTGGTGGATCTATGTCTGAAGCAATTTGCCAAATTACTGCAGATATTTTCGGAAGACCAGTTTCAAGAGTGCAAACTTATGAAACCACTACACTAGGTGCTGCTATTGCAACATTTACTGCTTTAGGAGAATTTGAAAACATTGATGAAGCTATTAAAGCGATGTCACATGAAGGTAAGACGTTCCTTCCAAATCCTGAAGCAAATAAGGAATATAACAAACTATACAAAAAGGTATATTTGAAGATGTTCCCTGAACTTAAAAATTCATATAAAGCGTTAAATATATTTAACAGAAGATAAAAAAACGAGTATGATAATTGCTATATATTAACAATTATGAAGAACTTCGTTTTAATCTCTCCACATTTTCCTGAAACTTATTACCAATTCGCTAAAGCTTTGAAAAAAGTTGGTTTTAGAGTACTTGCAATTGGGGATTGCTCCTTTGGAGACCTTAGACAAGAATTAAGAGATAACGTTGATGAATGGGTACAATGTACCAATATGGAAAATGTACAAAATGAGATTGGTGCTCTTCAATATTTAACTGATAAATATGGTCATATAGATTACTTAGAAAGTAATAATGAATTCTGGTTACATAATGATGCTATCCTAAGACAATGGTTCAGTATTGATACTGGTGTTTGGCCAGAAGAACTTGAATCTTGGCAAAGAAAAAGCAAAATGAAAGAACGCTTTATCAAAGCAGGAGTCAAAGTAGCCAAATGGATTAATCCAGATTCAAAAGAAAAGGTATATAAATTTGCTGAAGAAGTTGGTTATCCACTTTTCATTAAACCAGATATTGGTGTTGGCGCTTATGGTGATTTCAAGATTAGCAATGCTGATGATATTGAAACATTCTTTAAAGATAAAACCCCTGGTGTTGATTACATTTGTGAACAATACATTACAGGCAATATCGTATCATTCGATGGTATTTGCGACTCAAAGAGTCGTGTGGTTTTCCAAACCTCACATTTCTTCCCTCCTTCAGTAGCGGAAGTTGTTAAGCTAAATAAGGAATTTTTCTACTACACTTTACCTAGTGTTCCAAAAGATTTAGAGAAAGCTGGAAAAGCAATTGTAAAAGCGTTCGGATTGAAGAAAAGATTCTTCCATTTCGAGTTCTTTAGATTAACTCAAGACATAAAAGACGTGGGTTTTATCGGGGATATTGTAGCGTTAGAAGCAAATATGAGAACTCCTGGCGGATATACTCCTGACATGATTAACTTCGCTAATTCGATTAATTGTTACGACCTTTATGCAGAGACAATGATGTTTGATAAAGTTATTACAAAAGATGAATATAAACACTACTATTGTGGTTGTGCATCTCGTAGAGATGGTAGATGGTATCAAATACCAAGTAGTGAAATTCTAAACGAATATTATTACCTCATGTGTATGCATGGAAGATATCCAGATGTTTTAGCGGGTGATATGGGTAATGAGTATTTCATTGGAAAGTTTTCATCGCTTGATGATATGATTGATTTTAGAATCAAAGTTGAATCTAAGCATGAATAACTATTTAAAAAAGAAAAAGAGATCTCGCTACATGACAGGCGAGGATATAGATATGTTCCGCGAAAGGGAACAAGAACAAAGACAAAAGCGCGATCAAAAAGATAGCGTTTGTGATACGCACATTGATGGAGCTTAATAATGCCAAGAAAAATAATTAAAAACGAAATTAGAGATGATGAAAGGGCATTTTATGCTTCTTTTGATACTGATTTTGAAGAAATTACAATTTCTGGTCCTGCTGACGGAGAGTCTGCTTGGAAAGAAAGTAAAAATATTAGAGTAACTAACTCCAATATGTGTTTAAGATACCCATTTTGGCATGTAACTAACCTTAGAATTGAAAATTGTAAATTCGCTGATACTTGCAGAGCACCTTTATGGTATTCAAAAAATATTGGAATGAAAGAGAGCGAAATTAAGGGTGTAAAATCCTTTAGAGAATGTTCTGACATCAAGATTAATCAATGTAAGATTGAAAGCGAAGAACCATTCTGGAGATGCGCTAACATTACAATTAAAAACACAATTATAAGTGGGTTTTACGGGTTTTTTGAAAGTAGAAATATCCGTTTAGATAATATTGGATTTACAGGAAAATATTCATTCCAATATACAGATGATGTAGAAATTAATGACTCAACGTTAGACACAAAAGATGCATTCTGGCATTCCACAAATGTAACCGTTAGAAATTGTGTTGTTAAAGGTGAGTACTTAGGTTGGTATTCTAAAAACCTTACATTAATTAATTGTAAAATCACTGGAACTCAACCATTTTGTTATGCAAAAGGTTTAAAGCTTATAAATTGCACAATGGAGGGTTGTGATTTAGCGTTTGAATATAGTGAAGTTGATGCAATTATCATAGGAAAAATCGCTTCAATTAAGAATCCGTTGAAAGGCAAAATCGTTTGCGAACATTGCGATGAATTCATAATAAATGAAAATAATCGAAGCAACGGAGACTTCGAATTAGTAGAAGTAAACTAAAATTAGTTTGCTTTTTCTTTATATGTATGCTTTGATTACTGCATTGAGAGGTAAATGGATATGGCAAAATATCAAATTTTCACAGATTCCAGTTCTGACTTAAGCACTGAGATGAGAAAAGCCAGCAATGTTGACTACTTACACTTCGGTTTAACAGTAGATCAAGAACAATACAATGCTGACTTAGATTGGAAAGAATATTCAATCGAAGAATTCTATGGTTGGTTAAGCGCTGGAAGAAAATGTAAGACTTCCCTCGTTTCTATGGAAGAATGCTTAAAGAAAATTCGCCCTTTATTTGAAAAAGGAATCGACGTTATCTTTATCTGCTGTTCATCCAAGTTAACAGGTTCATTACAAGTCTTCAACTTAGCTAAAGAAGAATTATTAGCTGAATTCCCAGAAAGAAAGATGATTGGTATTGACGCACTTATTTCTTCTCTTGGTTTAGGTTTGCTTACATTAGACGCTGCTAAAAAGCGTGATGAAGGTTTATCTATCGAAGAGTTAGCAGAATGGGTTGAGTCAAACAAGCTCAAATATAACATGTTCGCTACAGTTGATACTTTAAGCTATCTTAGAGCATCAGGTAGAATCACAGGTGCTAAAGCATTCTTTGGTAACATCATGGGCGTTAAACCAATTTTCATTTCTGATAAACTCGGAAATAACTACACAATTGGTAAAGTCAAAGGTACTAAGGCTTCTATTGAAGAACTTATTAGATGCACTAAAGAAGCATTTATTCCTGGTGAAACAGATAAGATTCTTATCGGTCACGGTATGTGCTTAGACAGAGCAGAAAAAATTAAAGCAGGATTAGAAGACCTCGGAGTCCCAATTATCATTACTGATATTGGACCTATCGTTGGTACATCTTGTGGACCTGGTGTCTTAGCTACATTCTTACGTGGTCCAGTCCCAACTCGCTACGAAGGCGAAGGAAAAGAATAGTCAAAAACTAATGAAATATGCACCTCATTTATTGAGGTGCTTTTTCTTTTGTAGTAGCATATTTATATATGAATGGAATTATTATTTGTAATCAAGAGATTGGACATAACCAATATAAAATAGAAAGATTCAAGGAAGAGTTCTCTAAACAAGGAATTAAACTTGAAGTCTTTTTAAATGATGGAACTTTAGCAAATATCGTTGATTCTGAAATCAAAATTAATTTGCCTAAATGTGACTTTATTATCTATTTAGATAAGGACATTTATTTAGCTAGATTGCTTGAAAAAGCAGGCTATAGATTATTCAATAAAGCGGATTTTATTAAACTTTGCGATGACAAAGTTTTGACATTTATTGCATGCGCTAACAAAGGTATTAAAATGCCAAAGACATTCGCTGGACCTTTAATGTATAGAGATTTAACTGAAGAAAATTTTACTTTCTTAAAAACAGTGGAAAAAGAACTTGGTTACCCAATGGTGGTTAAAAAAGTTTATGGTTCTCTCGGAGAAGGTGTTTATTTAGTTAACTCTTATGTTGAACTTAAAAAACTTTATTCTGAAATCTTTAGAAACCCAATTTTATTCCAAGAATATATTCCGTCTAGCAAAGGCAAATCATTAAGAATTATGGTTATCGATCAAAAAGTCGTAGGTGGATTTATTAGATATAACCATGTTGATTTTAGAAGCAATTTTGGCGAAACCGCTGATGGAAGAACATTGGATAATCCAGGAAAATATTTCGGTTTTGCACAAGATATTGCAGATAAATTACAAATTGAATACGCAGGAATTGACCTTCTTGTAGGAGAAGATGACAATCCAATTCTTTGTGAAATAAACTCAAATGCCTTCTTTGAAGAATTTGAAAAAGTAACAGGTATTAATGTTGCTGAAAAAGTAGTGGACCTAATTAAAAGGAAAATGAATTATGAACAAGAATAAGCAACGTTTTGTACATCACGACAAAGATTTTAAAAACATTAGAGAGTTTACAGTTAAATCTCAATGTGAACTTTTAGCATTTCTTTTAGAAACTCTTAAAGATCAATCTAGAAATTCTGTAAAATCTCTTTTAACTAACCACAGAATTGCAGTTAATGGCGCGCCAGTAACTCAATATAATCTAAAACTTTATCCAAAGGATACAGTTATCATTTCTAAATCTGCCATTAGAAGAAAGACTAGAAGTAATTTACCAATCATTTATGAAGATGATGAAATCATTGTAATTAATAAACCAAGCGGACTTTTAAGTGTCGCTAGTGATACAGAAAAGGGAAGCACTGCTTATAGAATGCTTTCCGATTATGTCCAACAAAAAGATAAACACAATAGAATCTTCGTAGTCCATAGACTTGATGAAGATACTTCTGGTGTCTTAATGGTAGCGAAGAACCCACAAATAAAAGAAGCACTCCAAGATAAATGGAACGAACTCGTTTCTAAACGTGGATATTACGCTATTGTAGAAGGAAAAATGGAAAAACCTTCAGGAACTATTAAATCATATTTAAAAAAGAATGCTCAAAACATGATGTATTCTTCTAAAAAACCAGGGGATGGCCAACTTGCTATTACCCACTATAAAGTTTTAAAAGAAACTGATAACTATTCACTATTAGATGTAAATATTGATTCAGGAAGAAAAAATCAAATCCGTGTACATCTAGGTGAATCAGGCCATTATGTCATTGGAGATGACAAATATGGCGAACCAAGCAATCCAATCAAAAGATTAGGATTGCATGCATATGAGCTTGATATAACTCATCCATTTACTAAGAAGTTAATGAAGTTTAAAGCTCCTATGCCTAAAGAATTTGATGAATTGTTTAGCAAAGAGAAATGAAGAACAGATATTTAACCGCGATTAAGAGCTCATCATTATCTATTCTCCCTATCTTGTTGATAGTACTAGTTCTATCTATTCCTGGGATTGGAATTATTACATTAACTGGTTGGGATTATTTGATGCTGTCTATCGGTGGGATTACTCTTATCTTTGGTTTAGCTTTGTTCCAAATTGGTGCCGCTACAGGTATTACTAAAGTTGGCGAGTACATGGGTACTTCACTATCTAAACAACCAAAACTATTTATAGTTATTCTTTTTGCATTAGCATTAGGTACTTTAATTACATGTGCAGAGCCTAGTATCTTAATCTTTTCTAAACAAGTAACTATAGTTAAAGATAACCCTTCATTAAACGCAATTGTGTTAATTGGATCTATTGCATTAGGTGTTGGTTTATTTGTAGTTATTGGGGTTTTGCGTATTTTTTTCCAAAAATCTCTTAAGATTTGGTACCTATTTTTCTACATGATTTGTTTCATGTTGATATGTTTAATTGGTCTAGATGAAACTAAGAGAGGATTCTTACCAATTATCTTTGATTCAGGCGGAGTCACTACTGGTAGTGCGACTGTTCCATTTATATTAGCGTTAGGCGCTGGTGTTGCTACTGTTAGAGGTGGCAGACATTCTACTAATGATTCTTTCGGATTAGTGGGAATTGCTTCTGTTGGACCAATTCTTACTATGTGTATTTTGATTTTAATCAAATCTAATATTTCTCCATATACATATGTCGCTAGTGAATCATTTAAAGACGCTACTGCGTTAGCGCTTATTCCTCGTGCAATGATTCCTTATGGAGGAACATTAGGTGCAATGATTGAAGTTGGTATTGCTTTATCACCAATTTTAGGAATCTTCTTTATCTATAACTTTTTATACATAAAGCTTCCAAAGAATAAATTAATTAAATTATTAATTGGATTTGCTTTCTCTTATGTTGGGTTAGTTTTGTTCTTGTCTGCTACAAGTTCAATTATGTCTCCAATGGGAGATATCGTTGGTAGGGGAATAGCAAGCAAATCCAATTTCATAATTATTCTTATTTCATTTGTTATTGGTTTGGTTACTATTCTTTGCGAGCCTGCAGTGCATGTTTTAACAACTCAAATGGAAAAGATTTCCTCTGGTCAAATAAAGAAAACTACGGTTTTATTAACTCTTTCTTTAGGTGTTGGTATCGCTATTGGATTAAGTGCGGTTAGAGCAATTTACAATTTCTCAATTTTATATCTCTTAGTGCCTTGTTATACAGTAGCGTTAGTGCTTATGTTTGTTTGTCCAGACATTTATACTGCAATGGCGTTTGATTCTGGTGGTACTGCAAGTGGACCAATGTCTACATCCTTTGTTTTACCGATGATTATTGGTATAGTAAGCGTAATCGGAGGAGTAGATCCAAATTATTATGAATATGGTTTTGGTGTAGTTGCGTTAATTGCAATTACTCCAATTATTGCTATACAAATTCTAGGTGTTGTTCAAAATGTTAAACATA
>JAEEGJ010029795.1_pt1 | contig 10736 bp, 15 predicted proteins | sample 8958761 | NCBI WGS metagenome assembly JAEEGJ01 (sample SAMN16246546, study PRJNA631951) | gut metagenome | biome: gut microbiome; feature: rumen; material: RS-attached | host: Bos | place: Iran: Karaj | collected 2018-10
GGAAATTTTGATAAGCGGATAGAATCAGCAGACGAAATGCTCTTGCATTTATCAGAAATATTTTAACTTTATAGAATGATTCGAAAGTTTTGTTCGCTTGTTTTTTGCGTTGTCGCCTTGCTTCTGCTTTTAGCGGGGTGTTCCAGCCATCCGCCTTCTGCCGCACAATTTATGAATGTGAAAGAGGCTAAAGATAAACAAGGTGAAACTCTTGTTGTTGGAGGTGTGCTGAGGACTGGCGATATTTATAACGGTCGTTATAAATTTGAAAATAGCTATATAAGTGCAGAAGGTGTTGGAAATTTAGATTTATCTTTTTTCTATCGATATAGTCACATAGTAATTGGTGCAAATATTGAGAATCTTTCTTTTAGAGCTATTACTGGTTGGCGAAGTCGATATACCGGCTTGCAGATTTGGGGCGGTGGCAGCATATCTCCGGTTGATCGGGAAAATTCTCCTATTTACGGTGGCTTAATGTTGATAGAAGAATATCCGATAAATGCAGATTTTAGAATTGGAGCTAGTGAGCATTTATCTCGAAATGGATATTTTGTAGATGAAAATTTAGGATGGGGTAGTACGTATTCTACAGGATTTTATAATGAATTTGGTATTGGAACATACTTAGCCTACAAGAATTTCTCCTTTGAATTCCGCTACGGTCGTGAAATTGGCGAACCGCGAAATCGCTTTTATTTTATGACGAATTACGCAGCTTTTAACTGATTGTAGCTATAATTTAGACGTATGATTATTGATAAGGAAAAAGCGAAATATCGTGCGGCGGGGCTGGATCTCTTCCGCGTTGTGGCTGCCGTGATGGTGCTGCTGTTCCATTGCCATATCCATCACGAAAACAGTTTTGGACCGCTGACGGGATTTGTTTCGATGGGTGCCGTGTTCATGACGGCGTTCTTTATGCTTTCGGGCTATGTGCTATTCTTGACGTACAAGGACAAGTCGCTTGTGCAGGCTCCGGCACTCAAGAACTTTTACTTGAAACGCGTTTTCGGAATTTTTCCTTTGTACTTGGTCGTGGCTATGTTGTACGTCGTGACGCTGGGGCAAGAATCATCGTTCCAGAATTTGGTGCTGTTGCCGATTGAAGTGCTTGGGCTGCAAAGTGTTTTTTCGACGCTGTTCCCAGTGAGCCATAATGGCGGGACTTGGTTTATCTCTTGCTTGCTGCTTGCGTACTTGGCGTTCCCGCTGATGCAAGAAGTCGTAAAGCAGATGTCAACTCGCACGAAGTGGATTGCGCTTGCGATTTGTATGGTGGTTTTATTCTGGTCGCCGCTTGTCGTGCATACATTCAAGACGGACAGCATTTATTCGAACCCGTTTTTTCGCGGGCTGGAATTTTTCATCGGGGTACTTTTGTGCTCGTTACCGATCCGCGCAGGAATCGCGAAAGCCCTTGCGACGTGGAAAGCCTTGCTTGTGGAAACGCTCCTTTTGGTGGCTGGAATTTCAGTTGCGGTTCGGCTGAATATTTTCGTGGGCAATTACATGCTTTACGACTGGATTGCTGTTCCGTTGTTTGCTTGCATGATTTTAACGCTGGCGGGTCTCAAGTCTCCACGGTTACAGGGGTCTTCTGTGCTGCGGTATGCAAGTGCGGCGAGCTATGCGTTTTTCTTGGCGCAGATATTCAATACTGAAATTGAAAACTGGCTGTTTGCAGTGTGCGGTATTCAAAACAACATATTGCAAATTATAATGTCGATCGCGTTGTGCGCGGTTATGGCAATTGCGTTACATGAACTTGTAGAAAAGCCCTGTGCGAAGGTGCTGAAAAAGAAATAATGAAACGTCGTCTATTGGATGGCTGTTTTTGCGAGAATGGTCGCTTGCTAGAGTTGCGAATTCTTTTTAATTAATGTATATTAAAAAGAAATGGCATGGTGAATATGAACCTATCTATAGACATACAGAATCAGATTCGAAAGTTTGCAAAGGATTGCTTTCTGAATAAGGTTATTCTATTTGGTTCTCGAGCTCGCGGTACGAATCGTGAGCGTAGTGATGTTGATCTTGCTGTTTCGGGTTTTGACATTTATCGCTTTGAAGAACTTCTTGAAGAACAAGCAGATACTCTTTTGACCTTTGATGTTGTTAATTTAGATGAAATTATCTCAGATAAGTTAAGAGAATCTATTGCTAGGGAGGGAAAGCTTCTTTATGCAAAAGTTTGATAATTTTTTAAAGAGTTTCCGGGTGCTAAAAAATTCTAATAGAGAATTGGCTTCGTCTGATGAAATTTATAGGACCGGGGTCATAGGCCAGTTTAGCTTAACCTTTGAACTGCTGTGGAAAACTTTACAAGAGGTAATGCGTGCTCATGCTATAGCTGAAGCTGAAAATGGGTCTCCTCGTGAAATCCTTAGAGCAGGTTTTAAATTCAGTTTTTTGGATGATGAAGTAGTCTGGCTCTCGATGCTTCGTGATAGAAATTCTGCGTTCCATGTGTATGATGAAAAAGCCTTTAAAAATGTTCTTGCTCGTATTTATGAATCTTATATTGCTGAATTTGAAAAATTTTCGAATACGATGAAAGAAAAGATTCGTGAATTGGAAGAAAATCCTTCGTAGTTTTTATGCCGAGTTCTGAAAAGTTCCGTGATTACGTCTTGGCGCAGTTCAAGGGGGAGCTGCTTGAAGGCGGTTTCCGCGTGACCACCCGCAAGATGATGGGCGAGTATATCCTTTATGCTGACGGAAAAATCTTTGGCGGGATTTACGATGACCGTTTGCTGGTGAAGCCTGTGGCCGCTGCGGTGGCAATGCTCCCAAATGCGAAAAAACAGTTGCCTTACGATGGCGCAAAGCCGATGTTGCGTATCACTGACGAACAAATTGCAGACAAAGGCTTTCTCGCACGCTTGCTCGACGCGATGCTCCCGGAACTGCCTGCTGTGAAGAAGAAATAGTGGAGACAAAACATGAACTCGGTAAAAAAATGGACTCAATGCATACTTCTATTAGTCTTGTCGATGTTGTTACAATGCTGTGCAAATAATGAGTCGCAAACAAAACGGAATTCATCGACTTCTACAAAAACTTGGTGGCCGGAATCTACTCAGGTTATTGCGAAATTTGAGGAGTTTAGGCAGGATAAGCTTGAAACCTTGCAGGATAGCTTAATCAAGTCCATGATTGATTCGATTTGTGCGGGTAATGATTTTATTCGGTTCTATGCAGAAGGAAGCGGATTTTCAAAAACGGAATTTTCTGTCAGGCTAGAAAAAGTGGTACGGGATTCTTCATGGTTTGTCCTGCGAAGAATTTTCTATGATCGGGACTATTCCCAATGGACGGGAAATATGAGCGATTTCTCGAAAAGGTCCTGGAAAAAAATGTTGGTGGATTCTATTGCCGATACGACGATGTATTTGAAAATGGAATCGGCTTTGGAATGCTTTGTACCGGAAACAACGACGGTGGAAAAATATATTGTAGTTGATTCGAATTTTGAGGGGATTGGTTATAAAAAAGATGGACGATGCATGGACGCTTCTGTTTCTGGGGGGTATTTTTGGGATTCTCCGGGATTGAGAAACCTGTATGCAGAACTGGAAAAATGGACTAGGGAAGATTATTTTAAACTGCATTTGCTGAAAGACGACAATGAGATTTACGCATGGTCTAAATTGAATGAAACTGTAAAATGTACCGTTCTTGACAGTGCATGGAAAAGTATGGATGATGTTAATCCTTTGGAGTTTAAAAAAGGTGAGCAAAGAGTGGCTTTTGATTTTTCAAAACGGAATCCGAACGATAGAATTTTGTGCGAATCAGAAGCCGGTTTTATCAGGAATATCTTGAATCTGAAGGATTGACTTTTCTGATGACTGGTTAAATTGCGGCGACGAAATGCTCTTGCATTTTTGTAGAATAAGCTATTTTATAACTAATGAAATGGTTGGCTTATTTAATTGTTTTGATTACTGCGTTGGTGATGGTGGGGTGCAGCGTTGCTATTATTCATCCACCATCAGCTGCGACATTTATGGAAAAGAGCGATGAAAATTTTGTGGCTGATGCTTCGGTGTCGGCATTTTTCGGAGATCTTGTTGATGATGAATCGCATGTTAATTATGTTGCCGATGGTGTTAAGGAAGTGGAAAGATCGGAAGGCTGGCATGATGAATGGTATTATAAAAACAAGGAATGGCCTATAGGGGCAAACTTTTCCATTCAGAGAAATAAAGGGTATTTCAAGTACGGCTTTGGTTTTGATTTTTTGACTCCCTATGTGCAGGTGGGCTTTGCCTCTGATTATTTCGGCGTGATGGGCTGGAGTAATTTATGGCTGTGGCAATTGGAAAAGGTGGCACACAAGTATTTTCAGTGGGGTGGAGGGGTGTCCATTATTGAACAGTTGCCAATCGGGGATAATTTCCGCATAGGCTTGACTCAGCATTTGTCTAGAAATGGGCGAGAAGCCAATACAGCACAACATGGGGCTATGGTTATTGGAAAGGGTCGGTCGGCTCCGGTCTTTTATGATGAAATTGGCTGCGGTGGATATATTTCATTTATACCGAATGAATCGTTAAGGGTTGGTATAGAATTTCGTTATGGAAGGGACTTGACGTATAAACGCAGGGAGTATAGTTCCTATCCGGTACAGTACGAAAAAATTTCAAATATGGACAGATTTTCTGTAACGGTAAGTATTATAAGTACGTCAGAGTCTATTGTTACTTCAAGCGAAAAACGAGAAAAAATGCAAAGGGAAACAAAGGCTGCGGAGGAAAGGCGGAAGGCGAGAGAGTTGCAATCCCTAGAAGAATATGAGGGGAGAGAAAATGAGTAACGCTCAAAATAGAAATCTTGTGCTGGGGATGTTTTTGATGATTGCTTTTGTGCTTATGGGGTGCACGTCTCATGCTCCGTCGGCATCCAAGTTCATGAATGTGAAACCACACACCTTTGCTATGGGCTTTGGGGGTGCTTTTGTTGCAGGAGATTATTATGACTATGTTGTTCAAAGGGATGATGATGGTCATGATTCTTATACGGAAATAAACTTTATGCTGGATGGTGTTGCTTATGGTCGTGAAGAAAATTTTCTTTTTGGAGTGGCTCTCGAAATGAGTTTATTCCCTAGTTTTACGGCAGGATTCGCAAATGATTATTTGGGAGTGCAAACATGGGTTACTCCGTTCGTCTTTGACAAGACTTCATTACCAAATCGTCCGTTCGGGATAATGTTGATAGAACAATATCCTATAACGCCAAATTTCAAAGTGGGAATCAGTCAATTTTTTTCTAACAATTCCTATGCACACGTAGATTCTCCTGATTGCTGTTCTTTAAGTGTAGAATATAATGCGGAATTTTATAAGGAAATAGGTGCTGGTGCCTATATGACCTATAAGAATTTTTCATTTGAATTTCGTTATGGAAATGAATTGAATTCCGGTAATAATCGATTCTATTTTGATATCAACTTGATGTTTGATGTGATTACGTCTCAAAAAAAAGATGCCAAATAGGTTTTAATAAGCCGCGGGGAAGTTAGGGGGCTGAGTCCCCTTAGGCATCGAGAAAACGGTCCGTTTTTTATTTTGTCATGTACACCTCAAATGTCATTCCGGCCACCGTGCCGGAATCTCCTTTTTAAAATGAAAAAGTATGACCATTTTCTCGGCGTGGGGGAAAAGGTTCTTTCCGTCTTGTCATCCCCGACTTATTCGGGCATCTCCCTTTTGTATGAAACGTCTGATGAGCTGTTTAATTTTACCGATGGGCGACATTGAATTTTTTAAAATGAAAGCTATTTTATAAGTGATGAATCGGTTGGCTTATTTTGTTGTTTTGCTTGTGGCGGCGATGCTGGCGGGGTGCAGCGTTATAACTCGTCCGCCTTCTGCAGCGGCATTTATGAATTCGTATAGAGATGAATCTGTGACCGATGTGAATTTTGCTATGTATGGTGGTGATTTGGTACTGAATGAATCAAAAAGAACAGATTATTTACCAAAGAAATATGATAAAGTGGAATCTAGTGAGTGGTTTGCGGATTTGTCATTGATTCATTATATAAATAAATTTCATTTTACAGTAGGATTAGGTTTTCAAAGCTTGACTCCGATTTGGCAACCAGGTTTTGTTTCTAGAAATTTTGGGGTAATGGCATGGAGTAATTTACTTCCGTTATCAGATCGAATTGATGATGGATCTGGTAAAACAGATGGAGTGGGATTGACTGGGGGAATTTCTGCTATAGAACAGTTGGTTGTTGGTGATAAAATCAGAATAGGAATAACAGAGCATATTTCAAAAAATGGTCGAGAATCATATTGGAATGAAGATGAATGTTATGGTGCTTTTGGCCCAAGACGTTGTATTGGTGAAGCGAAATCTGTTCTTTATACAGAAATAGGCGTGGGCGTTTATTTTACATATAGAATGATATCGTTAGAATTTCGTTATGGTCGTGATGTCACAGAAAAAAGGAATCGGTTTACTTTTTCTTTTGATTATATGTTTTTTTCAAAAGAAGAGACTCGTCCTGTTTTTTAGAAGAGAGGAGGCTAAATGATATTTCGCGGAATTTTATGGATTGTTTTGCTTGTGGCGGCGATGATGGTGGGGTGCACTTCGCATGCTCCGTCGGCGGCGCAGTTCATGAATGTGAAGAAGAATGGGGATAGTTTTAATCTAGGCGGAACGATATGGACTGGGGATGTTCATAGTGGAACTTATCGGTATGAAAGTGATTTTACTGATAAGGAAAATACAGGCGACGTTGATCTATCTTATTTTCATCGATTTAAATCTATTGTAATGGGGGTGTACTCGGTGAATGCGATTTCGCTACATTATCTTGCTGGTTTCCGTGGACAGTATGTTGGATTACAAGGGTGGCTTAGTGGTGCGATTAATGCTGTTGACGATGCGACTCCGTTTTATGGAGGTCTGATGTTAATAGAAGAATATCCCATAAGTGATGATTTTAGAATGGGACTTAGTGAGCATGTTTCGCGTAATGCATATAATGTTGATGAAAATTGGGGTGGCGTATGCTGTATTTCAGCAGGTTTGTATAATGAGTTCGGTGCTGGTGCTTATTTGGCTTTTAAAGGGTTTTCTCTGGAGTTTCGCTATGGTCGAGAAATTGATGAACCGCGAAATCGATTTTATTTTATGATAAATTATGCTTTTATGAGTGGAAAGTCGTCAAAATAAACATTTTTTTGCATTTGGGGGTGTTAGGGGGCAGAGTCCCCTTAGGTATCGAGAAAACGGTCCGTTTTTTATTTTGTCATTCCCGACTTGTTCGGGCATCTCCCTTTTGTATGAAACGTCTGATGAGCTGTTTAATTTTGCCGATGGGCGATATTGATTTTTTTGAAATGAAAGCTATTTTATAAGTGATGAATCGGTTGGCTTATTTTGTTGTTTTGCTTGTGGCGGCGATGCTGGCGGGGTGTTCTTCGCATGCTCCGTCGGCAGCTCGTTTTATGAGTGCTAAACCGAATTCTATTTATATGGGTTTTGGCGGTGGAGGCTTTTGGGGCGACGACAATTCTCATCGTGATGAAAAAGGAAAGGATGAGGCTTACCGATATAAGGAACCTCATTTTTTACTGGATGGAGTGCTCTTTTTTAGAAATGACCATTTTTTATTTGGTTTAAGTTTAGGAGAGCATTCTCTTGTTCGGTTGAATTTGGGCTTTGTTAGTGATTATTTTGGTGTTCAAGGATGGGGTGATATTATTGTACTTGATAAAAGCGAAACGAATTGGAAGCGGCCTTTTGGAATTATGACGATTGAACAGTATCCTATTACGTCGAAATTAAAAGTGGGAGTGAATCAGTTTTTTGCTTACAATTCTTATTCAGGAGTTTTGGACGAATGCTGTTCAATAAATCTTGATTATTATATGAAATTTTATGGGGAATTAGGTGTTGGGGCGTATGTCAGTTATGATGGTTATTCTTTAGAATTCCGTTACGGGAATGAACTTGGTTCTGATAATCAGCGCTTTTATCTTGATTTTAGCGTAATGTTTGATGCACAATCGCATTGATTTTTTTGTTCGGGTTCTTAAGGGCGGAGCCCTTAGGTGAGGGGGTGGAGGAAGACGCGTAGCGGCTGCAACCAGGGGGCGACTTCCCCCTCCTCCCTAACCACCAACCACTAATCACTAACCACTTTGTCACGTCATTTGTTTTTTTCCGCAGATTTTAGTATCTTAAAGGCAGTAAAAATTCTTTCGTCTCTCGTCTTTCGTCTCTCGTCTTATGTGTTTGAGATGAAAATTGAAAGCCGAAAAGTCTTAAAATTTGTAAAAAAGCTTACAGAGGTAAAATAATGGATATTCAGGAACTTTCGGAAAAGGTGAAACAGCAGAGTTCTTTTTGCATGAACTTGCTGCGTGAAGTTGAAGATACGGTGATTGGTCAGAAGGCGATGGTTGAGAGCATTCTGACGGGTATTCTGGCTGATGGCCACGTGCTTTTGGAAGGTCTTCCGGGCTTGGCCAAGACGACTGCGGTGAAGGCTTTTGCCGATGCAGTGTCGCTCGACTTCAAGCGTATCCAGTTTACTCCTGATTTGCTGCCGGCGGACTTGCTGGGTACCACGATTTATAATGCCCGCGAGGCGAAGTTTGAGACGCGCAAGGGCCCGCTCTTTACGAATCTTGTGCTTGCTGATGAAATTAACCGTGCACCGTCGAAGGTGCAGAGCGCTTTGCTCGAAGCCATGCAGGAACGCCACATCACGATTGGCGACGAGACGTTCAAGCTGGATGAGCCGTTCCTGGTGCTTGCGACGCAGAACCCGATTGAGCAGGAAGGTACGTATCCGCTGCCGGAAGCTCAAGTCGATCGTTTCCTTTTGAAGGTGAAGGTGAGTTACCCGAACAAGGCTGACGAAATGAAGATTCTCGATGCGGTTTCGGGTGCGGGGCTGCGTCAACCGAATGCGGTCGCGACGAAGGCTGATATCTTGGCGGCTCGCGAGCTCGTGAAGCAGGTTTATGTCGATGAACGCGTGCGCGAATACATCGTGAACTTGGTCTTGGCGACGCGCGATCCGGGCAGCATCAAGCGTAGCGACTTGGTGGGCTTTGTGGAAGTGGGCGCTTCGCCGCGTGCTTCTATCGGCCTTGCTCAGGCTTCGAAGGCTCATGCGTTTATCCAGGGCCACGCTTACGTGACGCCGGAAGACGTGAAGGCTGTCGCCATGGAAGTGCTGCGTCACCGTGTGATTTTGAGCTACGAAGCCGAAGCGGAAGAGGTCACTGCCGAAACTGTCGTGCAGAAGATTCTCGACAGCGTTGAGGTGCCGTAATTGCCGGATGCGAACGTCGCGGTCGTGTTCGTGAGCTGGAGCGACTCGTATTAACGAGTCGTTGAAGCGAGAGCCGCGGCCATCGAGCTTGCTTGAAAGCCCATGGCCGAGCCGCCGGGCCGTGCACTAGGAAGGTGCAACTGCAGAAAAGGTTTAGATTATGGATGCTGATTTATTTATAATCATAAGAAGGCTTTTCGTAAGTCTTCTTTTGTTTGTTATGTGCTCATGCGGCTATTCGCATTCCGACCCGTGCCAAAGTTCTATGTATGAGGAGTGCATGCGGAGGACGGAAAATACGGCTCTTGCCGATATTGTCTGCTCTGAAAAAGCGGTGTCCGAGTGCGAGGAATAAAGAACTTGTTCATTTTAGCAAAGCGTCGATGCATCCTTGCACTTGCTTGACGGAAGGCGTTGTTGTGCCGCTTTCGAATGTGGCGATGAGGTTCTTGCCGAGTATGTATCCGTTTGCAGAGAAGCGTTGCGGTCAGTAACCTTCAATCTGTGTTCGTGCATGTCGAGGACTTTTGTCATCTTGAGCGACCCGTAAAGGTGGAGTCGAAGGAACTCTAAAATTTTGAAAAAACAACGCCTTGCGGGGCGTTGTTTTTTGCATTTTAAATAAAGTTGTTGCAAATGTTGTCTTGTGCAAATAAAGCGATTACGCAAAAAAGATGAAAAATACCTTCATGTAAATTATTGTGCTGTTAGGATCGAGGTAACGAGGGCTGCCATTCCGATGAGTCCGCCGATGAGTCCGAGAATCCAAGAGTTGGATTCGGTTACTTCGGTTTTCTGTTGCGCGGCTGCATAATCAGGGCGAGGACGAACTTGGATGATTTTGTCTTGATTGACAACGATGCCTACGTATTCTGTGCGGTCGTTCCATAAATCTACGCGGTCTTTATTGTTGGGCTTGAACATACGGTTGTCTTCGGCACTTTTGTATAGATGTGGTTTGTAATTGTAGATGAATTCTACTGTATCTTGCCTGATTTCGGTGAATACCGGTGTGCCGAATTGTTTTGACCACGTGTTGATATCTGTGTCTCCAACGATGGAGATTAAATCGTCATCGTCAATCCAGTTTTCTCTTAGCGCGTATTGATGTGTGCATCCAGAAAAGAGGAGCGTTGTGATAAAGATTAAAGTTGCCAAAATGGCCGGTTTCATTTTTTCTCCATTGGTTAAAGAGCAAACTCTAATTTATGCTTTTGCAAATATAAGTAAAATGAGTAGGTTATTCTTCGATGTCTTTATAGGAATGCATGCCGAGGGGATTGTTTGGTGGCGGCGGTTCTTTGGGTTTGGTTTTGTTGCTTATGTTGTATTCTGAGCCTTCGGCTTTGCGGATTTCTTCTTCGTAGGCTCTTTTGCCACGCTCAAGTCCGTCTGTGGGAAGATGGAAGACTTTGAAGATGGC
>JAEEGJ010029796.1_pt1 | contig 10736 bp, 9 predicted proteins | sample 8958761 | NCBI WGS metagenome assembly JAEEGJ01 (sample SAMN16246546, study PRJNA631951) | gut metagenome | biome: gut microbiome; feature: rumen; material: RS-attached | host: Bos | place: Iran: Karaj | collected 2018-10
TATTCTCTCATATCTGTTGTTTTTTCTGTCAGGTAAACGTTTTGCAAAGCATAAAGCATATGTTACCGTAGGTATGATACCTATGGTTTTAAGAATACTTAATACCGTATTATGCGCCGAATCATATATCAGCATCTTTATGTCCGTACCCGATCCGAATATCGGATAACGCCTTATAAGATTAAATGCAGCCTCCCAGGTACCCAATCTGTGGAAGGTATTTCTTCCCATGACATCACCCAGATCTATTTCCACTACATTTTCCACATAATATATGGTAAAGAGTCCGGATAATATAATGCCTATGAGCAGTATTATGTAGTACCATTTATATGGTATTTCATTTCTTATGAAATAATACAGCACGCAGAACAGTATAGTTGCAAATGTTGCGGAACGGCAGTTTGATTCCAGTATCTTAAGCAAAAATACCACTATTATAGGGACTGAAATTATGTTTTTCGTAATCCTTCTGATATCAAATGTTTCCAATATGGCAAGCCAGCTGTATATACAGCCCAAAGCCACTATTCCAACCGTATTTTTCTGATATATTATCCCGAAAAAGCTGTAATCAAAAATCTCTCCTGTGGATATGGGATAATCTCCCTTTATCGAGAAAATGACTATTATTGTCCAAAGGATTGCCGGTATCAGGTGCAGGAATAAATATATATTCTTTTCCACCTGTATGTTGTTAAACACAAAACAGGCCAGCAGCATGTTTAGGAATACTATGGAAACTCCGAAGCTCGAATGGTACATCATCGTAATGACTATCGATGCCAGATTTATAAACAGCACTATCAGGACAAACTTATCCGACAGTATATTGTTTAACAGCGCCAAAGTTACCAGTATTCCAAAATGCAGGATGATCAATATCTGATTCAGCCCGCCGTTGCCGTAGGTATATAAGGCAAACCCGGAAACTACGGTCAGTATAATTAATAATATAGAAGTTATGCTTTTCTTATTGAATCCCATCTTACTGACTTATACCAACCTTTTCTAATCTGATCAATATCCTTCCGGATTGTTCTTCTGCCATCTCCAGGAATCTTCACACATCTCTTTAATACCGAACTTTGCTTCCCAGCCGAGTTCTTTCTTGGCAAGTGAAGCATCGGCATAACAGGTTGCGATATCTCCGGGACGTCTGTCAGTTATAACATAGGGTACCTTTACACCACTGGCCTCTTCAAATGCTTTTACTATATCCAGCACACTGTAGCCATGCCCTGTACCCAGATTGTATATTTTAAGTCCGCAGTTTTCCTTGATCTTATTTAATGCCTTTACATGACCGAGTGCAAGATCAACTACATGGATATAATCTCTTACACCTGTTCCGTCATGAGTATCATAATCGTTTCCAAAAACATTTAAGTGGTCGCGTTTTCCGACAGCTACCTGTGTTATGTAAGGCATAAGGTTATTGGGGATACCGCTGGGGTTCTCACCCATAGTACCGCTCTTATGAGCCCCGATGGGGTTAAAGTAACGGAGAAGTATCACATTCCATTCCTTATCTGCCACGGTGATATCAGATAATATCTGCTCAAGCATGGATTTTGTCCAGCCATAAGGGTTGGTACATGCACCCTTGGGACACTCCTCGGTTATCGGGATGAATGCAGGATCACCGTATACTGTAGCCGATGATGAGAACACTATGTTCTTTACATTTGCATCACGCATGGTTTCAACGAGACACAGTGTACCGTAAATATTGTTATTATAGTATTCCATGGGCTTACTTACGGACTCGCCTACTGCCTTCAAACCTGCGAAATGAATACATGATTCAATATCGGGATTTTCTGCAAATATTTTCTTTAATGCTTCCTTATCCCTGATGTCTGCCTCGTAAAACTTAGGTCTTTTTCCTGTTATTGCCTCTATCCTGTTTAAAACCTCAGGATTGGAATTACTTAAATTATCAACGATCACTGCTTCGTAGCCTGCATTCTGCAGTTCAACTACTGTATGGCTTCCTATATATCCGGTTCCGCCGGTAACTAAAATTGACATATTCTTCTCCTTTATTTCCATAATTTCTCGGGATATACACCATCTGCTATCAGTTTTCTGATAGCCTCAACTACCTTCGGCCTGTCTTCTTTGTATGTGACTCCAAACCACTTTGCGTCAGTCTCTAAAAGCTTTACTGTCGCTGTTCCTGCATCTATCTCATCCTGAACTGCAGTTAAGAGATAATACTCTGCCTTGTTCAGCTTCTCCCCCTTGTTTATCTCAAAGAAATCATTTAATCCCTTTTCAAGTGTTCCGAAAAACTCAGGAGTAAATCCCCAGCAGTTCATGGATACATGCAGATTTTCATCAAGTTCTTCTATCTTTCCGTTTTCATCGGTATTTATGAGCCTGCCATCAGACAGTCTTTCTATCTTGGTATGCTCTGTAATTGAAGTCAGGTTTCCATCCTTATCCAGACATACTCCACGGGAAACGGAGCCATTCTCTGTAAGGGTGTTCTTTAGCATATATGCTGCCATAGAATATCTGTGAATATTGTCATTTGCCTGAGTTTTTCCCAGATAATCAGCCAGGCACTTAAATGCCTCTGCTCCGTAAAAATCATCGGAATTAATAACCGCAAACGGTTCATCCACATACTTTCTGCAGCAGTATACAGCATGTGCGGTACCCCAGGGCTTTACTCTGCCCTCAGGTATAGTCCCGTTTTCAGGTATATCCTCTATGGTCTGGAATGCATACTCTACCTTGATGGCTTTTTCGATCCTTTCGCCTACTGTTTCTCTGAACAGTTCAAGATTTTCCTTTTTGATAACAAACACGACTTTGGTAAATCCGGCCTTGATGGCATCATAAATGGAATAATCCAGTAAAAACTCTCCTCCGGGTCCTAACGGATCGAGCTGCTTTAATCCGCCGTATCTGCTGCCCATACCGGCAGCCATGATTATTAATGTCATAGTTTTGTTCTCCTATCTGTAGCATCAGTCAGCTTTACTTATAATATTCCTCAACGGTGAGTCTTTCCAAGCAGCAGATCCACTCCGCACCTGGCTTGTTCTTCCAGCATTCTGATGCCTTTGATCACCCTGCATCCGGAAGCAGACGCTTTCTTTATCAGCAATGTCTCGTCCGGGTTATAAACACAGTCAGCCACTATAAGCCTTTTGTTAAAAGTAATGCTTTCGTCAAGAGGCAGCTTTACTTCATTCCCATGTCCGTCAGCCATACCCAGAGGTGTGGAATTTATAAGGACATCAGCCTCATCGATAGCCGCCTGGATGGATTCGGTATCATCCGTATCCAGAAAAACTATTTCAGTATTTTTCTTTTTTATGCGTTTGAGCATGTTAAGAGTTAAATCCAGATTTGAAGGTGAAGCTGTCACATTACTGTTCTCACAAACCCGGTCCCCTTCGCTCTCATTCACTCCACGGCACACTATTGTAACTTTTCCGGTATTCCTTAACAGGCTCTCTGCTATGATGGATCTCGCAGCTCCGCCACATCCAAGTATTACCGCAGAGCCGATCCTTTCTTTGCCCATAACCTCTTTTATGGGATTCAGCATACCTCTGCCGTCAGTAGAATCCCCGTACAGCCGTCCTCCGGCAGAAGACACCGTATTTACTGCATCGGTAATCCTCGCTATATCGGAGATTTCGTCCATAAAATGAACCATTTCCGTTTTCCACGGCATGGTAACATTGCATCCTGCCCAGACACCTCTTCTTAGTTCTGAGACAAACCGTTCCAATTGTTCTTTGTCGGTTATCTCATTTCTTTCATATATAACATCGGTGCCATATATAAATCCTCTTTCGGTTGAAAACCTCTCAAACAGCTGCGGCGACTTTGAGTGCCCGACCGGATTGCCGATTACACAGTATTTTCTCATTTAGTATATCCTTTTCACATTACTCAAAATCATCATAGACGTCTGCATTTAACACCCTGTACTCACCCTTGTACTTACCCACATATATATACGTTTCCTGAGTTCTTGTCTGGTCAAACATAGTAATGTCAGTTCGGATCAAATATTTAGTCACATCACTCACATCAGCCCAATCAATCTGAGTGGTCTTTTCTTTAAGCTTCTCAAGTACATCATCCTCGACTGCCGATGACTCCCCAAGTGTTACCTTATATGAGTCCTCAGTGAGAAGGGTCTTCATCTCTTCAATCTGAGCTATCATTGTGCCAATCTCAGCCATCTCCTCCTGAAGTTCATCTTCATTCATGGCTACACATGATATCATTGTTAAAATATCAAGATTTTGGTTGCTTTCCGCATACAGAGCGGCAATCTCATCAGCTGTCTCATCACCTCTGAACTTATATAGCATTTCTGAATAATCCACATCGTCCGGCACTATAGGCATAGGAGTAGGAGTTGCCTCAGGTTCATCAGTTATCACCGGGTCGTCAATGATCTCAGGGACATCAGTGATCTCCGGATCATCAACGAGCTCAGGAACGTAAACATTTTCTGTCATAATAACCTTATATTCTCCCTTGTATTTGCCTACTACTATATTCATAAAAGAACCCTTATAGCTCTCAGCAAATGCAGGGATGGACGAACTCAAAGATGCAGAAAACACCTGAAGATCGGTTACTTCGTTCTCTACATCAACCAGTGCTCCGGGTACGGCATACTGTATTTCATCATCGGTAAGCAGTCTTCCGCCCAGGATGTTTACAGATATTATGGATGAAATATCATAATCACCCATAGCAGCCATAGCCTCTTTCATCTCATCAAATGACGTATTGATCTCATCAAGCTCTGACTTATGAGCTTCGTCACACGCTATGTTGTTTATCGTTGTTTCAGCATCATATGTCAAAAATCCGTTGATAAAAGCAGAAGCTACTTCTGCTGCTTCAATATCGGCGCCATCCTCATATGTCATATAAACCAGTTGTAAAGGATTGCCATCAGTCTTTATGTCATCTGTATCAGTTTTTCCGTTATCAATCTCAGTAACTACAGGCTCCTCTGTAGGAGTTATATCTTCCTCATCTGTTTTGCCATCACTTGAACCGGCTTCACCTGTTACTTCAAGCGCCTCTGTTTCGGTAGGGATAGGCTCGGGGGTTGCAGTGGGTTCAGGTGTAGCTGTAGGTTCGGGAGTTACAGCTTCAGTAGGAGTTGCTTCCGGCTCTTTTGTCACAGTCTCGGTAGGATTTACTCCCTGATCCGGCTCATCCTTTGAACATGCAACAAGTGCTGACATGGAAAGTGTTAAAATAAGTACTGTTAGTATTTTCTTCATATTTTCTTTCATCTTCAAACCTTTCTTCAAACATAACATGATCATATCTTTTGCCATATCTTCCAAAGTACGCCAAACAGATACGGCAGCTTCCGATTTACAGTGATGTATTTTATCATTATTTGCCCGATTAGTCAATCACTATATGTTTTGTGGTGTATCCTGCTAAAATTTTTAGCAATTTTAATAGTTTACTTTTCAAAAATATATGTTATAATGTGCATTGTTTATTTAAAGCTGTCTCTGCTTCGCAAACGGACGACAGGTCCCGTAGTATTTCGGAGGTATGAAAATGAAGAAATTATTAGCAGTTGTTTTAGCACTTGTTTTGGTATTATCCATGACAGCGTGCGGCAGCAAGGAGACCCTTGATGGAAGCTGGAAGCTTACATCATTCACACAGGACGGTAAAGACATGATAGCTGAATCAGGCTTTACACTTGCAGATTTTGAGGCAAACGGCGTTTTGTTCGGCCTTACCGCAAAAGATGGCAAAGCTACAATTAGCATGATGGACGAGCCTGAGACATTTACCTATGATGATAAAACATTAACCGCTTCGAATAACACCAAGCAGGAATACAAAATCAGCAACGGCGTTCTTACCCTTGAAGGAAAAGATGAAGACCATAGCTATACTATGACTCTTAAGAAGATGACCGATGATGAGGCAAAGAAATTTGCCAGCCAGACACCTGATGATGTTCAGAAGGCTATGCTCAAGATGCTTGGCATCGATCCCTCTGCATTGGAAAATATCGGGGAAGAAGAATAATATTTTAAGGTTCAGTATTTATCTACATGGCGAAGCAGAGCGGACCTGAACCTTTTTTAAAGGAAAAAATATGTTTGAAAATATTTCTTCGGTGGCGACTCAGGTCGTCATTCTTTTTATAATAATAGGCGTCGGAGTGATACTCTCTAAATGCAGGGTATTAAACAAGGAACGTGTATCAGGTCTTATCGACATCGTGGTCTATATAGTGACTCCTGCCAATATCATCGTTTCTTTTCAAAGAGAGTTTAAAGGGGAACTGATATTTAACCTGGGCTTTTCATTTCTGGCCGCTTTTATCGTTTTTTTCATAAACTGCGTAATGGCAAAGCTTATGATCCGGGAAAAGAATCCCGATAAAAACTGTGTTATCAGATTCGCCTCGGCATTTCCCAATGCCGGATATTTTGCCCTGCCTCTGCAGAAGGCTATACTGGGTGATATCGGAGTGTTTTACGGAGCTGCCTATATCGCTATGTTCCATTGTTATATATGGACCTACGGGGTTAAGCTCCTGAAAAAGCCTGATGCTGAAAAAGATACCGTTCATAAACAATCTGCAGCTTTTCAGTCTCTAAAGAAAATCCTGCTTAATCCGCCCATAATCGGTATATTTATCGGGATAATCTTTTTTGTTACTCAGGTAAAGCTGCCAAATATGATCCTTTCTCCGCTGCAGTCCTTTGCCGCATTAAATACACCTCTTCCCATGCTGATCATCGGGTTTTACCTTGCAAATGCAGATCTAAAGGCTACCTTTTCAAATCTCTGGGTTTATATCGGGGCTTTTTTGAGGCTGATCGCCTCACCCGCTGTTGCACTTCTGATCTGTTTCATCCTAAAGACAGACAGCAGTGTAGCTACCTCCTGTATCATAGCGTGCTCAGCTCCTTCCGCGGCACTCTCCGGCATGCTGGCACAAAAATTTGACAGGGACACCGAGGTACCTGCCGGTATGATAACGTTTACCACTATTGTCTGTATTATAACCATGCCCGTCATGGTTGCCTTGGCACAGTTTTTGTTTTAGCCTGTCAGCATATATCTTCATAATAAAAACAACCCCTCGCTTATCTTTCGGATCTGCAAGGGGTTTATTGATTTATTTGTGATCATAAGGATGTATTGTCTTAATTGTTCCATCCTCGTTATAGAACAGCTCTGTAAACTTAACGTTTCTTCTGTGGTTGATACCCTTACTGATCTCACAATCATGGTAGAAAAGATACCACTTTCCATGATACTCTACTATCGAATGATGTGTGGTCCAGCCGATAACGGGCTCCATTATCCTGCCTCTGTAAGTAAAAGGTCCCTCAGGGCTGGTACCGGTTGCATATACCAGGTAATGGGTTGTACCTGTTGAGTATGAGAGATAGTAAAGTCCGTTATATTTGTGCATCCAGGGGCCTTCAAAGTAACGTCTGTCCTCATCTCCTGCCTTGATAGGCTCACCGTTTTCATCAATGATCTGTACCATCTTAGGTGTAGCCTTAAAGGTCTTCATATCTTCATTCAGTTCTGCAAAGAACGGTCCGAGTGCGGGCTCATCAGCACCGATCTCCCTGGGATTCTCAACAAATGAACCTGTCATCCATTTCTCGAGCTGTCCGCCCCAAAGTCCGCCGTTATAGCAGTAATATCTGCCATTCTCCTCAAATACCGCAGGATCAATACTCATACTGCCGGGGATAAAGTTCTCCTCTGCCTTAAAGGGGCCTACAGGGCTGTCACCTACTGCAACGCCCAGACGGAATACACCCTGCTTATCTCTTGCAGGGAAATAAAGGTAATACTTTCCATCCTTATATGCAGCATCGGGTGCCCACATCTGCTTGCTTACCCACGGAACATCCTTCATATGAAGCGCCTCACCGTTGTCGATACAAGGTGTAGCTTCATCCAGATTATCCATTGAAAGGATATGGTAATCCTCCATAGCATACTCTATACCCTCATCGTCATCAGCACCGTCATGGGGCAGATCGTGTGAAGGATAAACATAGATCTTATCGTTAAATACATGAGCAGAAGGATCTGCTGTAAAAATGTTTGTTACTAATGCTTCTCTCTGTTTTGCCATATATTTATACGCCGTTTACCGGCTTCCTCCTAAAAAATTTTAGTCAATTACAAAATTGTTCTCGTGATTGTCTTTAGGCTTCCCCTTAAGGGGAATATATCACAACACAAAGTACTGTGATGCCCCTCTGGCGAAGAGCTGTCCGCGTAGCGGACTAATGAGGTGTTCACCCCAATTATATCAATTCAAATGATTTAAAACTGCAGCTGCCACCACCGTTATAGGTAAAGTATAACGCATTTACCCCATCAGGGATGGTAATGTCAGCTTCATGTGCTTCCCAGAAATTGGAGCTGATCAGTTCTATAGTACCGAGTACCTCGCCATCCCAGCTCGTCCTAATCTCAAATACGCCATGTGAATAGCCTCTGGTGGTGACTCTCACTTTTGTGATCCCCTTACAGTCAAAATATTTAAACCCTATGGTATCACCCTGCTTTACATTAAATACATAACCAAGCTCTTCATCGCCATCGCGTCCGTCCATGATGATCTTTGCATTGTTTCCAAAAGCACCCATGCCGAAAGGACCCGGCTTTGCCTCCTTATTAAACAGGTTGCAGCAGATATAAGTAGGATATTCACCCTTTCCTACTAAGGGACCCCCGTTAAGTCCACAGGAGGTCATCTCAACCTGTTTGATGGAACCGTCTGCCTCAAACTTTATCTTCTCAGCACAGCCCTGGCGGCTGAACCATGTACCGTTAGTCTGACGATGATAGAATATATACCAGTAATCACCTATCTGTACAATACTGCCGTGATCGTTTCCGACGGTACCTGCTACCATTTCCTTTGGCTTGTAGCTGTCTATTCCGATATCGGCATTGCTTACGATAACTCCGCCGTACTTAAAGTCCTTATCAGGATACTTTGATGTAGCGTAGCAGAGCTCATGCATTACCTGTGACGAATAAATATAATAATATGTATCTCCGCGCTTTCTGATGGAGGATGCCTCGAAGAAAGCATGTCCCTCAAATCCGCTGCCCTCACTGTACATACATCCGGGTACAACTCTTACGGGATCTTTGATAATTGTGAGCATATCCTTGTCAAGCACGGTACAGAATGCACCTGTTCTGGACTTATCACCCATACCGCAGAAACCTGTATAAAGATAGGTCTTTCCATCCTCTGTGATCACTCCGGGATCAAACTGGGGCTCATCGCCCTGTCTCTCACCAAGCCTGGTACCGTCCTGATAGTGAACATGTCCGTAAAATTCATATTTTCCTGCAGGTGTATCACATACTGCAACAGACACAATCGGTACCTTGTCCAGGCAATAATACATATAATATCTGCCATCGGGTCCGATAGTTACATCGGGAGCATAGAGTACCATTCTTCCGTCATTTGCCGGATCAGCCATCCTGGGGTAGGTGATACCCTCATATCTCCAGTTGCCCAGATCATCCACAGGTGCTGACCATCCTACATAGTCACCCAGACAGAATGCCTGTCCGTTGTACAGGTCATGTGAACCATACACATATACCCTTCCGTCAAATACATAGGGCTCACCGTCAGGTACATACTCCCATGAAGGCAGATAAGGGTTAAAAGCCTGTTTCTTCATTGTAAACCTCCGTAAACTTCTCTTTTTCGATGCCCGTACAAACTTACAACCATGTATTATGCCTTGTCACATGGTGTTACGATTTATATGTTGTAAATACGGACTTGTATGTGCTTTATTATATCGTAAATAAACGAATTTAGCAACTAATTTATTGGTTATGTTTTGGATTATCTTGGTAATCGCAGAACTGTATCCGGGATTTACTTGTAAGTTATGTCATTCCTAACTATGACTCGACCTCTTTAGCAGTAGAAACTTAGAGGAAAAATCTTACAGCTCTATGAAGACGGATTATCATCATCGATATATAATAACTTTGTTTATCGGAACTCCCATGGACGAAAATTTCTCCTCATACTCCGTCATGATATTCCCTTCGGCATATTCGCTGTTATGCAGGTCATAAGTAATGTCCCTTGTCTTCCACCCGGCTTCTGATGCTGCTTCCAGAGAGTAATCAAAAAGGCTTCTATTATCGGTTTTAAACTCTATAAACCCATCGCTTTTAAGGAATTCATTGTATAATTTCAAGAACCTTGGTGATGTCAACCTTCTGAGAGCATGCCTGTCCTTAGGCCAGGGGTCTGAGAAATTAAGATATATCCTCTCCACCTCATCCTTTTCAAACACTTCATTTATCTCATCGGCGTTAAATGCCATAAGTCTAAGGTTAGGCAATTTTAGTTCTTCCTGTTTCTTTAATGCTTTATACAGTACAGTGGGCACTCTTTCTATTCCAACATAGTTGATGTTGGGGTTCTGCGAAGCCAGAGTCATCAGGAACTGTCCCTTTCCCATGCCTATCTCTATATGTGTGGGATTATCATTTTCAAAGAGCTCTCCCCAATGCCCTTTCCTGCTCTTCGGATTCTGCTCCACATACTCACTGTTTTCTACTGCTATATCTGCCTTTGGGTTATGTCTAAGTCTCATATTACCTTAAAAACCTCTTACCATCTCATCTATCTCTTCATCATTGAGGATAACGCATTTCTTATCCTTTATAGCATATAC
>JAEEGJ010029798.1_pt1 | contig 10736 bp, 8 predicted proteins | sample 8958761 | NCBI WGS metagenome assembly JAEEGJ01 (sample SAMN16246546, study PRJNA631951) | gut metagenome | biome: gut microbiome; feature: rumen; material: RS-attached | host: Bos | place: Iran: Karaj | collected 2018-10
TTTGGTCTTGAACCAGGTTACCATGTTCTCCTTGGAGAAATTGTGAGGATTACCTTCCTCATCATAAATGGTAAGCGCATAGTTAAGCAGATATTTGTCATTGAACTTGAAGTTCTCGGGATTTGAAAATTCCTCATCAACGATGGTCTGGATATAGGGATCCATGGTTGACTGGATTCTGAGTCCGCCGCTGGTGAGCATATGCTCTGCCTGGGATTTATCATATCCGGCAACATTGATCAGATCGTCGAGAACGTCATTGTAAAGTGAATCGGAGAAATAGTTACCCTCGTGGGTATCTGCCTCTGCGATGTAAGTATCGTGATACTGGATTCTGTCATAAACATCGTCAGTATCCGCAATCGCCTCATCATACTCTTCCTGAGTGATGAAACCGAGTTCGAGCATCTTATCGAGACAGTTCTTACGACGCTTTACGTTATTCTCGGGATGCTTGATGGGATTGTACCAGGAAGGGTTCTGGGTGATGGAAGCAAGTACCGCACACTCCGAAAGATTCAGATCGATGGCTGATTTTCCGAAATATCTCTGTGATGCGGACTCGACACCGAGAGTATTCTGTCCCATGTTGATAGCGTTGAGATATCTGAGGAGAACCTCGTCCTTGGTGGTGGACTTGGTAACCTCGATAGCAAGGTACTGCTCCTGAATCTTACGCTTGAGCTTCTTGACCATGTTGTCGCCTTCTTCGGTCCAATCAACGAAGATGGTGTTCTTAAGAAGCTGCTGGGTTATTGTAGAAGCACCCTGGGTCTCCTCTCCGCCGGTACGGATGAACCAGTAAAGTGCTCTGGCCATTCCTCGGTAGTCGACACCGTTGTGCTCATAGAATCTTTCATCCTCGCTCGCTACAAATGCGAGTGCAAGCTGTCTGGGGATTCCGTCCCAGGTAACTTCAATTCGGTTTGCGTCCTTACCGACATAGTGGTCGAACTCGTTACCCATCGCATCATAGACGATGGTGGCCTGTCCGTTTGCGATGATATCCGAAATATGGATAACGGGAGTACCTGCAAGGATTGATTTGAACAATCCTATTCCGCCTGCCGCAAGGCATATAAATACCGCAACGATCGCAGCAAGTACAAGCTTGAGTCCAAGCAGGAGTACTTTCCTGACGATCTTGTCTCCGTATGAATTTAACTGACGTCTTCTCTGAATGACGCCTTTTCTGCTGTAGTCCATTTCTTTCTCCAAACATCTTTCCGATCTGCGATCGTCTTACAGATAATCCACCGGATTCTTCTGTGAGATCATTTTGATCACAGGATCTTCTTCACCGAAGAGCTCAAAAACGATCTCCTCGGCTTCCGCCAGATTATTTTCGTTAACACAAAAGATAACATTGAACTTATGGCGGTCAAAAAGTCTCTTTCTGGGATAATTCATATAATAAGAGATCCTCGCTTTGAGAAGTGCCTGCTCCAGAAGGTTCTTAGCCTCCTCGGAATAAACATTACAAAGTTCGAACTCATTATTAACTTTAAGTGCTGAATAAATAGTTTCCATTATTCTCTTCCTGCCCTATTTTCTAAACTCCGCTAAACGAATATTATACACCAAACGGCCTTACTTTGAAAGCAGGCAGACCCTGTCTCCGAATACCCCTTCCTCCATCAAAACGGTAACGGATGAATAGCCATACATATCGCCCAGAGTTGTAAGAACCTCTTCCCTGTCGATACCCGCTCCTTCGATCACCACGATCTCGTCATGAGCGCTCAGTTTCTCGTCAAATACAGGCAGTTCTTCTATATTGACCAAAAGGCAATTGTCATAATTCATGAGTTCCGGCACATTCTGGTAAAAGCTTGTACCCTCATATATCACCACGGCATCAAGATCTTCATATCGCTCCGAGATCTTAAGCTGGGCATCATACCCTTTGTATAGATAACCGGGATTGTTCAAGAAGGGAAACACAATGCATATAGTGCAAACCAATACTCCGGCCAGTCCCGAAATCACCTTTCTCTTACCCTCATCCGCAAGGAATTTCTCCATCAGGATCCTTATGACAAAAGAAACCGTGATCACAAAGCTGACGATGATAACTCCCAAAACAGGCATCAGATATCTGTCCACGGTGTAAGGTGCAATCTTTGAAACCGTCATAAAATATCCGAATGCGGATATTGCGGGAGCTGCGGCCCATATTCTGACACGTTTTGTTTTAAGTGCGAGGATAAGCGCGCCTGCCGCAATAAGGAACAAAACAATAAGTGCAGCGATGCTTCCCGCGCATTCTGTGGCAACCAAAGTTCCGAAGGCGGTGATCTTTTCTATATATCCTCCGATACCGGCCATACTCTCTCTTACTGAATTTCCGATGGAGGTTCCGAAGAAGTCATGATATACGAAGGGATACAATATAAGTCCGAGCAGTGCAGAGATAGCGAGGGCTTTTATCAGTCCTTTGAGTAATGCGGTCTTCCGGGTCTTGATGAGATAAACCAGCACGCAAAGCGTAAGGAAGAAATAGTAAATGCAGACAAAATACTGGGTAAGGAAACCGAGAAGCGTAACAAGAGTAAGGAGTCTGCTTTTGTATCCGGGCTCATCTTCTTTGCGCAGCTTAAGAAATATAAGATAAGTAAATGCCAGACAGAAGAAGGATGTCATGGAATACATCCTGATGAGGAGCACCGTATTTAATCCTGCGGTTGAAAGTCCGTAGATAAGTGCCGCTACAGGTCCGAGATATTCCCTGCCTGCTATATCCTTGAAAAATCCGCAGATTACAAGGCATGACCCTGCCATAAAGATCATGTTGAGGATTATTCCGGGCCACACGGAAAGAACTCCGCCCGCAAATAGTGAAAATACGGCAGAAAAGATATTAAGAAGCATGAAATAAAGAGGCGGATGATTGTCCGTCGTTGTGTTGTAGTATGCGGAAAGCGCAATGACGGAATCGGTTCCGTAAAATGTAACATACTTTGTGATGTCTTCCTCCGTCATCCACTGAGGAGCATCATAAACATCCGCAGTATAAGATGCCGCAACGGATGAACCTCTATGTTTGATCACATCAAGAACCTGTGTGACCAGATTGGAAACGGTACGTCCGAATCTCTCGTCATGTATCTCGTTACGATAGTATTTCTCAAGTCTTCCCTCGGGCTGGGTGGGTGTTATCCAGGGAGTGAACTCGGAATTCGAAAGCTCATAACTTAAGATCTCGTCCATGTGCCAGCCTTCTTTTTGAAACGCAAAAAAGACATCGAAGGCAAGGACGATGATGACGGAAAGTGCCGTGAGCAGATGAAGTTTAAAATTACTCTCAGAATTCATATTCAGGGCCGTAATAAATGTCATATCCGGCTACGGTAGAATCATATTGGAAGGTAACGGACAAATTCAGCGATGAAACATCCGTTCCTTCAGGGAAAACACAAAAGTATTGGGGAACCCTGTCCATCATGGAATACCGCAGACTTTCCGGGAAGTAAACCGCAGTGGACCACCTGAATCTGTCGCTTAAATCTTCAGTTAAAGCACTAACGATAAGTTTTCCGTCGGAAAGCTCCATCAGTACGTTGGAATCCGCAAAAAGAGAATAACCGCAGCTTCCGAACTTAATGGGATCGCTCATAAGATACCGGACAACTTCCCTTCTTGCTGCATTCTTATCGGTGGTTGCCATGGAATAAGAGATCTTAAGAGTGCTTAGCATTAGGCATCCCGCAAGAACGATCATAAATACCTGTCTTACAGCCTCGTCGCCCTCCCTGATAAGCCAGATGACTAGTACGGGAAGAGCCATATAGAAGCAGGTGGAAAAATATCTGGGGGTAAGAGTCGTATCGGTAAATGTAAGGAAAAATGCCATTATCGCAAATCCCGATACGAAGTAATGGATAAAGAACATATCCGCGGTATCTTCCGCAGTATAAGGATCATCTCTTCCGAGAGTGCCGGATCCGACGAATACATCCGATGATGTACGCTTAACCAAAACGTAGATCAAAAAGATCATGACAAATGCAGCCATTGTAACAACGCCGCGAAGCGATAGAACGCTTCCTCCGGGAATATATCCGAGTATTTCCAAAAGGCATCCGAATACCGATGCTGCTCTCTCATACCAGATCCCATGATTGATGGTCGCAAAAGAAAGAGTTTCATAAGTGGTAAACTGATATGTCTGTCTGATGATGATGGAATTATACAGATAACCGGCAAATGCAGCAGCTGAGGAAATGACTGCTATCTTGATAAGTCCGAGTTCTTCTCTCCACTTTTTCAAAGCACCCTCTTTGATACCGCATTTAACATATGCCCTCAAAAATGCAGTGACAAGAAGAGGCGCGTAGATTATCAGAAAATACCTGACACCTGAAGCTCCGCAAATGATACTTAAGACAATGAGAAGGATCCACCATAAAACCCTGAGATTCTTTGACTCTTCCCTGTCGAGCCTTCTTGCAAGACCAACCGCCAGAAACATGAGGATCATGTGGGGCATGTAAGTATTACCCATCTGAACATGCTGAGCTATCGCTTCGGAAATGGGAAGAAGCAGCACAGCAGAAGAAAGCACCACGTATTTTTTCTCATATCCCTTCATCATGAAGAAATAAGAAAGAACCAGGACCACATAAGTGATCATATTGGTAATGATACGCACTACGGCCCAGCTCGGTATGATGCGAAGGAGCGGAACAAAAATAAGCTGGGTGTAAAGGATCCTGAACTCCGTGGAGTAATACCAGTCGGGGGATGCAATGTAATGACCCGTATCTCCCAAAAGATCCGAAAAGACCATCTCTGCGGCCATATCGGAATCGATCCAGTTCTGTCCCCATAAAATGTTCAAAACAAGGAGAAGGACAAAAGAAAGCCCTAAGGGAATGCAGAACTTTATCATCTCCCTGTCATCAGCCATTAATCCGTTTTTATTTTTCTTCAAAATCGTACTCATATTTAATCTTATCCGATACACTGATCTCATTTCCCGTCTGGACTTCGATCAGTTCAAGCCTTGTCTGTGCGATGATAGTGTGTTTGCAGCCTGCGGGAAGGTCTATAACATCTCCCGGGCCTACGGCCCTGCGATTTCCGTCCGTAATACAAATGCCTTCTCCTTCGACCACAGTCCATACTTCATCACGTCTTTCGTGGGAGTGGTAATACATGTGATGTCCGGGAAGAAGCGTTACCTTTATGGTCAGTGACCTTTCCGAGGAATCTATGACTTTAAAAGACCCCCAGCTCTTCTCTGAATATCTCACATCACCCGAAACCGCATCCACCACCGGCTTTATATAACTGGACTGATGCTTGTCCGAAACAAGTATTCCGTCAGGTCCCGCTGCAACGATCACATCCTTAAGTCCCATGCATATAACGGGTATATCAAGATCGTTTACGGCGGTCGTGTTTACACATTCTCCTCCGAATACCACGTTTCCGAAGGATGAAGAGTCCATGGTCTCCGCCATTGTGTTCCAGGTTCCCACATCTTTCCATTCCCCGGAAAATCTAAGAACCCTGATGTTGTTTTCTTTTTCCAGAACGGCAATATCGAAACTTACGCTCTCTACTTCTTCATATCTGGCAAGAAGATCTTCGTAGCTCTTATATCCTATAAGTTTTTCCGCGATCCCAAGTATATATCCCGCTCTTACGCCGAATACTCCGGCATTCCAGAGTGCTCCTTTTTCGATAAGCTTCTTTGCATCATCCTCGGAAGGTTTTTCCTTGAAGTAGGATACACAGCTTATCTCTTCTTTGTCCACAGGAACAATATATCCGTACTTTGCTGTAGGAAATGTTGGATTAATTCCGAGAAGACATATTCCCTCTTTTTCCTTTACAAGCTTTTCGAGGGATATGAGCGCCCTGAAATAATCATCCTCAACATACGGATCTACGGGGCATATGATAACGGACTCTTCCGGAGATACTTTCTTCACATCTGTCAGATATGAAAGCGCAAGTACGATAGCCGCAAATGTATCTCTTCTTGCAGGCTCGGGAGATATCGAGACATTTTCACCGAGCTGGTTTTTGATGGAAGAAAGCTGTCTTTTCGATGAAGCGATGGTAACATCTGCATCGGGGATCACAGAGATTATCTGGCGATAAACTCTCTGTACCATTGATTCGGGTTCTCCGTCAGGGTCCCTGAATACTTTGATAAATTGTTTACTTCTTACTTCATTCGAAAGCGGCCAGAGTCTTCTGCCCGAACCGCCCGAGAGCAAAATTATATTCATTATCTGTTTTTAGCCTCTGCTGCAGCCTTCTTCATGTCGGATTCCGTCATAAGTCTTACAAGCTCTTCAAAAGAAGTCTCGGTGGGATTCCATCCAAGTTCCTTAGCAGCCTTGGAAGGATCTCCCAGAAGATTGACAACATCCGTGGGTCTGAAAAAGTCGGGGCTTACTTCAACGAGCACTTTGCCCGTAGCCTTGTCATATCCCTTTTCTTCCACGCCCTCTCCCTTAAATTCAAGTTCGATACCTGCGTAGTGAAAAGCAAGTGTGCAGAACTCTCTTACGGAATGCTGAACTCCTGTTGCTATTACAAAATCATCGGGCTTCTCATTCTGAAGCATAAGCCACATGCATTTTACATAATCCTTGGCATATCCCCAGTCGCGAAGTGATGAGAGATTTCCGAGATAAAGTTTATCCTGGATCCCTGCTGCTATACGTGCCGCGGCAAGAGTGATCTTACGAGTTACAAAAGTCTCTCCGCGTCTCTCGGATTCATGATTAAAGAGGATTCCGGAGCATGCGAACATGTTGTAAGCTTCGCGGTACTCTTTTACGATCCAGTATCCGTACTGTTTAGCGACAGCGTAGGGAGAATAAGGATGGAAAGGAGTCTTCTCGCTCTGGGGAACTTCCTCTACTTTTCCGTAAAGTTCGGAAGTGGATGCCTGGTAAATACGGCATGTATCGGCAAGTCCCGCGATACGTACCGCCTCCAGGACCCTGAGTACTCCGACAGCATCAACGTCTGCGGTAAACTCGGGCACATCAAAAGAAACCTGAACGTGGCTCTGCGCCGCAAGATTATATATCTCATCGGGTCTTATTTTGCTGATGAGACCTACCATACTTAAGGAATCCGTCAGATCACCGTTGTGAAGGAAGAAATTATCTTTACCTTCAAGATGGGCGATCCTTTCCCTGTAATCCACGGAAGATCTTCTGATGATACCGTGAACTTCATATCCCTTCTCGAGCAGAAATTCCGCAAGATAGCTTCCGTCCTGTCCGGTTATACCGGTAATAAGTGCCTTTTTCATATCATGTATCCTTTACATTCGTAATAACAAAAGCCGTTCAGAAAAGAATCTTTTACCCCTTATCGCAAAAGTCCCCCCGGCCGGCTTTTAAGTGTCATTATCTCTGTTTTATTTTGCGTAATATGTTGCAAGCTTGGTTACCGCATGAATGGTATCCTCAACATCACGATCCGTCATCTTGGGATAAAGCGGAATACTCATGATGCCCTTGTAGACTTCCTCGGCATTGGGGCAAAGACCTTTTTCATATCCGAGATGTCTGTAGTAAGGGAACCAGTATACGGGAACATAATGGATCTGGCACTGAACGTTCTCCGCACTCATGGCATCGAAGAATTCTCTCCTGGTACATGTAAGCTTATCAAGATCAAGTCTTATGACATACAAATGTCTCGAGGTATCTGATTCGGGAATATTCTTCTGAATGATGATACCGGGAAGATTTGCAAATGCTTCGTCGTATCTCTTAACGATCTCTTTTCTGCGGGCTACAAACTCATCGATCCTGCTCAGCTGACTGATGAGAAGTGCTGCCTGGAAATCCGTCATACGATAGTTATATCCAAGTGAGATCTCCTCGTAATACCATTCGCCTTCGTGGGGTGCATCCTCCATAAGAGCCTCATCATGGGTGATACCGTGAGCATGTGCAAGCACAAGCTTGGTATAAAGATCGTCATCATTGGTAAGGATCGCACCTCCCTCTCCCGCAGTTACGGTCTTAACGGGATGGAACGAAAAGCAGGTCATGTCGGCAATGTTTCCGACATATTTTCCGTTGTATTTGGTTCCGATGGAATGTGCCGCATCTTCGATAAATACAAGACCGAACTCGTCGCAGATCGCTCTTATCTCATCGGCCTTAACAGCCTGTCCGGTGTAATCGACCGCAATAACCGCTTTAGTCTTATCGGTGATGCATTTTCTGATGCTGTCGGGATCTATATTGTATGTCTCGGGATCGATGTCCGCAAAAACAGGCTTCGCACCGCAGTACAATGCACAGTTGGCGGATGCGGCAAAGGTTATGGGTGTTGTGATAACTTCATCGCCCTCTCCCACGCCTGCTGCGATGCACGCACAATGAAGTGCACTGGTTCCGCTGTTTACCACAACGGCATGCTTTGCTCCGGTATAGCTCTCGAGTTTTCTCTCGGCTTCGGTGACCTTGGGGCCGCATGTTATATAAGGTCCTCTGAGAACCTCGGATACGGCAGCGATGTCTTCTTCGCTTATCCACTGTCTTCCGTAGTAGATCTTGTTGTCCCTCACCGGCGTACCGCCGAGAATTGCGGGTATTTCCATTTTACAAAAACCTCCGACGAACAGTTAATCCTGTCCGTTTTTCCTCTTTTCATATGCTCTGATCCTGTTGCATCTCCTGATCGCTCTCTTTTCGCTGATGCGGGCCAGGAAATAGGGTCTGGTCTTTAAATTGCATGCTTCCTCGAAGCTGATGACATTGTAGAGGTTGGCTCTTAGGAACTCAAATATGGTCTCTCTTCCGTCAAGATTTTCAAGGCTGCAATTGACACACATGGTAAGAACACCGCTTCTGTGATATTTCCAGAAAGGTGTTGCGGGAATGCACTTAACGCCTTCAAGTATGTAAGGATGCTTGCTCATTCCGTCCGACACATATCTGAGACCAAGCTTAGAGCAGGCTCTCAAAGTATTCAGGTCATAGGAATGATGAGGCGCTACAAAAACCTCCGTATCAAGTCCGTTCTGGGCAAGAAGATGCTTGCCTTCCCTGAGCATCTTAAGCTGTGACTCATAGCTTCTTCCGGCAAATTCGGTCGGAACATCACCGCTGATGATACCGGCACTCTTTCCCGTAGCAAGATGATGGGTTCCATGCATTCCGATGGTCCACCCCTCATCCTTAAGCCTTCTCATAAGTCCCCAGAAATCCCTGTTGAATGTACCCTTTACAAGCTTTGGATCCTTGTTGTCGGGAACTATACAAAGAAGCGGCTTTATACCGGTCTCATCAAAGAAATTCTTGTAAAGTGCAAACTTATCAAGATCCATGGTGGGACAGATATCCTCAAGCCTGACAACTATAGGATAATTAACCCTTCTACGCATTTCCCCATCCTTTCCGTTCTACCCCTAAAACAGCCTTTTTGCGATACAAGGTAATATTTAACCAAAGTTAGTTATATTTTAGAATATTTTGACAATTATGGCAAATTTACTGAATCATCCGTTTCCCAGTCCTCCCATAGGGCTTCCATTTCTTTTCGGCATCTTTTCATCTCCGAATATATAGCCGGATCGCCATTACCGGAAACGTCGGATAACCCGATACTCTCATACAGTAAAAATTCAGTTCTCTTATCCGACAATTCTTTATATTTTTCCGATACTTCGGGATCAGAGTAATCTTCTATATCATATTTTTCAAAGAAATCTTTGCATTCCTCCAGGAAAACCTCATAATCCGTAAGTACCTGTTCAAAATCTATTCCGTTTTGGGAAGCAAGCATGGCAATTTCAAAGGGTTTGGGAAGTTCCGGAGCCGGCATGTTACTTAGTACGGAAGATGTGGTGGGTGTGCTTGTATGCGGCTTATGAAAAACCCTTGCAATAAAGCCTATCACCGAAAAGATGATCACGAGTATCAGCCACGCCATTCGAATCCCCGCTATCCTCTCACTGCTCCGTGACGCTTTTTTCCAGGAACCGTCCTGCTTGCTCCTTTCCATTTCCACATTTGCCGCAAACACACTTTTAGAGTTCAGTGCCTCCGCTGTTTTTAACAATTTGGAATAATCAGGCTTGCCTTCGCGATCTATATATAATCTTTGGGCTTTTATTACATCGCCTTCAAGATACGATCTGATATCGGGATCAAGATATGATCTGCGTAAGACTTCCGTAAGGCGGCTGACAAATTCAGGATAGAGCATAGCCTGTTCATACTTTTCATGGTTATGCAGTTCCAAAAAGCTCTCTATGCCGATCACAGGCTTTCCGTATATCACGATATCAGGATTCTGAAGTTTATTTATCATCTCGAGAATATCCGAAAAATACTCCAGATCCTTTGAAGGATCGTTCCCTGTGCCAAACGATGCTTCACCGTTTTCCTTTTTGGCCTCATCAAGAAGACTGTCCAAAAGAAGCTGTTCTTCGGAAAACTCAGGCTCTTCCTGTTTGGGAGAAGATTTAATGTCATTGATGACAATTACATTTGAATTATTGATCAGCTTTTGTGGGTTATTTAAATGATCGCATACCAGAGTATATGCATCATGTATTTTTTTCCACTCTTCGGGATGCTCCTCGGGATGATACTGCTTGATAAGTGCCGCATATGCTTTTTTGACATCTTTAATATCCGCGCCTTCGTCGATGCCAAGTATGCGATAGGCCTCATTAAGATTAAAATAGGCCACTTATTCATCCTCCCAGTCACTGAAGATCTCATCCACAATTTTGTCTTCGT
>JAEEGJ010029799.1_pt1 | contig 10736 bp, 9 predicted proteins | sample 8958761 | NCBI WGS metagenome assembly JAEEGJ01 (sample SAMN16246546, study PRJNA631951) | gut metagenome | biome: gut microbiome; feature: rumen; material: RS-attached | host: Bos | place: Iran: Karaj | collected 2018-10
GGTCATGCTGTTTTTGTTGTAGGAAATGTTGTCTAATGCAACCGAGGCTTGTTTTCCAGTGTCTTCACTTATAATAGTGTACTTTAGTAAGTTATACTTAACAGGTCTAACAACATCTCCTGATTTTATTTCTTCAGTGCTATAGATGTAATTCCCATCTTTGTATACTGTAGTTCCATATAATGTGAGTGTATATTCCTTAGGATCAAGATTTGCTGCAATAGATACGTCGAACTCTATTATCGTAAACTCATTTCCATAGTATGCGTCTCTATAATTTACCTTGTTCTTATCTGGATAGTATATATCCGTTAGTTTCGATGAATGAAGCGTTAATCCTGATACTACAATCCTCTCATCCGATGATTCAATTCCAAAACTGTCAAATCTATATTCTCCTACTATAGACGAATCGAAACTGTTTGTTTTTACTTGTGTTCTAATATGTGTTGTTTTTCCTGGAGTCACAGTCTCCTTTAACGAATAACCTTTTTCCAATACAAATGCCAGTTCCGACCCATTTCCACTATCATCTGCATCCGTATTATCTACATAATTAAGATTGATTCGTAGCTTATTTGACAATATATTCCCGCTTTTGTCATATGCTTGAATTCCTATTTCGTGAAGACCGTCCTTGACATTATTTCCAATTACAAATACTATTTTTTGTTTTGTTGTTGGAGTTGTCGGCACGCTAGCTACTGTTTTCTCCTCTGCTTCAGCTCCTACTCCATCTCCTAGCCCCGAGATTTTTAAAACGACATTTTTTAACTCTGTTCCCTCTTTATTGTCTAAAATAACCTCTATTGGGGAATTTACATTTGGATAAATTCTGTAACTATTACCTGTTGTTTCAGTTGAAAGCACAATGGATGATCCTGAAGCCGTCGCCGCCTTACCCTTCTCCCCAGGCATCACCACAATAAACAGAATCGCCACCAGCATCGATACGAATGCTGCGGTCATAATGTGATCTAAGTACTTTTTCATCTTGTTCTCAGTTTGCTTCATGTGTCTCTTCCTCTCTTACCTCGTTTGATTCTTCTATCCCTTTGTTCTCTTCTGTATTTAAACTGCCTTGCGGCGGGCTTTGTTCTACTGCTGTAGACAATTCGTCATTTTTCTCTTCAGGCGGTGATGTACTCTCGGGCGATGCTTTGTCATGTTCTACAATCTCCACCGACTCAATCTTCCCGTCGAGGATGTGTATGATCTTGTCGGCGTACTCGGAGAGCTTGCGGTCATGGGTTACCATGACGATGGTCTGGTTGTTCTTGCTGGCCATGGCCTTGATGAGGTCCATGACTTCTATGGTCGTGTGCGAATCAAGGTTGCCGGTAGGCTCGTCGGCGAAGACGATATCGGGCTTCGAGACGAAAGCTCTCGCGATGCCGACACGCTGCTGCTGTCCGCCGGACATCTCCTTGGGCTTGTGTTGCATACGCCCGCCGAGTCCGACCTGTTTGAGGATCTTTCGCGCGAGCTTCCTGCGCTTCCCCCCTCGGACTCTCTTGAAGACGAGCGGAAGCTCGACATTTTCAAGAGCCGTCATGGATCCGATCAGGTTGTAGGACTGGAAAACAAATCCGAGGTTTTCCTGCCGAAACTTGCTGAGCTTGTTCTCGCTCATCTTCCCGATCGACTCGCCCTTTATGAGGATTTCCCCGGACGAGAGCTTCTCGATCCCTGCCATGAGATTAAGGAGCGTTGATTTTCCGGATCCGGACGTACCAAGAAGGCAACAAAATTCTCCTTTGTCAACGGTGAAGCTCACTCCGTCGACGGCCCGGATCCTTTCCTTGCCCATTTTGTATATTTTTTTGGCATTTTTAACTTCGATAATAGGTTCAGACATCTGTCCTCCTTGCAGGCGGGCTAACCCGACCGTGCTTCCCCGTCCGGCTCACATGCATGCACCGGACTCTCTCTTCCTGTATTCTGTATTCCCTGAGCAGTCGCAGTCTCCCATCACCGCACTGTCCTATATGATAACGTTCATAGCAAAGGGCATAAAGCCCCCTTGTCTCCCTATTAGACGAGCGTATCTTTATCCCGGTTCCAAAATATTGAAAAAATTCTATCACTTTTCTTTGAGCGCTTCGTCACGCTCGTCATCAGTCGCTTCGATGAGCGGGTCGCACACAAGGATGTACGTCCCGACCTTGCTGAAGAGAGCGGGCTGTATGCTGTTTGTCTTGCTGTCGCGCTCGATCGCGAGCCTTGCGCCCTGAGTGCGTGTAGCACTGTAGTAAAGGTATGTGCTGTCAAGATCGAACTCGTCGGGGATGGTGATCCTCATGGGCAGCGGCAGCTCTGCTTCGTAGTCCGCATCCTCAAACTGTACCTCGAACGCGATATAGCTGCCCGTGATCTTGAGCTTCTTCATGAGCTTCTTGACCTTGCTCTTCTTGTAGGTCTTAATGTCGAGTATATCTTCGCTTCCGAGTCGCTTCGGAGTGGCCACCGCCACGCTGAACTCGCCAAAGTCGCTGTCAAGGTCGACGCTCGCCGCATGGTCAAAATCAGGCTCGGGTTCCGCAACACCCCTGACGTAGATATCCGTTCCGAGCTTGTCGTACGTGATCCTGATCCTGTTATCTCCGTCGTACTCGATCTCCTCGGGGTGCATGGTGTAGTCGTTCACCTTAAGCTCGCGTCCGCTGTTGAACTTGACGTAGACCTCGATGTCTTTGCGATCGGGAGCCTCGCCCACATATACGGCAGGGCCCTTATACTCGGCGCGTATCTCTGTCGCAACCTTGGCCTCGACTTCGATCTTGGTGGTTGCGACCATTCCTCTGTATGAAACCTTCAGCTCGTTCTCGCCCGCGTTCGAGAAGCGGTTCGTCACAAGCTCGTAGGTAGTAACTCGCTCTGTTGAGTAGTCGGAATACACGGCGATGACCGAGATGTCCTTCTTGGTGATCGTTTCGTCCGTGATGGGCTTATAGCTTGCATCCCAGCTGACGCTCAGGCTTCGCATCGCCTTCACTTCTTCGCCCCAAACGCTTATCTTGGTCGACTGCCCGTGGCTCACAACGGTGAGCTCGCGGCTACCCGTTGCGGTGATCGTGGGCGGCGTTACCACGTAATCAAACGTTTCCTCCGTGCTGCCGTCGCTGTAACTGAGGACTACGGTGAGGTCTCTCGCGTCGGGACCGTTGCCCACCGAGTAGGTGTAGCGCGAGATCGAAGCCGAAATCCCGATCACCTTTTTGCCCGTGACATAGAAGGTAGCGGTCAGACCTCTGTATATGACAACAAACTTATTCTCGCCGACTTCGGTGACCTTCTTGCCGGAGATATCGTAGTCGTCAACCTTTTCTGTGCTTGAATCGTCGTAGTAAAGAGTGACCTCAAGGTTCTTGCTGTCAAACTCCTTTCCGATAGGGATCGAGGTGCCTTTATACTCAGCCAAAAGGTACGTAGGCTTCGGGGTGGGCGTGGGGGTCACCGTCGGAGTCGGGGTAGATGTCGAAGTGGGAGCGGAGGTAGCCGCAACAGCGTTTATAAGCGTTCCGGTGCTTGAAGGATCGTCCTTCCTCCCGGCCGGGACAAGAAGGATGATGGCTATGATAAGGGCCGCAATAAACAGAACACCTTGCTTCTTCATACGGGCCTCCTTTCAGTCTTTATCAATACTACCGGGATCCGGTTCGCCGCTCACTCAAACTAAAGCAGCAGTTCGTGTCTTGCGAGGTACGGGGTCATCCGCGCCTGCGTCCGGTTTTGGGCATAGTTCCACATATCTAAATATGTATATCGGATACTTTTTGCGAAAAGTTTACTGTATAACTAGTTTACCATATATCACATGGATAAACCACATAAATAAATCTCAGATACTTCGTCTCTCACATCCGGAAGGGCCTGCCCCTGTACCTTAAGGCAAGCTTTCGTCGCAAAAAACGATCCTTTCAGCTGTGTGAAAGCAAAGCTTTCGCTTTACAGCGCTCGTTTTATACGCATAAAGGGACTGTCACACCCGAAATGTAACAGCCCCTTTTATACCGATTAATACTCCGTCTGATGCAGACCTGATGCCCGCGCACCCATGCCCGGATCCCGCTGTTATGCTTTGGGATCCTGCTTTGCTGCTTTCTTAGCTTCCTTTTCCTTAGCCTTGGCTGCCTTCTTGGCCTCTTTCTCCTTGGCCTTTGCTGCCGCTGCTTCCTGTCCGCCTGCCGCTCTGTCCTTAAGGCGTGCCATGAAGCCCTTCTTTGCGGGAGGAGGAAGGAGTCCGCCACGCGCACTCTTGGCTTCAACGATGTAGATACCGTTTAAGAGAACCTTGACTTCCTTCTTCTCGGGGATGAGGGCAAATGCCTTCTCATCACACATGAGGATGGCGATCTGAGGACCTACCTTGGCTCTGACAACAGCCACCTTGCTGCGTCTGAAGAACTTGGGTGTCTGATCGAGGACGATCTGCGGGAATCCCGCGTCCTTCATCCTGACCTTTTTCTTTTCTATAACGAAGATCGAAACAGGCTTAGCGCCTTCTCTTGCCTGACTTTCGGTTGCTTCCTGCTTCTTCTGGAGCTTCTTTCCGAGGAAGGAAAGGCCGATGAAGATGCCCACTACAACAACCAGAACTACTAGTAACCACCACATATCGTTTATTCCTCTTTCTTACTGTTTCTTCCTAAATAGGTCATTAACGAACTGAAGGAGATTGTACCATCTCATGTCATAAAAAGCAACCCGGGGTTATGGACCCCTCGGGGACGGGGGTTGTGGGTCATTGGGTTTCATGACCCATAACCCCCGTCCCCAGGGGGGCCATAACCCGTCCCCGAGGGGTCACCACGAGTTATTATCTGCTTCCGAAAACAAGCTTTCTGTCTTCTGCCAGCATTTCCTCTACTTTTTTCTGTACGACCGGCGCGATCTGCTTCTGTCCCTCGGGGAGTTGCCCGGGGTAGATCGGCTCGCCGTAGTGGATCACAACCTTAGCCTTCCTGATGCTGTGGTTGAGCTCGTAGATCCCGTCCGAGTTCGTGATCGCAACGGGGATGATCGGACATCCGGCCTTCTCCGCGATCTTAAACGAGCCCTCCTTGAAGGGATGAAGCGTATCGGTGTGATTGCGCGTGCCCTCCGGCATTATGAACATGCTGTAGCCTTCTTTTATGTTGTCGATCGCCTTCTTGATGATCTTCAGGCTCTGGCGAACGTCCGCCCTGTCAATGAAGAGGCAGTTCATGTTCGTCATCCACCACGAAAGCGAAGGCACCTTTTTGATCTCCTTCTTGGCGATAAAGCCCACGTATTTGTTGCATGTCAGATAAGCAAGCGGGATGTCCGCGTAGCTCTTATGGTTGCCGGTGAAGAGAACCGGCACGTCCTTCGGGATGTTCTCCTGCCCGAGCACCGTGCGCTCGCAGCCCGTAAGGAAAAGGATGATCCTGAATGCAACATTGACGATCTGTTGTGAACAAACCACTCCTGCCTTCCTGTTGATAAGCCCGATCACAACGCATATGATGTAAAGCGGGATCGACACAATAAGGAAAAGCGTAAAGAAGCCTGCCACAAGAAAACTTCTCATATTATTTGATACCTTCCACGTATTTGATGATGCACTCAACCGCGTTGTCGATGCCGACCTTGCCGGAGTTGATGCAGAGAGCGTAGTTCTCAACCTTGCCCCACTTCTCGCCCGTATGGAAGTTGTGGTAGTTGGAACGACGCTTATCGATCTTGAGGATATTGTCCTCAAGCTTGTCTGCCGACATGCCGTCGATCCTCACCGCGCGCTCCGCACGGAAAGGCATGTCCGCGTAAACAAAGATGTTGACCACGTTGTCGAGCTTGCGAAGGATGTAGTCCGCGCACCTTCCGACGATCACACAAGGGCCTTCTGCCGCAACCTTGCGGATAACGTCCGCCTGGGCGAGGTAGATCCTGTCATCAAGCGAGAGGTTGTTGTAACTGATCTCCTGACCGCCTATGCTTGTCATGCCTCGGGCGATCGAATAAAGAAGGCTACTGCTGGCGCGACTTTCGGCATTTTCAAAAGCCGCCTCCGCGAACCCGCTCTCCTTTGCTGCAAGCGAGATCAGCTCGTTGTCATAAAAGGGAATACCGTAATGAGCGGCAAGCTTTCCCGCGATCTCGCGACCGCCGCTGCTGTACTGTCTGCTGATGGTAATGATCTTATCCATAAGCCCCTCCTCTTTGGCTGCGGTTTCCCCGCTGCCGATTCTTTGTCTGACACGTAACGGTGTAGCAGATTTACCATGCATATTTCTCTCACCGCGACAGATCAGCCGATCGTCACGATAGTGAAATCAGAGTTATTATATCACGTTTTCCGTAATAATACAATCACAGACACTTTTCTTTGATCCACCCGATCCCCCGTTCACTCAGTCGTCTGTTCACAAACAAGCTTGCAACAGACGGCCTTCGTTTATCGCACAAAAATAGGTACAGAACGCTGACTGTTCTGTACCTCAAGCAGGTCAATATGCTTTTTTCGGATCCTCAGGAAATATTCTCCTCTATGATCGAGTAGATCTCTGTGTAGATCTGCTCAAGCTTCCCGTAGTCCGCCACTGCATCTCTGTCCTGATGGGCGCGGAACTTCGTGACCATGTCGGAAGCAACATCGTAAAGAGCGGTGAACCCGAGGTTACCGCTGACACCCTTGAGGGTATGAACGTTTTTGAGCGCTCCTTCGTAGTCTTCTTCGCCGAGCGATTCCTTGAGCCTGTCAAAACTCGTGTCATCAAGGAACTTCCTGATAAACTTAAGGTAGAGCTCCTCCTTGCCGAGGAACCTCTCAAGTGCAGATTGTGTATCGCAACCGTAGTCACCGAGCGCGGTGATCACATTTTGTGCCATGTTCCAACTCCTGTTCGGGTTCTGTCCCGTTTATTTGATCGTTTCACGATTTGTAAATCGCAAGCGCGCATTTCTCTTTTTAATGATTATATCTCACATTCTATAATTTGGCAAGTCGCTTTTTGTGATTTCTTTTGTGTCTCTTTGCAACTAATGAATTTGTGAAATTCGACCGGATATTTCCCCTTAACGCCTATATTCTCTTGTCCAGCTGTCTCGGATCTATGATTGCAGCCCACTTTCTTTTGAAGTGTTTCTTCGGGAGTTGATCACCCACAACACGATTCCTCCCGCCACGGCCAGCATGCTGATCCACTGGGAAGTTGAGATCCCGAAATAGACGCCGCGATATGCGTCGTCCCGAAGAAACTCAAGAACAAAGCGGACGATACCGTAACCGATCATATATATCTCGATCAGATGCGCGCTCTTTCCGCGCTTTTTCAGGAATATCATCACGCCGGCTATAATAAACAGACAGGCCGACTCAACCAACTGTACGGGGAACAGTTCAACCCCTTCGGGGGCAAACGATCCATGCGGAAAAACAACCGCACCCGGACCGTGATACTCCATCCCGTAGCAGCATCCCGCGCAGAAACAGCCGATCCGGCCGAAGGCGTGCCCGAGCGGTGCGGCAAAGATGTAGTTTTTCAGGTAATACTTTGATTCAACACCGTGGATCTTCCCGGCAAGCAGGATCATCCCGATGCCTCCGATGAGTCCGCCGTAGAAAACAAATCCGCTCGACATCAGGTTGCTCAGTCCCTCGAGCGTCTTCGCGCTTTCCCAGTCGATGTCATTAAACGAAACGATTATATAAAGAAGCTTCGCCCCTACGAAAGCTCCCAACAGGCAATATGCTTCGATCAGAATGATGTCGTCAAATTTCCGGCCTTCTTTTCTGATAAAGTAAAGAGCCACCAGATTTGCCACAACCACGCCGAGTGTGATCATGAGGCCGTAAGCCGGGATATTTAAGCCAAAAATGTTGAAGTGAACGTGCATCAGTATCCTCCGAAAAGAAAAAGAAAGATCCCCTACCCGGTCCCCGCCTCTTCATGATGAAGGCCTTCAGGCCAAACACATGACCGTGCAGCAAGGGAACAGAGGGAATCCTTCTTTCTCTGAGATTATTGACTGAAATTAAAGTCCTAAAGCGGAAAGTGCCGACTCAGTCGAGCTGGTGATTGCGCTTGCGCAAGCTGCACATGCGATCCATGTGATGAGGCAAAGTGCAACAGCAACGATCGAGCAAACCATACCTGCTGTAGCCATACCCTTCTTCTCGGGATCCTTTCTGCCGAGAACACCGAGAACGATGCCCACGATACCGATGATAACACCGAGCCAGCCAATGAAAGGCATGAACAAGAATACTAACGAGCAAATTCCGAGTACCAATGAAGCAATAGCCATAACTTCCTCCTAAATTGATTGTTATATTAAGGCTTCAAGCCCTTATTAATCAGTATATATGGCGATGTTTCCCATGTCAAGAAAAAGCCGCATACTCCGATTATTCTTATAAACGTTTTTTCTCTACATTCTGTAAGACCTGCCGACCTCGTTCCTGTCCTACAGTCTGTATGCCCTAATGATCTCGTTCCTGTCCTACAGTCTGTATGCTCTGCTGACCTCGTTCCTGTCCTTCATCCCTGTCTTCTTTAATACATTGGAGACATGGAACCGCACGGTGTTCTCCGAAACCTGAAGGATCTCCGCGATCTCGCCGTTAGAGCGGCCTTCCGACACAAGCATCGAGATCTCCTCCTCCCGACGGGTGAGTCCGTAGCGCTTGGCAAAGGTGACCCGGCGTTCGTCCGCACTGAGCTCTCTCAGATCCTCAACCTGAATCTCGTGTGAAACATTTTTTTCCTTCTCCATAAGGTAGAACAATATCGTCATCGGTATAAACAGCACGCTCACAAGGATCACGCAGATCAGTTCATCGATACCGGTCTCGATGATCACCAGAACCACGACAGCCTCGCAGATACGCGACACCGCCAGGCCGAGGGGTGCAAGATGCAGCTTTTTGCTCTCGGCAGCCAGGCTCATGAATGCCGATGCGCGATATACGGCGAAGAATCCGAGGATCGCATACGAAAGGCCGATGACCAGCGTTACCATCCCACTCTCGCGGTAGATCATGATCAGGACGATGGGATATATAAGGCTTATCAAGGTGCAGACTCCGCCGATCAAACGGTTCTTGTCAAAGATCAGCCCGGCCGCGATCAGTCCGACGGCATAAAAGCTGCGCTGTGCCAGAAGATCAAGCTCACGGCAGTATTCTATATACAGATTGTTATTGGTACCGATACTCGAGATCGGAGCCATGATCGCAATGATCAGGCACAACAAGAGCAATACCTTCCTGCCCCGGGCGGTATCAAGAGAAAGCGCGCCGCCTCCGAAACCCGCTTCCCCGTCCGAAGCACTCTCCTCTTCCTCTTTAAAGGCGTCTCTGTAGACGAGTATAAGCACTACGATAAGCGCGATGATCAGACTATCCACGAATATGATACGGTAGGAGGTCAGGACTCCGCCGCTTATCGCGGAAATGAGCCATGTCCCGAAAGCGCCCACCGCATATGCCAGTCCGTAACAGAGTCCCAAACGCGAAACGGGCGCATGCGCAGCCGCGAGGGTAAATGTAAATCCGGTGTGAAGGCCGACTATGATGTTCAGGGCTATGATCATCAATATCAGGACAGTCCTGTCCGGTACCAACAGGGAGACGATCAGGACAGGGACTTCAATCAGAAACAGCGCAACCTGGAACCCTCTCCGGGCGGACAGGCGACCGCGGGTTTTGTACAGGATCATAAAAAGAACCAGTCCCGCCCCTTGCGTCAGGTATGCCCATCCCGTGGAAACGGCACCGATCGTCTCTTCGCTGAAGTGATCATACATTAAGTACATCTGCGAAAAGAATATCAGCGAATCAAGAAGATATACCGCCGCTATGATCACACAGCAAAATATGAAATTCTTGTTATTCGAAAGAAAATTCTTCATTTTGCCTCCTCTTTAGAAGCGGTTTTTAAACCGCTTCTGATTCCTCGCCCAACACGTGAGCGAAGTATCAGGCGTCAAACCTATCTCTTTACTCTCTGTAATTTATACCAAATCCTATCCTCATGCAACATGACCTATCCTAAAATGCAAAAACCTATCCTTAATCAAACACGTCCAAATACAAAACTGTACATAAGCAGACTGTATTTTTGACGACATGCGTGTTACAATTAGCAAAACCGAACGGCTCACTTTCGTTTTCGTGATGTTGCTACACAAAGTAGACACATCCGAGGAAGTGACAACTGTTCTCTTATCTATTAGGAGGTAACTTATGAAAGAAATCAGAAAAAGACTGATCGCAGTTCTTGCTGCGCTTGCTCTTGCTTTCTCTGTCTTCCCTTTGGGTTCGCCCGCGGTGGAAGTGAAGGCGGATGCGCCGGAGCCTATTACTATCAACACAGATTTGCGAGGTCAAAATGGTGATCCGTGGGGTGGAGACGCTATTCATGCAGGAGTATTCTGGTACACATTTAAAGATCAGATTGAGAATCCCTCGGAGTATTGGGATGTGAGATGGGAGCAGATAGAGAACTATGGCAAAACCACCGATCCGGCGATGTTTGTTGTGAAGCAGCCAGAAGATCCTAATGAATCTGAGTACTGGGATTGGGACTGGGATAACGAGGATATCAATTGGGACTTTAAGAAAACATTTGTATTTGACAAAGTTCTGGTTGATTCAAATTACGAAGACGGTTGGAATTTTATAACGAAAGAGCTTGAGATTGCTTCTTGTGGTGCTATTACAATAAGTGGCAATCACTGGGCTCCCATGAAAGTTCTTCAGTCGGCAGTGA
>JAEEGJ010029800.1_pt1 | contig 10734 bp, 10 predicted proteins | sample 8958761 | NCBI WGS metagenome assembly JAEEGJ01 (sample SAMN16246546, study PRJNA631951) | gut metagenome | biome: gut microbiome; feature: rumen; material: RS-attached | host: Bos | place: Iran: Karaj | collected 2018-10
CGGGTTGTTCCTCCATCTATGGTGGTTCTGCTCCCGCCACTCCGTACTGCAAGAACTGCAGAAGCGGCAAGGGTGTGGCTTGGGCCAACAGCTTGTTTGAGGACAACGCCGAGTTCGGTCTCGGTATGGCTACCGCTACCCGCAAGATGCGCGACCGCGTGGAGCGCATTATGAAGGAAGCCATCGCTGACTGCAAGGTTTGCGACAAGAAAATCAAGACCCTCTTCCAGGAGTGGATCGACAACCGCGAGTGCGGTATCAAGACTGCTGAGCTGGCCGACAAGATCGTCGCTGCTTGCGAGAAATGCGGTTGCGACTACTGCAAGCAGATTGTTGACCTGAAGGATCACTTGGTGAAGAAGAGCCAGTGGATCTTCGGTGGTGACGGTTGGGCTTACGACATCGGTTTCGGCGGTCTGGACCACGTGTTGGCCAGCGGCGAGGATGTCAACGTGCTCGTGCTCGACACGGAGGTTTACTCCAACACCGGCGGTCAGTCCAGTAAGGCTACTCCGGCAGGTGCTGTGGCCAAGTTTGCCGCTTCTGGTAAGAAGGTGCGCAAGAAAGACCTCGGTATGATTGCCAAGAGCTACGGCTATGTGTATGTGGCACAGGTCGCTATGGGCGCCAGCCAGGCACAGTACTTCAAGGCCATCAAGGAGGCTGAGGCTTATCCCGGACCTTCTTTGGTCATCTGCTATGCTCCTTGTATCAACCACGGCATCAAGATCGGTATGGGTCACTCCCAGCTCGAAGAGAAGCGTGCCGTTGATTGCGGTTACTGGCACTTGTGGCGTTTCAACCCTGCCGAGGAAGAGGCCGGTCAGAACGGCTTCCACTTGGACAGCAAGGAACCCAACTGGGCAGAATTCCAGAACTTCATTATGGGCGAGGTCCGCTACAACAGCTTGATGAAGACCTTCCCGGAGGAAGCCAAGGAATTGTTCGCCAAGACCGAGCAGTTCGCGAAACTCCGTTACGAGGGTTACAAGAAACTGAGCGAAGGGAAATAATCCTAAAAACCAAGTTGTGGAGGTCGAAAGGTCTCCACAACTTCTAAATTATATTTATTTTTAAGGCAATAACAATTATAATTATTCGTTATTAATAAAAATATCAGTGTATGGCAAGCATACTGAACGAATACATCTCAAGGAGGTGGGGAGTTTTGGAGTACAAACAGGAGCTCCGAACCCTAATAAAAAAATATTCCGACCTGACAGGGAGAAATATTTTTATTTATGCAGCAGATTTCAATAAAGGCAGACGAGGCATAGATGTAAGCCTGATGCAAGACGATTTTTACACAATTCAAGATATCTTAAGAGAATCTGATAAAAAACAGATAGATTTTTATATTGAGACGCCAGGTGGAAGCGGTGAGGCTGCCGAAGAAATAGCTCGCTTTTTGCACAAAAAATTCAAGGAGGTAAATTACATAATAGCAGGTGAGGCAAAAAGTGCGGGTACAATATTAGCCTTGTCAGGGGATAATATTTATATGTGTGAAACTGGCAGTTTAGGACCAATTGATGCTCAAATAAAAATAGGACGATCTATTGTTTCCGCATACGATTATAAAAAATGGATTGATGAAAAAAGATTAGAAGCGTCAATTTCTGGGAAACTCAATCCATTTGATGCTATTATGGTAGCACAAATATCTCCTGGAGAAATATATGGTGTTACTAATTCGTTGGATTTCGCCAAAATACTTGTGCAAGATTGGTTAGTTAAATATAAGTTTAAGAACTGGAAGGAAACCCAATCTTCACATAAAAAAGTAACGAAAAAAATGAAGGAAGATAGGGCAAAAGAGATTGCTGACTATCTTTGTAAACATACAGAGTGGAAAACACATGGAAGGTCCTTAAAGATAGATGACCTAAAAGACTTACTCCTTATCGAAAATATTGATGAAAATCCGAGTCTTGCTGATATAGTATACAGAATAAAAACCATTATTAGATTAATATTTGATTCGTCAACAGATTACAAACTGTACTTCTGGGAGAACTTTAATATTACGAGAACTGCAACTGTGGCGAATGCCAATATGCCAACGGTACCCATTCCTATTCCTAGAAATCAAACGCAACAAGTTGATCAAGTTGTAATAGAGATTGATTGCCCAAAATGTGGAAAAAAACACAAGATACCCGGATATTTTGATATTGATAGTGCGACCATTAAAAAATTGAAACTCCCAACGAACAATATCATTAAAGATAATGACGTACTTATTTGTGATGGATTAGGGTGTGGATTAAATATCGATTTAAAACCAATTAAAAGTCAAATAGAAACGCAATCAAATAAAAAACTAACGTTAAAATAGTTATATTATGGCAAATACAGAATCCCAATCCGATAAAATTCTTGATTTCATTAATGAAACAAAAGAAGGAAAGTATACTGCATTGAAACCCGATTTGACACACATATCATATGCCAGAATAGATATTCAAGAATCTGGAATCGAAAATGTTCTTGCGGACTCATTTGGCGAAATGATATTATATGGGGTTTCCTGTTAAATTACTTACAAAATGATGGGCATGATTCTATTGTGGAATTATGCCTATTATTTTTAGCATAAAGATAGTTAACATATTATTTTATGAAACAAACAACTTATCATGCTTGTTAGATTATTAATAAAAAGTAAAAAGATGTAATTCAAGAGAAAACTAAAACATAATCATAGCGTTTGCTATTTATTCGGTATCATTCTGGAACGTGAGAAATTTTAGATATTGTTATACCTCGAATAAGTCAGTAAATGCCTGCGCCAAGCGTGGGCTTTTGGCTTATCTGGTATAACGGGCAATTCTCACGGCCTCAGAATGTGGATAATGTCAAAGTCCACGTTTTTTTGTCCGAAGGGTTGCCCGAATTCCGATAAAAAGCCAAACGCCAAAATGAAAGCGTATGGCAAAGGCAGTCAAACAACATGGGCGAGTCTATACGCCCGATTATTTGGTCAAGGTAATCCTTGACTTTGGGGGATACGATAAACCAGCTATCCTCAAGAAACACGTCATTGACAATAGTTGCGGTGACGGTGCTTTCCTCATAGAAATTGTGAGGCGATATTGTACCTTTTTTCTTTCCCAAAAACAGGATTTATCCAAGTTGAAGCGTGAGTTGGAAATATATATCCATGGCATTGAATTAGACGCTGTGGAGTGTGATAAATGTATCCTAAATCTCAACAAAGTAGTTGAAGAATATGGCATATCTAAAGTGAAATGGGATATTACCAATGCCGACACGCTAACCGTTGATTGTTTCAATGCGAAAATGGATTATGTGTTCGGCAATCCGCCTTATGTGCGTGTCCATAACCTTGAAGAAAGTTACGAAATCGTAAAAAAGTTCAAGTTCGCTGAAGGAGGAATGACGGATTTGTTTATCGTCTTTTTCGAAATTGGATTTAATATGTTGGCAAAAGGCGGATTAATGTGCTTGATTACCCCTAGTTCATGGTTAGGAAGTTTGGCTGGAACACATCTTCGTCAATACATTCACACACATCAGAACTTGTCTGGTGTGATTGATTTAGAACACTTTCAACCATTTGAAGCTACAACATACACTTTCATTTCACGATTTTCAAAATCAAAGAAAAACAGTCATATAGATTATTATACCTTTGATGGAGAAAAACGAAAAGCGAAATTTCAGGAAAAACTTTCTTATTCGGACATTCAGATAGGTAAAAACTTCTATTTTTCAAAAAAAGAACACCTTTCGCTTTTGAATAATATCAAGATGACATACGGTTATCCGTATGTGTCTGTGAAAAACGGCTTTGCCACGCTTGCAGATAAAGTTTTCATTGGTGACTTTGATTTCACAGAAGGTACCATTGATATTTTGAAAGCATCTACAGGGAAATGGAGCAAATGTATTTATCCATACGACAAAAAGGGGAAGCCTTTGCTGCTGAAAGATTTTATGAAAAACTCAAAGGCTTATAACCATTTGTTATCTCATCAAGACAAACTTTCCAAAGGTAGGGATATTGAAGATGATAAGTTCTGGTATCTCTTTGGGCGAACTCAAGCACTGAAAGATGTGTCAAAGGTGAAATATGCTATAAATACCCTTATAAAAGATAAAGGTAGCATCAAATTAGAATGTGTTCCACAAGGGGCAGGCATCTACAGTGGGCTATACATCCTTACCGACATTGAATTTGAAACAATTAAGCAACTTATTTATTCAGAGGATTTTATCAATTACGTAAAGCTTCTGAAAAATTATAAAAGCGGTGGCTATTACACATTCGCATCAAAAGATTTAGAACAATATTTGAATTACAAATTATCTGAAAAATATGGACAATCAAGAATTTCTAACGGTAGTCGGGAACTCTTTTAAGAAGTTCCTTGAAACAGGTTCTCGCAGTAATGAGAAACTGAAAATCCTGCACGGTGCTATTGCCAAAGATTTGAAAGAGCGTTTGGGTACTGGCTATTATGTGCAATCATTGGGAATTGGTAACGGCAAAGAAATGAAATTAGACGGTCGTTACATCGATAAAGTGGTTGACATCACAATTCTAAAAAATGGGAAAGCTATTGCAGGCATCGGCGTGAAGTTCGTGATGCAGAACTATTCTCAGAATTCCAACAATTATTTCGAAAACATGTTGGGCGAAACAGCGAATATCCGTTGTGCAAACATCCCTTATTTCCAGATTTTTATCATTCCCGACAAACTGCCCTATTATAAAAATGACGGCACTATTCAGAAATGGGAGGAATTTTCCGTCCATAATTCAGCCAAATATCTGACCCTTTCCAAAGATGACATACAGACATCGGTGCATACGCCAACCAAAACGTTGCTATTTGTGGTACATCTGCCAGAAATCAAAGAAGTAGTTTTTGACCGATATGATTATGTCCATTATTACGAACGGCAGCAGAATCTCAAAGTCTGTGAATCACCTATGCAATATGGCACTTTTTCCTCCGCTGTCGTCCACAACGACTATGAGGATTTTGCCGACAAGGTTGTGCATTACATACGGTTTTTGTAAAAGATAATACGTTTTATATAGAAGACGTTCCAAAAATTTAAATGCCAATGCGTACCATTGAATTTTCCGGTGCGCAAATTTGTATTATTTTCTTTATTGTGTCAAAAACACCCGCCAGTTACAACAGCTTCTCAAACATCTCTATTCTATCTTCTTTCAGCTTGCCAGCATTCAACAAATTTCGATTCTGCTTTAGCCAATTCAGCATCTGATGTTCCTCAATACGATGTTTTGATGGATTTCAATGGTTCGTCTCAATAAAGCTTTTCACCTCATTAAATTAGGAAAGCCATAGCTCATCTTGTGTCATAATCCATCAAATTTCACTTATCTTATACGTGATGTTCTTTCCTATAATACTGCCCATAGCAGTGTTCTTCGGTCTCACAATAAGGGTAATCCTCTAATCCTTTTTTTATGGCTTGAAGATATACTGAGTTGTTGTAAATCTCTTTCAGACTCTTAACTTTTACGTTCTCCGGTGTCAAGCCATCTTCTATCATCATCATTCCATCCTTGAAAGCTTCGCAAGGGAAAACGTAGCCGTCATAACGGACTGTGAGTTTAACTGTTCCTGTGCCACAAGCTGCACGTTTAGCGGAGAAAGGCAACCCTAAACGTATCTTGTCTTGATAAGTTTCTTTGCACGACCTTAATATCTGTTGCAATTCCTTTTCTTCATCTGCACTCAATTTAACCAACCCCTTGTTTTCAAACACTCTTCCTTGTGGAACTAATCGCAAAAAGCTCACATTATTGACACTCATCGCATAGAGTTTGCTTATTACATCAGGAATCTGACGGAAGTTGCAATGCATTGGCACTAAATGAGCCTCAACTGGTATTTCCAACGCAATTGCCGTCTTGATGGTTTCATCCAACAAAGCAAGATTTGCAGGTTCTGTGCCCATAATAGTGGCGTAGAGTTCCGCATCAATAGCCTCGTAATTGAATACCAACGTCTCTATTTTGTCTTTTACCGCCTCCAAGAGCATCGCTGGTATAGATGTGTATTGTCTGTTTTCATAGTAGATTCCACTTGAGTACACACGCACCTTAAATCCTTTTGCATGAATGTAATCAATAATCTCCACTATATCCTCTCTAAAAAAAGGCTCTCCTCCCGACAGACTTACACTCTTTGCCCCCAACTCCCTAGCCTCGTCTACCACTTTGCATATAGTGTCAAAAACCAAAGCCCCATTTTTCTCCATATCGGAGAGTGAGGAGCAATAAATACATCGATTTGGACACTGTTGGGTCACCTCTATGGTAATCTCATTTAGATTCATAAGGCAAAAAGAGTCTGTTGCAATGGTTCGCGTTGAATATGTTCTTCAACACCCCATTTGTCAGGAAAGTAATAGTCAATTCCTTCCTCAGAAGGTTTATAATGTTGTTTGATACGTACGTTCCCCACTTTCAGTTCGGGCATTTTGGCACGCAAGTATTTATCTGTCTCGCAAAAGCAATTCTGAAGGTCAATCAATTTGGGTTTACGGCCAGGCAGGGAACGAAACTCGGTGTAGCCGTATCGTTTTTGCAGTTCTTCGAAATGATCATGGATGTAGTAGATGGCATCCTCATAATCATGACCATACGAGATAAAGCATTTCTTGATGCCTCTCACTGCACCCACACCAGCCTTAACAAACGAGTCTTCATCAAAATTCAAATAGGGCGAGTAATTAAAGTCGATGGTATATTGATAAGCCAAAAAGTCTCCAATCAAAGGATAATCTCTAAGCTGATTATACACATCTTCCATTGATTTTGCTTTCAAAACCTTTTTGAATCCTTTATTTTTTATAAACTCGTCCTCAATCATTTGAAGCCATACCTGATGTTTGGTATTGATATCCTTATATCCCGAACAGCAACCTGTCATCATATAGGCATTAGAAAAGATGGGGCTATTCTGCTGCCGTTTAGTCAATGCCCTGCTTAGCTGCTCAACATTAAATGATTCAAGCGTTATATCCGTTATCCTACTGAGATAATCCCAAGTCTCAATTCGGTTGAAGACTTTAAACACCAATATTCTCAGCAACACATCCTCAGGAGTATATCGATCAAGGTCTTTATAGATAACATTCTTAATGAGATATTGACTAACACGGTCACAGGCACGATAGACATTGGTGAACTTATACTCCTTCAAAATCGGATCATTTGTAAGGCAACGTGAACTATCCTCACACGTCTTCCAAAAGATGTTCATTCGCTCTTGAATGAAGTAGAAGTAGTATTTTAACGTATCATCGTTGGGAATGATACTATTTGTCTTCTTCATCCTCATAAGTGTCATACTTTGGAATATTGAATTCCTTCCAGTTACATGGATTGCCGTGGATGCCGATTTCATAGTTGGCCTCCAGCCAAGCCACGAAACGATTGATTTGTTCATCATCCAAATCGGTATATTTGAATGCCCTTGGATTGCCAGTATTTCCTATATAATCCAGTTCTTCAGGTAGTTCTGGAGCTTGGTCACCGAAATAGTAGAACCTTTTACAGAGCAACACATTCTTACCACTGGCATCACTTTTCAAATGGTCCTTGTTTGGTATTCGAGAACCTTTGCTGTGAGCGCAATGCTCCTGCACCACAGTGCCATTTACTGTGTGATATACATTGTCACCATACATCTGCAATAGTGTGCCGTTGGTGATGGCTTTTTTCATCTGAAAACGAGCATCTTCCCAATATTGGTCAAAGGTAATAATTTTATCCACACATGCAGCATAGATAATTGTTCCTTCATTTCTCATTTTTTTGCTCCCCAAGCCAACAATCCAGTCACCTATAGCAAGATTACGATTTTTACGAATCTGAGCCTTACATGTCGCCAATGTCAAAATGCCCCAAAATGGATTTGGAGCGAAACCATAATCATGGTCTAATCTATATCTAAAACAATGCATAGCTGTTATTTATTACATTTTATGTAAATCATCGGGTATGAAACACGACCTGTAACAGGCATTCCATCCGGCTTTTCATTGACAGCCAACTTACCGTCTATGACATCTATCAATTTATCCGTTGAGTTCCATCCCAACAATGATCCACCATATTCCTTAAATGCACCTGGCAGCACCACATCGTCCTTGCAACCGTGCATATATACTCCAATGACTGTTTTCCCTTGTTTGGCTGCTTGGCGGATTTCATAGTTCACCCATCTACGTTCGTGGGTATGCTCTCCTATCATAACAATGAAAGTCTTTGCCCAACGGATACACATTCGAAGATATCGAGCTATTGTGGCATTCTTAACCTTATAAGGTCGGTATTTCTTCTTTTCTACCGAGCTATTACGCACATCACACCCGTGATCTCTTAACCGCTGCTTCAAGGTGTCAAGTGCCTTCTCGTCCTCACCATAATGAGATATGAATATATTGTGCATGATTATTTGTTCATTTCATTGAGTAACTCTATGATTTTTATTCTTAATTCATCCAAAGTTTTAGACTTGTCACCTAAAGCTTCGAAATAGTCATGATAAACATCATATTTGGTGCCTCCTGCTGATATTTCACCCATCAGCTCATTATATAGTTCCTCAGACATTGAACCCGTTGCGCCTACCGGAATCAAAAAATTATTATGCTCTTTTGATATTTCATACTCATTACGTACGCCTGGCGAGTTTATTGTTCCTCCTGTAGTTTTATCCTCTTTGTTTCCTATAAAGAAAAGTGATATACCTGTCAAAGAAATCATTTCCTTGCGGTATTGCGGCCAAACAGCTCTGGGGTCAGGAATTCCCTGAGGGAATGGCCTGATAGTCAAATTACCGTCAACAGGTTTGTGCAATCTGTCAAGTTCTTGCAAGGCACCAGCTATCACTTCGTTGCCTAGACCAAGCCCATAACCGTTGACAATGCGATAGCCATTCCTTATCAAGTCTGCACTAAGATTGGAAATGAACAATTTGAAATTGCTCTCACCAAAAGGAGAATAATCATGTGCTGCACCCGATATAAATACTGTCCTTTGGAGATAACGTTCCCTGATTGATGACAGAATTTCCTTAATTTCTTCATACTCATCAATCAGTATGGTTTGGATTCCATAATTTTTCAGGTCGTCAATAAATAGCTCTTGTTTGCGTTTTCTGTCATTATAAGACTCATCTGTTTCTGTGGGTTCACGCTTTACTTTCCTTAAGATGTAATAATGCACCCTCTGATTCTCCTTATACAAGCCTCTCACATATTTTAGAATATAGTGGAGATTGGGGTCATCAAAACTCAATCCTAAGAAAAGAAAGGTGCGGTTGGCCAGGTCGTAACTGAAATTATTGAGGAATGCCTGATGTGTTTGTGGATATTTCTCAAATTGGTCACGGGTAAGGATGGTTTTGTCTGGATTATCCACATCGCCGTGCATCTTATACACTGTCACTTGGCTTCCCATCTTTGAAATGGCCAGACTTTCGGGTAACGATTTCACATCAAACACCTTTCCGCTTTGCTCCAACGACTTCTCTATAAGTTTGTCAAAATTGGTTGTCCAATACACTCCGATAGGAATACTTGAAAGTATTTTGTGGTTATCCGTAGGCTCGGCATCGCTGGGAAATTTGTTTAAAATGGCGGTGCTCAACTCGTGAGAGCTCTTTGTTTCGTTAACATAATACTGCGCCAATTCAACCAAATCAGTGTGAGGCTCAATCGTAACATTCAACTCTTCGGCCACTTTCTCTAAAAGTCCTTTCCAATCCACAAACCCGGCAGACCGTGAGAATCCAGCTCCCGCAAAAATGGCAGCCCGTCCCTCATTAAGGGCCTCACAATATTTCTTAATCATCACCTTTTTGTCCATAACTCTATCTATATATTACAAAAATTTTGTAGTTGGCATTCCCCTGCATAGCCATTCCTTTAATGGTTTCAAGCTAACACTTCCATTTTCCGCAGGATATTCAACATAATAGCCTTTTGGTATTATATTCCCGTTGGTATATGTACTATGACCATCTTCATACTCAACATGAGGGTATATCTGTAAGTATTCGTGTTTTTCCCAAGTGCCGTCATTCTCAGCAACTGGGAATATTGCAATCTTATCATCTTTTAATTTAAGAGCATCTCCAAGCCCTATTTCCCAACTACACCATGGGGAATCCATTGCTCCATTTGTCGCAATGAAGATGAATTTATCATTCTCATCTATCTGTTTTTTCAAATCCTCAGCAGTTTTTTTGTCGGTTGGATGCTGCATATTGGTGTCAAGCCAATCGACATAAACACTCATGCCGAGATTCTCAAAGAACTGCTTCACTTGAAGTAGAAGAGTCTTTTCCTTATGTTTGTGAGATAGAAATACAGAAGCGTCTGGATGTTCTGCAGAAAACATTCTCCGCTCGTTTAATGGTTGTTGATAAGAATCAACTACCCTGCTCAGTTGTCCTCTTGTTATATACATAATTCTATTCTTTTTTTACTTCTTCCCTCTTCCCTCTGCCATCTCAAGTATCCCCTCCTCCTCATGCGGCATATAGGGCCCTTCCTTGCACTCGAAGATGACGGAGCCCGGCTCCAGGGCTTCCACGGTGTGCCAGACATTCTTTCCTACGTTCACACCGTAGCGGCCTTCCGATGGGTTGAGGACCATGTCGTCGATAATGGTGCCGTCGTCGTTGTAGGTGATGACACGTATCCTGCCACGCAACA
>JAEEGJ010029803.1_pt1 | contig 10733 bp, 8 predicted proteins | sample 8958761 | NCBI WGS metagenome assembly JAEEGJ01 (sample SAMN16246546, study PRJNA631951) | gut metagenome | biome: gut microbiome; feature: rumen; material: RS-attached | host: Bos | place: Iran: Karaj | collected 2018-10
AGTTTTTGTAGCTATTTGGACGTTTTGTATACATATGGTTCCTATCAGTGTAGTAATTATAGATACTGAAAGTCCATACTTGCCGGGAATAACTCATCGGACGATTGAAATAACTCGTTTTTTTGTAAATACGGTATTGATAATCGGAAAGAACGTATCTCAGATCTGTGTCCCGACGGGACAGACAGGTGCTCAAACGTTCACCCCGTATGGCTGCTGCCATCACGAAATCGAGATTAATCTCGTACACATTGTTTAATTGTGTTGGAGAGAGTCCTAATTCGTAAGACATCTTGTCGGTAAGGAACATGGCATGCTCACGGGCCTCATTAAATGTCATTGCAGAGGCAGAGGTGACTATAGCCACCATCAGTGCCATTGTAAACATCATTTTTTTCATACGCATATAGTTTTATTTATCCAACGTTTTATTCAATACTGCTGCAAAGATAAGCATAATTTCCCTAATGAGCAAGTGAATATCCCTATTTGTGAGTGGTAAATCCCTAAAATACTCCTTTTGGGGTGGTCGTTTTTGTTTAAATCACATGATTTAAGTAAAAAATATAGTATAAGTAATTGGTATTTGATAAAAAATAAGTATATTTGCAGCGCTTTTAATTTGCTCACATACGTATGATACAATATAAAGAACTTAAGAAGAATTTGAAAAAAGACCTCGGTGGATTTCCTGAAGTTAAGATTTCTTTGGTTGGGGATACTGCGACTCAGTTCCTTGCTACATCCATTAGAGGAATGGGTGTTGAGCGTGGCTATCATATTCATCTTTTTGAAGCTGAGTACAATCAAGTTGAACGTCAGTTTATGGATCCTACCAGCGAACTTTATGAATATGATGCAGATATCATCGTCGTTTTCCAGTCTACCCATAAACTTGGAGAACATCACAGTCTGCTGTCTGTGGAACAGCAGGTAGGTCTCGCTGACGAGCGATTGTCGTTTGTTTCCTCCATTTGTGAGAACCCAACACTGGCCAACAAAAAGATCATCTATTTCAACTATCCGGAGATTGAAGATACAGTGTTTGGCAGTTATGCTAATAAGGTGACATCATCTCTATCGTATCAGGTGCGCAAGCTTAACTATGAATTGATGAACTTATCACAGCAGTATCCGAACCTCTTTATATGTGATATTGCCGGTTTGCAGAATAAGTTCGGTCGTGATTTCATGTTTGCTCCGAATGTGTATGTCAGCACGGAGATGATTCTTAGTGTAGACGCACTCCCATACGTAGCTTCAAGGGTGATGGACATTGTCTGTGCCATCAGGGGGCAATTCAAGAAATGTCTGATCCTTGACCTTGACAATACGGTATGGGGTGGGGTGATTGGTGATGATGGACTGGAAGGCATCCAGCTTGGTCATGGTCTGGGTATTGGCAAGACCTTCACGGAATTTCAGATGTGGGTGAAGAAACTCAAGCAGAGAGGTATTATCATCTGTGTGGCTTCTAAGAATAATGAGGAAACGGCCAAGGAACCATTTGAGAAACATCCTGATATGGTATTGAAACTGGATGATATCGCAGTGTTCCAAGCTAATTGGGAAACGAAGGTGGATAACATTCGTACCATTCAGAGTATCCTGAATATCGGATTTGATTCGATGGTATTCCTTGACGATAATCCATTCGAGCGGAATATAGTCCGTGAAAATATCAAGGGCATTACTGTACCAGAACTGCCTGAGGATCCTGGCGAATACTTGGAATATCTCTATTCACTGAACCTTTTCGAAACGGCCAGTTACAGTAATGCCGACAAAGACCGAACCAAACAGTATCAAGTAGAAGCCAAACGTGTGTCGCTCTCCAAGACCTTCACCAACGAGGCCGATTTCCTGAAATCACTGAACATGGTGTCTACGGTCAGTGGCTTCACTAAGTTTAATACCCCTCGTGTGGCTCAACTCTCTCAACGCAGTAACCAGTTCAACCTGCGTACGGTTCGCTATACAGAGGCAGATATTACAGCTTTGGCAGTGGATCCTAATGTCATCGACCTGAGCTTTACGCTCGAGGATAAGTTCGGCGACAATGGCCTCATTGCTGTTATTATCATGAAGAAGCAGGATGCAGATACCTTGTTTGTTGATACCTGGTTTATGAGTTGCAGAGTTCTCAAAAGAGGTATGGAGAACTTCACGCTCAATACGATGGTAGAACGAGCCAAGGCAGCCGGATATAGGAAGATTGTAGGTGAATATCTTCCCACGCCTAAAAATAAAATGGTGGAAAACCACTATACGGGATTAGGCTTTACGAAGGTTGAAGGTGCTGATACGGCACAGTATGAACTCGATGTGGAGTCATATCAGCCCAGAGAATGTTATATTGATGCCAAGATAGTATGAAGAACAGAATCGATCATGTAGGTTATCTGACGGGTGACATTTTGTCAACTGCAAAAGCCTTTGAGAAACTAGGCTATCAGATGGGAGAGATTGTCGATGATGATACTCAGAGAACCCGTATTTGCTTTTTGACCAAACCTGACGAGGTGAGAGTAGAGTTGGTAGAGCCCTACGAAGATAATAAGACCATGCAGAAAATGCTTGCCAAGCGCGGTGTCACTCCTTATCATATCTGTTATGAGGTGGATGATGTGGACAGTGAGTATGAGCAACTGATACAGGAAGACTGGACAGCATTGTTCAAACCTGTGGCAGCTCCGGCATTTGGGAATCGAAAGATATGCTATTTCTGGAATTCGGAGATAGGTTTTATAGAATTAGTAAATAAACAATAGATAGAAATTATGGAAAGACAAGAGATTTTTGAGAAGTTGAATGAGATTTTTACGGATGTGTTGGACCTTGATGAGTGTAACCTGACAGACGAGACCAGTGCCGATGATATTGAGGAGTGGGACTCATTGAGTCACATCCAACTTATCGTAGCTATTGAAAAAGCATTTAAAATTAAATTCACTTCCTTGGAGATTATGAAGTGGAATAATGTCGGCGAGATGGTTGACTCGATGATGGAAAAACTATAAATCACATAATCATTTGCATTTGAATACGTCATCATAAAGATCTGTAATGGTTGTTAATTCTGTCAGATTCTTGCTGTTCTTCATCGTGGTATTTACCATATACTACCTGCCAGTCAGCAAGAAACACCCTCGTTTTCAGAATTTGTGGCTGTTACTATCAAGCTATTTTTTCTATGGCGTGGCCGACTGGATGATGGTGCCCCTCCTCCTTGCGGCCACGATCGTTTTTTATACTCTTGGCTTGTGGCTGAAGAGTGAGATGAATAAGCGGCATCATCAGAATGCTTCTCATTTGACGACGTTGGGTGTTTGCTTAGGTATTGGGTTGCTGTTATATTTCAAGTATCTCAATTTCTTTGCAGAGTCTATTGCAGATTTGCTCTGTGCCATAGGTTTGAAAGCAACATGGACAACCCTTCATATCGTCTTGCCGATAGGTGTGAGCTTCTTTACATTCAAGCTTATCAGCTACATGATTGAGATTCACAGAGAACACATAGAGCCCAGTAAGGATTTTGTTGAGTTCGCTACATATATCGCTTTTTTCCCGACATTGTTGTCTGGCCCAATTGACCGTCCGACCACATTTATTCCCCAACTACGGAAGTCCCACTCGTTAGATTATGCTCAAGCTGTTGATGGTTGCCGACAAATACTATGGGGAATGTTCACAAAAATATGTATTGCTGATCACCTGGCTTCGGTGACTGATTATGTGTGGGCAGATTACGCCAACCACTCAGGGGCAACCCTCCTCTTATGGACATTGCTTTATACGATGCAAATCTATACAGATTTTGATGGTTATTCCAATATGGCCATTGGCGTAGGGAAAATACTTGGGTTTAACATCACTCGCAATTTCAATCATCCGTTGTTAGCACGGAATATTGCTGAGTTTTGGCGTCATTGGCATATCTCACTCACTTCATGGATTACAGATTACGTGTTCATGCCTCTGAATATCGCCTTCCGTCATCTCGCAAATTGGGGCGTTCTTCTGGCGGTAACCATTAACATTGTCCTCATTGGTCTTTGGCATGGCGCTAATTGGACATTCGGACTATTTGGCCTTTATCATGCAATGTTATATGTGCCTTTGGTGTTATCAGGTTCATTCGGCAAGAACAAAAAGATACGACCTAATAATTTTGGCCTGCCTAAGTTGAAGGATTTTGGGAAGATGGTGTTGAATTATTTCTTTGTATCCCTCGGATTTGTTATCTTCCATGCAGACAGTGTGACTGATGCCTTCTGTTTTTACAGAGGTATCCTGTCGACTTCGCTTCTTTCTATACCAAACCTACCTATTGAGAAAGGGATTCCTTTGTTCATTTTAATCGTGCTGGTTCTTGAATGGACGACACGAAAGTGTGAACACCCGTTGCAATTACCGAACGACGGGATATACAAATATACAGCTGTCCGATATTTCATATATGCGGGGATTGCCACTCTTTTATTCTTGTTCGCAGGAGAAGTTGAAACCTTTATATATTTCCAATTCTGACACCATGAAGAAATTCCTCATTAAACTTTCCTATACGGTTTTGCCAGTATTTGTGATACTATTAGGGTTGATTACTTATGTGTCACTCTGTGTGGTTCCCAAGGCAACTGGTGATTTGGGACATCTTGCCTTAATCGAAATGGATGATGAATATGGAAAGAGTTTTGTGTCACGAGGGATGAAGGTTATGGCATATACTACTGTTAATACGACGGATGAACTGAAGGCTATCCATGTAAATGTCTTAACAGTGGGTGATTCTTTCTCTCAGCTTGGAGTAGATGGCTATCAGAATTATATGACTGCAGAAGGTCTAACTGTTGCCAATACTAAACGAAACTTGTACTATAATCCTATACTGTATGCTTACAATATTCTTGATGGGGGAATAGTTGACTCAACGAACATTGATGTGATGATTGTGGAGGTGGGCGAACGTGACTTCTTGGCCCGGATAGATGATTTCCGCGTTGATAAGATTGAAAAACCAGATCTGGAGGTTCCTACAGACGATGCTGATGAAGGGTCCAATGTTAACGAGTGGTCCTTTTTGCGTGCTCGTGATTACGTGATCTATCGTTTAGGTATTCGTCGTCCTGTATATACGGCCACTCTTAATCAGGATTGTTTTGATAGTAAAGATCCTCGTAAGTTGTATTTTTATTATGCGGATTTAGAAGAGATGAGTGTTGAGGAACCCATCAAACATAAAATAAAAGAGGTATTTGATTTGATGCTGAATCTTGCAAATGAAAAGGGAATTGATTTTCTGTTAATGATTCCTGTTGACAAGTATGATCTATATCAGGATCATATTGTAGATAATCCATATCCACATCCAAAAACCATCAATGAGGATGTGAGAGAAATACTTGGAGATACAGCTAATCTCATCTTATGCAAATACTATTTGAAACCCATGTTGGAAAAAGGGGAAAAGGATGTGTTTTTGTTTGATGATTCTCATTGGAGCTATAAGTCTGCAAAGGTTGTTGGTGAAGAACTTGGTCGTAGGGTAAAAGAACTCATGAGATTGAAATCATTGGAATGAAAAATCTATTACAATTTTAATTAAAGGTATGACAAACGAGTATCAGATACGGATATTGCCGGAAGTGGCTGCGCAGGAGGATAGACTGAAGTGCTGGCTTGCTGACGAGTTTGGTTTTGATGTTAGAACTATCAGTGGTGTGCGAATCTTAAAACGTAGCATTGATGCCCGTCAAAGGCAGATATTTGTGAACCTCAAAGTGCGCGTTTATGTAAATGAACAACCGTATGACGATGAATATGTCAAGACAGAATACCCGAATGTGGAGGGATGCCTACAGGTGATTGTGGTTGGGGCAGGGCCCGGAGGACTGTTTGCAGCGCTAAAGCTCATAGAACTTGGGCTGAGGCCGATTGTTCTTGAAAGAGGAAAGAATGTACACGATCGTAAGAAGGATTTAGCCAATATTACTAAGACTCAGAAGGTTGACCCAGAGAGCAACTATTGTTTCGGCGAGGGTGGGGCAGGCGCCTATTCCGACGGGAAACTTTATACACGCAGTAAGAAGCGTGGTGATACGGATAAAATATTGAATGTGTTCTGTCAGCATGGTGCGTCGACGGCGATACTTGCTGATGCCCATCCCCATATTGGAACAGACTGTTTGCCGAAGGTTATTGAATCCATGCGAAATACAATCATAAGGTGTGGAGGTGAAGTACATTTCCAGACTAAGATGACGAGGCTGATTTTTCGAGGAAAGAGGAAGGAGGAAGGAGGAATGAGATTACCAATAGGCGGAGAAGAGTTGGAGGTTATTGGAGTTGAAGCAGAAGAGTATTCTCCTTCCTCTTTCCTCTTTCCTCCTTCCTCGAGAGAATATCTCGGTCCTGTAATTCTTGCTACAGGTCACTCTGCAAGAGACGTTTACAGATATTTGGCTGAAGCAAAGATAGAACAGGAGGCTAAAGGTATTGCCGTTGGAGTGAGATTGGAACATCCTTCGCAGTTGATAGACCAGATACAATATCATTCCAAGAACGGCAGGGGTAAATGGCTACCTGCTGCAGAGTATTCGATGGTGACACAAGTCGATGGCAGAGGTGTCTATTCTTTCTGTATGTGTCCAGGCGGTTTCGTCATACCTGCTGCAACGGATAAGGAACAGATCGTGGTTAACGGTATGAGTCCAGCCAGCCGAGGTACCCAGTGGAGCAATAGCGGAATGGTGGTTGAGGTTCGTCCAGAGGATATCGGCGGAGAAGACGCTTTGAAGGTGATGCGGTTTCAAGAAGAGCTTGAGCGGCTATGTTGGCAACAGGGGAATATGAAGCAGACGGCCCCTTCTCAGAGGATGGCAGACTTCGTGAATGGACGCCTGAGTTATGATCTGCCCAAGTCCTCCTATGCCCCAGGTCTGATATCAAGCCCACTTCATTTCTGGTTGCCAAAGATGATTTCGAAGCGACTACAGGAGGGTTTCAAGACTTTCGGAAGGCATGCCCATGGTTTTCTGACAAACGAAGCAGCATTGATTGCTGTTGAGACAAGGACCAGTAGTCCGATACGTATTGTAAGAGACCGTGATACGTTGCAACATGTTCGTATTCAGGGTCTTTTCCCTTGTGGAGAGGGGGCTGGCTATGCCGGTGGCATTGTCTCAGCCGGCGTTGATGGAGAACGATGTGCAGAGATGGTAGCCGCCTATTTGAAAAAATAAATTGAAAAAGATTTGGTGATTCCAAATCTTTTTTGTATCTTTGCCAACAAGAATACAGTTTAACTAAAATATTACGCTCTATGAACAGGGAGGAAAAATTCGTTATTACGATCAGCCGCCAGTTCGGAACAGGCGGACATGAGATTGGTGCAGAGTTGGCTCGCAGGCTTCAAGTAAAGCTGCTTGATAAGCAGATCCTGAACGAGGTGGCGAAGCGGAACCGAGTGGTTGAGGAGGCTATGGAGAAGATTGAGGCAAGGAATCCGTTATGGCGTGATGACTTCACAAACTTCTATCAGACCTACATGAGCAAGGCGGAGTATGATGGAACGGAGCACGATCAGACGTCGCATGAACTCTTTGATGCTCAGGCAGAGACCATTCGTAAGATTGCAGCCAAAGAGTCGTGTGTCATCGTCGGACGTTGTGGATTTCATATTTTTGCCGAACATCCCAATGCACTGAAGATCTTCATCCATTCATCTGAGGATTGCCGTAAGCGCAGGATCGCAGAGAAGTATGGTTTGGATATGCGTGATGCAGCAGCAATGGTGGTTGACAACGACTACAGCCGTGAGCTCTACACCAAGACATTTACAGGAAAAGACTGGACCGATGCTCGTAATTATGACATCTCTATAGATGTCCGTAAGTTCGGCATAAACGGTGCTGTGGATTTCTTAATGAACTGCATTGAGTAGTTTTCTTGAGAAAAATTTGTGTATATACCGATTTTTTAGTACCTTTGCACGCTGAAATTTCACAAGTTGGTAATTACTAAAGAATCGGTATAATGAATATTTCCTACAAATGGTTGAAGGAATACGTGGATTTCGACCTCACGGCTCAGCAGGTGTGTGATGCCCTGACGTCAACGGGTCTTGAAGTCGACGCATTGGAAGAAGTACAGAGTATCAAGGGTGGTCTGAAGGGTCTTTATGTAGGCAAGGTGCTTACTTGTGAGGCCCATCCCAATAGCGATCATCTGCATGTGACAACGGTAGACTTAGGTAAAGGTGAGCCCTCTCAAATCGTCTGTGGCGCACCGAATGTGGCTGCTGGTCAGAAGGTGATTGTGGCTGACCTCGGATGCGTGCTCTATGATGGAGACAAGGAGTTTGTCATTAAGAAGTCAAAGCTGCGTGGCGTCGAGTCCAACGGTATGATCTGTGCAGAGGACGAGATTGGCGTTGGAACATCCCATGAGGGTATCATCGTGCTGCCGGAGGATGCTGTGGTGGGTACCCCTGCCGCAGAGTATTATCATCTGGAGAGCGACTGGCTGATAGAGGTTGATATCACAGCCAATCGTGCTGATGCCCTGAGTCATTGGGGGGTAGCCCGTGACCTCTATGCCTGGTTGAAACAGAATGGTTACGAGACATCGCTGCATCGTCCGGACTGCACAAAGTTCAAGGTGGACAACCATAATCTTCCTATCGATGTGACTATCGAGAATCAGGAGGCCTGCAAACGCTATGCCTGTGTCAGTGTGACGGATTGTGAAGTGAAGGAATCGCCAGACTGGTTGAAGAACAAGCTGACAACCATCGGCTTGCGTCCTATCAATAATATCGTAGATATCACCAATTATGTGATGATGGCCTATGGTCAGCCGCTGCACACCTTCGATGCAGATATGGTGAAAGGTCATCAAATTGTGGTGAAGACGATGCCTGAGGGTACTCCGTTCCAGACCCTTGATGGTGAAGAGCACAAACTCTCTGATCGTGATCTGGCCATCTGTAATGCAGAAGAGCCGATGTGTATTGCCGGCGTGTTCGGAGGTAAAGGTAGTGGTACATACGAGACCACGAAAAACGTGGTGTTAGAGAGTGCCTACTTCCATCCTACGTGGATCCGTAAGTCTGCCCGTCGCCACGGATTGAGTACGGATGCCAGTTTCCGTTTCGAACGTGGTGTTGATCCCAATGGAACGATTTATGCCTTGCAGCAAGCTGCCATCCTATGTCAGGAACTGGCTGGCGGTAAGGTGTCGATGGAAATCTGCGATGTCTATCCCGAGCCGATGAAGAATCCTGTGGTGGAACTGAGCTATGAGTATGTGCACAATCTTGTAGGTAAGGATATTCCGGTAGAAACGATCAAGGGCATCTGTGAGAGCCTGGAGATGAAGGTGCTCAACGAGACACCTGAGGCATTGACCCTCGAGATACCTGCCTATCGTGTGGATGTGCAACGTCCCTGCGATGTGGTGGAGGATATCCTGCGCATCTATGGATATAATAATGTGGAGATTCCTACTCAGCTGAAAAGTTCGCTTGTCATCAAGGGTGAAGAAGATCAGAAGCATAAACTGGCCAACCTCGTGAGTGAGCAGTTGGTGGGTGAGGGTTTCAATGAGATTCTGAACAACTCGCTGACCAAGGGCGCCTATTATGGTGAGAGCAATACGGCCGTAAAGATCATGAACCCGCTCTCTACTGACCTGAATGTGATGCGCCAGACACTTCTCTATGGTGGACTGGAAAGTATTCAGCATAATGCCAACCGCAAGCGTCAGAACTTGCGCTTATTCGAATTTGGTAATGTATATACCTTCTCGCCTGAGAAACAGAATGACGAAGACCCGATGCAGGCTTATAAAGAGCAGTATCATGCAGCCTTGTGGGTGACAGGTAAGCGCGTTGAAGGCTCTTGGGCACATCAGAATGAGGATTCCACCTTCTATGAGTTGAGTGCGTATGTGGAGAATATCTTCCGTCGTATAGGACTGAAACCGGGTATGACGGTGCGCAAGAAGTCAGAGAATGATGTGTTCTCTGCAGGACTCACCATCGAGAATCGTGGTGGCAAGAAACTCGTTGAGATGGGTATCATCACCAAGAAACTCCAGAAGCAGTTTGGAATTGACAATCCTGTCTATTATGCAGAACTCAATTGGACACAGCTAATGAAGGCTACAAAGAAGAACGAGGTACTCTTCACGGAGGTAGCTAAGTTCCCGGCAGTAAGTCGTGACCTTGCCCTGTTGGTGGATAATAGCGTGGAGTTTGCACAGATTGAGCAGATTGCCCGTCAGACTGAGAAGAAACTGCTGAAGAAGGTGGAACTCTTCGATGTCTACGAGGGTGATAAGCTGCCTGCAGGCAAGAAGTCGTATGCTGTGAACTTCATCCTTCAGGATGAGGAGAAAACTATGGGTGACAAACAGATTGATGCCATCATGCAGAAACTTATTGCCAACCTGAAGAAACAATTGAATGCAGAATTGAGATAAATATATATAAGGTAAATTTATGGGAAGAGCATTTGAATATCGTAAGGCTACGAAGCTGAAGCGATGGGGCCACATGGCCAAGACATTTACAAAGATCGGTAAGCAGATCGCTATTGCCGTGAAGGCAGGCGGTCCGGAGCCGGAGAATAACCCCGCTTTGCGTGCTATCATTGCCAATGCGAAGCGTGAGAACATGCCGAAGGATAACATCGAGCGTGCCATCAAGAACGCGATGGGTAAGGACCAGAGCG
>JAEEGJ010029804.1_pt1 | contig 10733 bp, 8 predicted proteins | sample 8958761 | NCBI WGS metagenome assembly JAEEGJ01 (sample SAMN16246546, study PRJNA631951) | gut metagenome | biome: gut microbiome; feature: rumen; material: RS-attached | host: Bos | place: Iran: Karaj | collected 2018-10
GTATCCACGCCGCCCTGTTCAATCAGATCCTTTAGCAGCTTGCCGACTTCATTGTCCGCGAAAGCGGTCATCACGCCGGTCCTCAGGCCAAAGCACTTGTGCAGGCCCCGGACCACGTTGTATTCACCGCCGCCTTCCCATGCTTTGAATTCCCGTGCGGTACGGATCCGGCCTTCGCCGGGATCCAGGCGCAGCATGATTTCTCCCAGGGATACCGCGTCATAGCGGCACTCTTCAGCAGGTTTCAGATTAAGGTTCATGGTTTATTACCCCCTGATTTCTTTCACAATCTGCGCGGCTTCCCGCACAAGCTTCTCAATTTCATCAAACTCGCCTTCCTTCACCAGTTTGCCGCTTACCATCCAGCTTCCGCCGCAGGCGACAATCCGGTTATAAGCCAGGTAATCCCGCACATTCGCGGCGTTGATGCCGCCGGTGGGCATGAAGTTCAGTCCCACATAGGGTGCCGCCAGCGCCTTGATCATCTTCAGGCCGCCCGCCGGCTCCGCTGGGAAGAACTTCAGCACGTCCAGGTCAAACTGCAGCGCCGCCTCGATTTCCGTCGGGGTGCATACGCCGGGAGTCATCGGAACGCCCTTTTTCAGCACATGCTCTGTCACTTTCGGGTTAAATCCGGGGCTGACAATAAACGTGGCACCCGCGTCAATCGCGCGGTCCGCCTGTTCCGTGGTCAGCACTGTTCCCGCGCCGATGATCATTTCCGGGAAGGCTTTGGCCATTCTCCGGATGGATTCCTCGGCCGCCGCGGTCCGGAAGGTCACTTCCGCGCAGGGCAGTCCGCCCGCCATCAGCCGTTCGGCCAACGGCAGCGCGTCCTCCGCACTGTCCAGAACCACCACCGGCACAATACCGATCTTCTGCAGTTTCTTCATCATTTCTGTCATCGAATTTCTCCCCCTCAACATATCCGTCAGTATAATGAATGATTAATCTGGAATTACTTTCTCAATTCTTCATTCTTCATTTTTCATTCTTCATTGCTTTGATTTGAAAATCTGAGGATTTTCAAATCAAAGAGTTATTCCCTGTTTGAAGATCGCCAGGTCATGGAACCCGTTGATTTCTCCCCTGGTCTTTTCACCGGAAGCAATCCGCATCACGGTGTCCAGCAGTTCTCCGCCCAGTTCTTCCAGCGTCATGCCTGTCAGCAGCCTTCCCGCGTCAAAGTCGATCCAGTTCCGTTTCTTCTGTGCCAGCGGAGTATTGGATGCAATCTTCATCGTCGGCACAGGGCAGCCGAAAGGCGTTCCCCTGCCGGTGGAAAAGAGCACCATCTGTGCCCCTGAAACCGCCAGGGCGGTGGAAGCCACCAGGTCGTTTCCCGGTGCAGAAAGCAGGTTCAGGCCCGCCGTTTCCGCCCGTTCTCCGTAAGCCAGAACGCCTTTCACCGGCGAGCTTCCGCTCTTCTGGGTACAGCCCAGCGCCTTGTCCTCCAGGGTGGTGATACCGCCGGCCTTGTTGCCCGGAGAAGGATTCTCATATACCGGCATATGATAGCTCTCAAAGTACGCCTTGAAATCATTGATCAGACCCACGGTTTTCCGGAACAGTTCCTCGCTCTCGCACCGGTCCATCAGGATAGTCTCAGCGCCAAACATTTCCGGCACTTCAGTCAGGATCGTGGCTCCGCCCATAGCGGTCAGCCTGTCGCTGAATACGCCGATTGCCGGGTTGGCTGTGATACCGGACAGCCCGTCCGATCCGCCGCACTTGAGGCCGATCGTCAGCTGATCTGCCGGACAGGGAACCCGCTCATCCCGGCGCATCCGTTCCGCCAGTTCTTCCAGCAGCTTCATGCCCGCTTCCTGCTCATCCTCACAGTCCTGGCTCACCAGGAAGCGGATCCGGCTTTCATCATAATCCTTCATGAAAGGTTTGATCTGTTCAATCCCGCTGTTTTCGCAGCCCAGTCCCAGCAACAGCACGCCGCCGGCATTGGGATGTGTTGCCAGCGCCGCCAGCACTTTCCGTGTATTGTCCTGGTCATCTCCCAGCTGGCTGCATCCGTATGTATGGGGGAAGGCATACACGCCCTCCACCGCGCCGCCGGCCAGTTTCTGCGCCTCCCGGGCCAGTGCCTTCGCCACGTCATTTACGCAGCCCACTGTCGGCAGGATCCACAGTTCATTCCGGATGCCCGGTTTCCCGTTCTTCCGGGGATACCCCAGGAAGGAAACCGGCTCTTCTTTTTCTTGCCGGGGATACACGGGATGCCACTCATATTCTTTTTCCCCGGACAGCAGCGTATGCAGGTTATGGACATGTACGTGCCCACCTGCCGGAATATCCTCTGTGGCTTCTCCGATAGGATAACCGTACTTGATGACCGCCTCCCCTTTCCGGATATCCCGCAGGGCCGCTTTATGACCCATCGGCAGGTCATCCTTCAGGGTGAGTTCGCCGGTTCCCCAGGAAACGGTTTCGCCGGCTTTCAGCGGTTTCAGTGCCACCGCCACCATATCCCGGGGCGTAATCCGCACCATTTCGTTCATGTCTTTCTCCATGCAAAGCATCGTCATAAATCAGGGAGTAACAGCCCTGAATTCTGAATTTCATTATGCATTATGCATTGTGCATTATTCCAGGCATTCCCCGAATGCCTTCAGTGCGCCTTCTTCCCGGATCGTTTTCAGGATCCTGCCCGCGGCTTCTTCGAAGCCTGCCACCGTGGTCAGGTCCATTCCCCACATCTCCGTGTTGGTCATGACCGCATGGATCAGTTCCTCCGGAGAATCGTTCCGATGGCTGTAGAAAAACTCCAGCACATACCGGTCGTCGCTCACGGTGTACTCGTTGCCCTTCGGCCGGCGGCAAATCAAGCCCTGCTCCGTCAGCGCCTGTACGTCGTTGGAGTAGAACGCGGCATATGCTGCGAAACTGGTCGTCAGGCAGATCGGCAGGCTTCCCTTTTCCTTTACATAGTCCAGGAATGTCGGCATATTCCGTGCCCGCCATTTGCTGGTGGAATTCAGGCTGATGCTCATCAGCTCATGATTGACAAAAGGATTGTTGAACCGGTCCTGCACAGCCTGCGCAAACTCTTCCAGGTCCTTTTTGTCCAGGGGCAGGGTCGGAATCACTTCCTCATACAGCATCCGGTTCATATATCCACGCACGGTATCATCATGCATGCAGTCCCGTACAATGTCAAACCCGGCCAGATAGGCTCCGGGTACGAAACCGGTATGGGCGCCGTTCAGGATTCGTACCTTGCGTTTCTTATAGGGAGTCACGTCCGGTACCACGATTACCGGCACACCGGTCTTCCTGAACGGGAGTCGGTCCTCCAGTTCCTGCGGTCCTTCAATCACCCAGATTCCGAAAACCTCACCCACGTCCGTCAGCGGATCCTCGTATCCGTTCTTTGCGTTCAGGCTTTCCACCTCTTTGGGATCGCGGATCCGCCCGGGAACGATCCGGTCCACCAGCGTGGAACAGAAGATATTCTCCTCATTCACCCAGCGTCGGAAATCCTCGCCCAGCTTCCAGTCGTCAATATACAGGTTCACGCAGCGGAGCAGCTCTTTTCCGTTGTTGTCGATCAGTTCACAGCTGAGCATGATGATACCCTTCCGCCCAGCGGTAAACCGTTCATACAGCACCCTGGTCAGCTTGGCCGGGAAGGAAACCGGCGGCACCTGGTCAAAGGTACTCTCCGTATCGTGGACAATACCCGCTTCCGTGGTGTTTGAAACGATGATCTCAAGTTCCCCGCTCCGGGCCGTTTCCAGCACCTTCTCCCAGTTCTCATAGGGATTGATGCACCGGCTCACGGCAGAGATGACCCGTTTCTGGTCCACCTTCTCGCCCTTTTCGCTGCCCCGGAGATACAGGGTATACAGGCCTTCCTGCTGATTGATCAGCTCTGTCAGGCCCTGGGCGATGGGCTGAACCAGCACCACTTTTCCGTTAAACCCGGCTTTCTCATTTGCGATATCGATGAAGTTGTCCACAAAGGCGCGAAGGAAATTCCCCTCGCCGAACTGCATCACCTTTTCCGGTGCCTGTTCCAGCACAAATCCGTCGTATCCGGACTCTTTCAGCACCTGATAATTCAACTGTGCCATCTTCTTTTCCTCCAGGATAAAATCAGATTGTCAGTCGGTCAGTGTTTTCTTCAGGGTTTCACGTACAGCGCCGGGACCCTGGATTTCTTCCAGGAAGTATCCGGTAATCCGTTCTCCCAGTTCGCACCGGGTCAGGTCGCTGCCGAAAATCATGGGATTGGACAGAATCGGTTTCAGCTTGTCGCCGCAGGTTTCAGGCTTTCCGAGCTCTATTCCGGACAGCATGGCCCGCAGCTCCTCCAGCAGCGGATCTCCGGACAATGGCATGGCATTGCCTGCGTCATCCACACCCAGCAGATACCGGAGCCAGCCCGCAATCGCCAGCGGCAGGGCTACCAGCTGATCCATGGAACGGTTCTCCGCCAGGTAGCTCTTGATGGTTTCACCGAAGCGGATTCCCACCTTCTGGGAGGTGTCTGTCGCAATCCGCTGCGGGGCGTCAGGCATGAAGGGATTGGGCAGCCGTTCCTCCACCACTTCGTCAATGAAAGCTTTGGGGCTGAGGATTCCCGGATCCGTCACAACCGGCAGTCCTTCCTGGTATCCCAGCCGGCGGATCAGCTTCACCAGGTCCTCGTCCTTCATCTCTTCCCGGATCAGGGTATAGCCCAGCAGGCAGCCATAAACCGCCAGGGCGGTATGCAGCGGGTTCAGGCAGGTGGTCACCTTCATCCGTTCCGTCTTGTTCACTGTCTCCCGGTCTGTAAAATACACACCGGCTTTTTCCAGCGGCGGACGGCCGTTGGGGAACTTGTCTTCCACCACCAGGTACTGGGCTTTCTCCGCGTTCACAAACGGCGCCACAAAAGTCCCCCGGGGCGTTTCCAGCGGAGCCACAGCTTCAATGCCTGCTTCCTCAAGCATCCGCTGAACCTCAGGAGCGGGCCTGGGCGTAATCTTGTCGATCATGCTCCAGGGGAAGGATACCTGGCTTTCGTCCGAAAGCCACTTCACAAAGTCCTTCGGTACAAAGCCGTTCACCTGCCAGGCCTTGGCCACCTCCAGGATACTGCTCTGCAGTTTTTCCCCGTTGTGGCTGCAGTTGTCCATGCTCACCACTGCCAGCGGAAGCTTCCCGTTCTGGTACCGGTGATACAGCAGCGCTGTTACAATCGTCATGGCATGGCGGGCCTTTTCCGGTCCGTTCTTCAGGTCTTCTTCCACCACCTTCTGGTAGTTTCCGTCAATCTGTCGCAGGGCATAGCCCTTTTCAGTAATCGTAAAGCTGATCATCTGGAGAGAAGGAGCGGCAAAGGCCCGCAGCAGCCGGGCATAATCCGCCTGTTCCCCGGGCTGGGCAACCACCGCTTCCGAAACGGATGCCACGATTTCCTTGTCGATGGTCGCGTCCGCGTTCAGGGTCACGCTCAGTGTCAGGTTATCATATCCGCCGTAAATCATCCGGATGTTGTCCACGTCAAAGGTATCCGCGGCGATTATACCCCGGTCTGAAAGACCGGCATCCAGCAGCCGCTGCTGCAGCACAGCAATGAACGCCCGGAAAATGTTTCCCGCGCCGAAGTGCACCCACATAGGCGCTTCTTCCGTCTTCTGCTTCATAGCGCTGATATCAAACGCCGGCAGGCGCACCCCGGCCTTCTCCCAGCCGGCCCGATCCTTCAGATTCTCCAGACTTACCCTCATATCAATTCTCCATTCCTTCTGCTTTCAATTATCATTCTTCACTTTTCATTGTTCATTTTTCATTCTTTTCTATTGCTTCCCACAGGCCGTTCAGGTAGGCCACACCGAGGGCACGGTCATACAGGCCGTAGCCGGGGCGGCCCTGCTCATCCCAGATCATACGTCCGTGGTCCGGCCGGATGTAGGTATCCGGGCAGGTCTCATGGATGGCTTTCATGATTTCATACACATCCAGGTCGCCGGTAGAGGACAGATGGGAAGCTTCCCGGAAGTGATGGTAGCCCAGGTATTTGACGTTGCGCACATGCATGGCGCCGATGCGGTCCATCTTTCCGAAGTGACGGATCGCTGCCGGAATATCGTTGTCAGGATTGGATCCGAGAGAACCGGTGCACAGGCACAGGGTATTGGCGGGGCTGTCATGCAGCTTCACCATCTTGTCGAAATCCTCCTGGCTGTGGGTAATCCGCGGCAGTCCGAAGATCGGCCAGGCCGGATCATCCGGATGGCAGGCCATCCGCACGCCCACTTCCTCGCACACCGGAATCACAGCATCCAGGAAATACTTGAAGTTCTTCCTCAGTCCGTCCGGAGTCATCCCTTCATACTGCTTCAGGGTTGTCTCCAGCAGGGCCAGCCGTTCCGGTTCCCAGCCGGGCAGGGAGAATCCTTTGCTTCCGGAAGCAGTTCTGCGGACGATTTCCAGCGGGCCCATCTCACCCAGGTCCTTCTCGTCAAAATACAGGCTGTTGCTTCCATCTTCCGGTATCACCCGGGCCAGGTCCGTACGCAGCCAGTCGAAAACAGGCATGAAGTTGTAGATGATCACTTTCACACCATGTTTTGCCAGCATCCGGATCGTGGAAATGTAGTTGGCGATATACTCATCCCGCCGTCCCAGGCCGGTCTTGATGTCCTCATGAACATTCACTGATTCAATGACTTCGATCTCGAGTCCCGCTTCGTTTACTTCCTTTTTCAGAGCAATAAACTCTTCTTCCGGCCAGTCCACACCGGCGGGTTTCTCCAGCAGACCCATCAGACCAGTCATGCCGGGAATCTGTTTGATGTACTTCAGCGGAATCGGATCAGACTGGCTTCCATACCAGCGAAATGTCATTTTCATGTTTCGGATACTCCCTTTCTTGTTTTCATTCGGATATTGACGGCGGAAAACACCGTCAGAAGAACAATCGACACCAGGATAGCGGTCATGCTCATCTCAAATCCGCCGCTTTGCGCAAGGAATCCAACCAGGGCAGGCATCAGGATACCGCCTGTCGCTCCAAAGGCCAGCAGGGTTCCCGTCGCCAGCGGATAGGTGTTGGTATAGTGCACGGCGTCGGAATAGATCATGGGGCAGATCCCGGCCATGCAGAATCCCATGCCCGCAATACACCCCGTCACCACCGAAACAGCTGACGCCAACAGCATTCCGGCGAAACAGGCGGCCATTCCGATCGACGCGACAAACATCAGGATCTTCTGGGATACTTTCCGGGAAAGCCAGGCACATGTCAACCGTCCCGCCAGGATCACCGCCCACAGAAGGGTCGCCATGGACTGGCTGTAAGCGGCAATGTCTCCCTCACCCATGGCAGTGAAGAGCGACTGCTTATGCTGCAGGTAGGTAACCAGCCATCCGTTAATGGCATATTCGCTGCAGATATAGCAGAACATCATTCCGGCGAAAACCAGAAAAGCCGGCTCTTTCAGGAACGCCATTGTCCGTGCCTCTTTCTGCTTCCTGTCCGGACGGTCATCCGGCACCTGCGAACGGGAGAACAGGAATACTGCCACTGCGCCGCATAGTACCACAAAAAAGAGTCCGGCCTGCCAGGCTGCAATGCGGCTCAGCAGAAGAAAGGCCATCGGTGCGGTAATGGCACCAACGGCAAAGCACGCATGCAGAATATTGGCTGCCGCGGGGCTGCCGTCAGTCAGGACGTTCACCGTGTGGTTGTTGAAATTCGTAACGGAGCCACGTCCAACACCCGTAAGTACAAAAGCTGCGAAAAGAAGGCCCGGAGCACCGGTAACGGCCATCAGGGTCATCCCCAGGAAAGCCAGGGAGGCCAGAAGAGCAATGGACCGGCGGCGTCCCAGCCAGAAGGGCACAATACCAGAAACAAATCCGGCAACCATGTTGCCGATCGAATGAGCGGACAGCAGCACCCCGCTGAAGGAATCTGACAGTCCCCAGCTGCGTTTGAGATCCGGCATGGCAGATCCGAGCATCAGGGAAACCATACCGCTGCAGAAAAACGCGTAAAAGCACGTCAGCAGCAACCGGCGGCGGGAAGGATCCATTCGGCGGAGGAAAGAAAACATCGGCATACTCCCTGAATACATCCCGGGCCTTTTCAGGCCCGGGATCATTCATCATTCAGTTTCCGGATCACACACTATATCCGAACAGTTGCGGCAGCCAGAGGCTGATCTGCGGAATGAAGGTAATCAGGATCAACGCGGCAACCATGCAGAGATAGAACGGCATGGTCGCCCGGACCACCTTTTCCATAGGACGTTTTGCCACGGCGGAACCGATAAACAGCACAGCTCCGACCGGCGGAGTCAGCAAGCCGATACCGCAGTTAAGCACAACCATGATACCAAACTGGATCGGGCTGAGGCCGATAGACGTAGCCACAGGCAGCAGGATTGGTGTTGCAATCAGGATGATCGGCGCCATATCCATGATCATGCCCAGTACCAGCAGGATCACGTTCAGCAGCAGTGCAGTGATAATGGGGCTGTTGGAAATGCCGGTAATCAGCGCAGCAGCTTTTGCGGGAACATGCAGGTTGGTCAGGCAGTATCCGAAAGCGCCGGACATGGCAATCAGGATCAGCACAATGGCCAGCGTATCGATACAGCTCTCAAAGCTCTTCCAGACGCCTTTCCAGGTCAGTCCCTTGTAAATGAACACAGATACAAACAATGAGTAGATGACCGCGATAGCAGCGGATTCAGTAGCGGTAAACACGCCGCCCACAACGCCGACAACCACGATCAGCACCGCCAGCAGGGCCCAGATGCTCTTGCCCAGCTGTTTGACGAAGTTTTTGATGGAGAATTTCTCCCCCTTGGGATAATTCCGCTTCACAGAAATAATATAGGATCCCACCATCAGGGCTATAGCCAGCAGGGCGCCGGGCAGATAGCCTGCCATAAACAGTGCGCCGACCGAGATACCGCCGGCTGTAGTGGCGTAAATAACCATGTTGTGGCTGGGCGGAACCAGCAGTCCCTCGCAGGAGGAAGTGATGGTCACAGCAGTTGAAAAGTCCACGTCATAGCCTTCATCCACCATCATGGGGATCAGGATGGAGCCCAGGGATGCCGTATCTGCGGAAGCAGATCCGGAAATGCCGCCGAAAAAGTAGGACGCAACGATGTTCACCATTGCCAGGCCGCCGCGCATCCATCCGACAATGGAGTTGGCCAGCGCAATCAGCTTCTCCGAAATGCCTCCGGAGCCCATCAGCACGCCCATTGTGATAAAGAACGGCACAGCCATCAGGCTGAAGGACCATACGCCGCGCACCATCTGCATGGGCAGGACGCTCAGTTTCTGGCCCATGGAAATCAGGCACAGTACCGTGGAAATACCAACAGAGTACGCAATGGGGAAGCGCAGGAAAACCATCAGCAGGAAACTGCCGAGCAGAATAATCGTGGATAAGGTTTCAGCATCCATTATGCCTGCACCTCCTTCTTCTCAGTCTGGGGCACAAAGAATTCTTCTATATGCAGGAATACCTGTTCAAGTTCAAAAATAACCATACTCACACCGGCTACAGCCACGGGCAGGTACATCCAGATCTGGCTCAGGTTCGGCAGGGAGGAGTACTTGGCAAATCTTGCAATATTGCCGGTGGGTTTGATCACATCCAGCCCTTCGATCAGCAGTACCACGCCAAGCGCCATCACCGCAATGTCTGCCAGCAGGTCCAGCGTGAGCAGCACTTTCTTTGGCAGGTACTTATCAAAAGCCGTCATGCGGATGTGGCTGCGCTTGCGGATTGCCAGCGTAGCGGAAAGGACCGCCATGTAGACCATCAGAGTCAGGACCATTTCTTCACCCCAGTGCGGGGCTGTAAAGAAGGGGAAATAGCGGCCGGCTACAGTAACAGAGGTAATGATGATATCTCCGATCAGGAGAAGCTTGCAGATAAACAGCATGATCTTGTAAGTCCAGTCATAGACGGGCTTGATCTTTTCCAGCTTCTTAAAAATGGTTGGCATTCAGAAGCCTCCTTGGTATCATGTGTGAACGGACAGTGTCTCTCAGCAAAAATACGAATCGGGGGCGCAGGAGTTGGGCCCTGCACCCCCAACGGGTTCATTGTTTAATCGTCTTTTTCAGATCATTACTGCAGCGCCATGATCGCTTCATAGATTTCTTCCATGCCAGCGATATTCGCTTCCAGAACAGCCTTGGTAGCTTCCTGCCAGACGCTCTTGTCTTCCACTTCGTTGACAGTGCAGCCCATTTCGATCAGCTTGTTGTAAGCATCTTCCTGACGGGCCATAACGGACTTCTCGCACTCAGCCATCGCGTAATCGGCAGCTTCCTGCACCATGGCCTTCTGCTCGTCGGTCAGCTTCTCGAAGCAGGAATCGGTGGCGATCAGCTCGATGGTGCCCAGGGTGTGGCCGTCACGGAGCATGTAGGGAGCAACTTCCTGGAAGGAGTTGGACAGGTAGTTGGTGATGGGCTGTTCAGCGCAGTCCACAACACCGGTCTGAAGCGCGCTGTACAGTTCACCGAAGGAAACGGGAGTGAAAGCGGCGCCCAGGCCCTGCAGCAGGCCGGTCATGATCGGGTCGTCAGACACGCGGATCTTCAGGCCCTTCAGGTCATCGATGGTCTTGATGTCGACCTTGGAGAAGAAGTGACGGTAGCCTTCCTCGCCGTAGGCCAGGCCGGTCCAGGGCTGACCCACTTCCTTGGCTTCCGCCAGCATTTCCTTGGCCAGGTCGCTCTCGGTGAACTCC
>JAEEGJ010029805.1_pt1 | contig 10733 bp, 10 predicted proteins | sample 8958761 | NCBI WGS metagenome assembly JAEEGJ01 (sample SAMN16246546, study PRJNA631951) | gut metagenome | biome: gut microbiome; feature: rumen; material: RS-attached | host: Bos | place: Iran: Karaj | collected 2018-10
CAAAACCACAAAACTCATGATCGTACTCCTATTCAATCCGGCCGGAATAACCGCCTGAGCTGCAGAAAGCATACCATCCCCCTCTGCCGACAGGCAAGCTACTCTGCTCTCTCGGAAATAAGGGGCATCACTTCTCCCCTGAAGAGAGAAAACCCGGACTCTACAATTCGTAGAATCCGGGCTGTTTTACCGGTTTATTCCGCATTTTCTTCGTGCTCACTTTTATAAGCCAGGCTCCTCTTCACCGATCCGTTCCGAGCTGCTTCCATGGTTCTCAGAAAGCTTATGGTGCCGGTTCTGTCCAGAACCGGCACCATAAATTGTATATTTTATTCTTTCTTTCTAAAGCTCAGCGCTTCCGCTGCAAGAGCTGCCGCAAGAGCCCCGATAATGATTTTTCCGATCAGGCGGATTGTCTTGCCGGTTCTTTCAACTGTATCGTCTGAACAGTTATCTTCCTGTTCCGGATCAAATTCTGTTCTTTCTTCGTCCATGTTTGACCTCTGCAACTATTTATTTCCAGCCGAAAGTGCACAGGCCATAGATATATAAGCCCAGAACCAGGGCCGGCACAAACCACCGGAATATCGGCTTCATCCAGCTCTGTACTTTCAGGCCCTTTCCTGCATTGGCTTCCGCGATAAAGTTATCCCAGCCCCAGCCGATTCTGTTGCAGCAGAAAACGGAAAAGACTATTGCGCCGATGGGGAGAAGGTTGGTGCTGACAATGAAATCCCAGAAGTCGAGCCAGGCAGAACCGTCGGCAAACGGCTGGAAGTGGAACACACTGTAGCCGAGAGCCGTGGTGAGAGCCAGCAGAGCAATGCCGATACCGCAGATAACGCAGCCCTTCGGGCGGCTCCAGCCGGTGAGCTCACGCACGCAGGCGAGGATGTTCTCAAACACGGCAAGCACCGTGGAGAACGCGGCAAACACCATGAACAGGAAGAACAGCGTGCCCCAGATCCGACCGCCGGCCATGTTGTTGAAAACAGTGGCCATCGTGTCGAACAGCAGGGACGGGCCGGCGTTGACGCTGACGCCGTAGGTGTAGCACGCCGGGAACATGATGATGCCGGCGATCAGGGCAACAGCGGTGTCGAGGATGATGACGTTGATCGACTCGCCCATCAGGGAACGCTCTTTGCCGATATAGCTGCCGAAGATAGCCATGGAGCCAATGCCCAGGCTCAAAGTGAAGAACGCCTGGTTCATGGCACCGACGACTACGGAGCCGTTGATCTTGGAAAAGTCAGGCACGAGATAGAAATACATGCCTTCCTTCGCGCCGGGCAGTGTGAGGCTGTGGATGGCAAGAACGACCATAAGGATAAACAGCGCGACCATCAGATACTTGGAAACGCGCTCCAGGCCGCCCTGGAGATCGAAGCTCAGCACCAGGAAGCCGAGGACAACAGCAATCAGCATATAGATCACGTTGACGCTCGGATTGGTGATCATACCCACGAAGCCGAGATCAGTGTTCTGGCCGACCAGGAACTGAACAAAATAATAGATCATCCAGCCGGTGACGACGGTATAGAATGCCATCAGGGCGATGTTGCCAAGCAGGGCAAAGTAGCCGTGGATGTGCCACTTCTGGCCTTTCTTTTCCAGCTTGTTATACATCCGGACCGGGCTTGCCTGGGAGGCACGGCCCATCGCGAATTCCATGACCATCGCGGGCAGGCCGAGCAGAAGCAGGCACAGAATATACACCAGCACAAAGCCGCCGCCGCCGAACTGACCGGTCATCCACGGGAATTTCCATACGTTGCCGCAGCCGATCGCACATCCGGCACTCAGCAGAATGAAGCCAAGGCGGCTGCCGAGTCTTTCACGTTCGTTGTTCATACAAGTCTCTCCTTTTTACTTTTCTCCGCGCAGAGGAGATTTCCGGTTTCCCGCCCCGGCCGTGAATGCGCTGCAAACCGGTTTATTTGCAGTTCCTCTGCATAATCATTCACGTTTTCGGTAAGTATAGCAGAAAAGCCGTATTTGTTCAAGATTTTTTCACAATTTCATGCCACTTTTTTGTAACTCAAACCCTCTTTCCTGCTCGGTTGGAGGTTTTGGGGAAGTTTGTTTTGACAATGCGTCCACTTTTCACTATAATAATGCCATTCTTCGGAACGATCACTTCAATGAGGGAGACTTGATCCTGTGAAAAAACATCTGTTCCTCACAGGTCCCGCCTGCTCGGGAAAAAGCGCCCTCCTGCGTGAGACGCTGGGTGAGATGCTTTTGCAGGCCGGCGGCTACTGCACGGCGATGGACCTGGCGGACGACGGCGCGCTTCTCGGCTGTTCCCTGTTTCCCGCAGCTGCCGCAGGCGGCGCCGCCGGGTTTGAACGGGAACGCTTTCTGGACTTCTCCGCCTTCCCGCCGCGGCATGACAATGAGGTGTTCCGTACCACCGGCGTGCAGTTGCTGGAAGAGAGCGCCTGGTATCCCTTTGCGGTGATCGATGAGTTCGGCGGGTTCGACCTGATCATCCCGCAGTTCCGCAAGGCGCTGGAGAAATTCCTCTCTTCTGACCTGCCGGTGATCGGCATCGTGAAAGAAAAGGCCGACTCCGACCAGCTCCGGCAGCTGCTCGGCCTCGGGGAGCGCTACAGCGAGTTCCTCGACCGGCTGCATGAAGAGCTCAGGCGGGATCCCGATACGGAGATCCTCGTTCTGACCGATGAAAACCGGACTGAAGCCGCCGTGGTAGTCGCCGCCTGGGCGGAACAGTTTCTATCCTGACAAAGCATGGTGAACGACATGGAAGATAAAGAACTTCTGAACAAGACTGCGAAAAGCCCGGAGGAACTGCCTCCCGGATACCACCGGCATGCCGACGGCACGATCCATTCCCACACCCACGGGATCGAGGAGGGCCTTCCCCACTCCCATGGCCACAGCCATACGCACACGCAGACCAAAGCGGTTCTGAACCGCCTCTCCCGCGCCATCGGCCATCTGGAGTCGGTGAAGCGCATGGTGGAGGACGGCCGGGACTGCACCGAGGTGCTGATCCAGCTGGCCGCTGTACGTTCGGCGCTGAACAGCACTGCCAAGGTGATCCTGAAGGATCACATGGAGCACTGCGTGACCGAAGACGGCGCAAATGCCGCCGAGCAGCTCGCCGCGCTGAACGAAGCGATCGACAAGTTCATGAACTGAGATGCCAACTGCCCACCCGAAACCGGGTGGGCAGTGTTGTTTTTTTTGCTGTTTTTTACTTTTCGTGCACGCCGTGCTTTTTCTCCCAGCGGCGGCGCTGCCGGACGCGGATGGCCTCTTCCGCGGTGTCGCGGGCGGCGGGGATCCAGTCGTCTTCCAGCTTTTCCCTGCCGTACCGGAACAGGCGGATCACCGTGATCACCAGAACGATCAGCGGATAGATCAGCAGCAGCGTTGCGAGGAAGGTGCAAAGTCCGGCCCAGCTGTCGATACAGCGGGCGGCGTTCTCCCAGTAGGGATAGACGATGCCCTGCGTCTGCATCGAACGCTTGCCGTACTGCAGCATCACGTCCATGAGGTTCCCATAGGAATAGCGCGTGGTGTTGCAGAGGATCTCGCCGGTGCCGATGGGGAACTTCTCCCGCGCTACACCGAGTGCGAAGCCTTTGACCGGCTCCGCCAGCACGAACTCGTAGCAGTCGATGGCAGCGTCGGAATTGAGAGAGAGCCAGGCGTCGTAACTCATGTAGAGCCCCATACCGGCGGTATATGCCAGTTTGGATGCGAAATCCTGCTCGCGCTGGATCACGCCGGCCACCACGAACGTCACGCCGTTCAGCTGCAGCTGCATCCCCTGCAGGTCGGTGCCGCCGAACAGGAGCCACGCCAGATCTTCATCCAGCAGCACGCGGTCGTGCATCAGGTCGGATTCGCGGATATAGTCGCCGCTCAGGAGCCGCAGCGGGTGGAAATCGAAGAAACTGCCGCCCACAGCGATCACGCTCGCCTCGCCCTTGCCGAGGGCAGTAGCTGCATTAGCCTTGCCGACGGTGCTCCAGGCGTCCAGCATCATCACCTGTTCGTTAAGGTCCACAGAGGCGTCTTCCAGCTTCTTCATGGCGTTGTTGCGGAACGTATAGATCTGGTTGATGCCTACCTTCTGATCGACCGGCAGATAGCAGCTGATCTGGCTGAATTCCATCTCGCCGTCGCCCTGCCAGCGCTCGGCCTCCTGCTGCCACGCGAGCAGGCCGCTCATCTGCCGCACGATCACAAACAGCAGCAGTGCCGCCAGCACAAAGGCCAACGGCAGCAAGACCTTCACGCGGAGCAGGCGCTGCCGGATGTTTCCGGGTCCTCCCTGTTCAGTTTTCTGCGTCGCATTTTTCATACCATACCTGTGCGGAACGCCTATTCGGCGTTCCGCTTGTCAGTTGCTTCAGGATGTGGCCAGCCGGACCTGGTCGCCGCTTTTCACCGGCGCGCTGCTGGTGGTGATCACATAATCGCCGTAGGAGAGATCGGCCGTCACGGCGGAGTTGCTGTCGTCGCTCGCCAGCACTTCCACTGCTACGCGGCGCGCGATGTAGCGGTTGCCGAGCGGGGAATTCTTGGCCTCGATCTTCAGCACGAAGCTGCCATTGGTGTCAGAACGGATGGCGCTGGACGGGATGATCACGTCGTAATTGGCGCTCTTCTGTCCCACCGAGATGGTGAGGTCGGAGCCGGCCGTCACATCGCCTTCGAGGTCGAAAGTAAGCAGCTTGTTGTTCTGCGGGTTCTTGGGATCGGTCTTGATACTGGACAGGGTGGCGATGGTCTCCCTTCCCCAGTAGTAGTTGGAGACGGTCGCCGTGTCGCCGATGCGCAGGCGGTTGGCCTGGTCCTTGGTGACGGAGAACGACATCGTATAACCCATATCGGGCACTTCGATCGTGCAGAGGATATCGTCCTTGTTTTTCATCTCGCCAGCCGTCGCTTCGATGGATTCGATGATGCCCGAAACGTTGGCAACGATCGTGTTCTCCTCGCCGCCCGTCAGTTCCGCCAGTTTCTTCTTGGCGGCTTCGATCTGCTGGCTGATATCCATCAGGTCGATATAGTCAAGCGTGAGCGTACGCTCGTTGCTCGCTTTCTTTTCATCCAGCGATTCCTTCAGCGTGAGATAGGTATCTTTCGCCGCCTGGTACGCGGCCTTTGCCTCTTTGTAGGCGTCGCTCGCCGGGGATTTGGTGGAAAGAAGCGTTTCCAGGATCGTCTCCCATTTTTCCACTTCCAGTACGGCGTTGTCGTAAGCCTCACGAGAGACAGCGTCCAGCGCAGCGCGCGCCGCGTCGACATCGGCAGTTGTCGTTCCGTTTGCCAGTTTGTCTTCGATCTCTTTTATCTTTTTGCTGAGCTCCGGATCGATTTCGATTGCCGCGATCTGGTCCTCCAGGGCACGGATCTCTTTCTCTAAAGCGGCGATCGTTTTTTGCACTTCTTCATAGAATTCGAGCGTGTCTTCCGCGTCATTGATCTTCTGGAGCACTTTTTTGAGCTGCTCGTTCAGCGCGTCCTGGTTTTCCTGGTCGGGAGCGTCGATGTCTTCCTTCAGGCGGTCGCGCTCTTCCTTCAGTTTATCCAGTTCTTCCTTCAAGGCATCGTAATCGATATCTTCGATCTTCTTTTCTTCTTCCGCGATCTTACCCTGTTTCTCATCGATCTGTGCCTGCAGCGCTTTGATCTGGTCATCCGCCGCCTGCTGTTCCTTCAGCTCTGCGAGTTCCTGTTCCAGCGCGGCTCTTTCGCTCTCGGTCATCTGCCGGCTCTCGGCGTCGGCAAGCGCCGCCTTGGCCTGGGCCAGTTCGGTCTCATACACTTCTCTGGCCGCATCGCGCTTCGCAATGGCTGCCTCAAGCTGTTTCTCCGCGTCTTTGATCTGTGTGTTGTAGTCGGCCGACTGCTCCAGCGCTTTTTTCGCTATGTCGAGTGCTTTTTTCGCTTCGTCCATGGCCGTCTTGGCATCGGCCAGTTTACGCTCGTCGGTCGCATAACTGAAGGATGGGAGTCCGGCGGCGGAACGGTTATAGCTGTTCTGCAGCGAACGCAGTTTCTCTTCCGCAGCCTCGATCTCGTCGCTGCTGCCGGCGCCAAGCGTAAACAGCACGTCGCCCGGCTGTACTTCCTGCCCTGTCTTCACCAGCACCGAGCGGATCTCGCGCGTGCCCTCAGCCTTCACCTGGTGGCTGCCGTTGGCGACGACCGTGCCCGTGCCGCGTACGCGCGCCACGATGCTTCCGTTCGTCACATATTGCGTCGCCACTTCCGGCAGACTGCGGTTCATGATGGTGTTGGAGAAGAAGGTGAGCACCAGCAGCACCGCGAGGAAGATGATCGCGGCGTTTTTCACCCATTCTCTGTTTTTCGGTTTTTCCTGCATAATAAAAACCTCTTAAATGAATCTGAAAGAATACTCTTTTTTGGATGTGTATCCGTTATCCCTTGACACTGCCGGAGTTCGCGATGCCTTCGACCAGGTACTCCTCACCGTGCAGAAAGAGGAGCAGCGTGGGGATCATATAGACAGTCGCCATGGCAAAGGCGAGGCCGATCTCGCCGGAGTTGATGGACGACAGGAACACCGAGAGCGGCTGCTGATCGGCGTCCTGCAGGAGGATCAGCGGCTGTTCCACCATGTTCCAGTAGTCGATAAACACCAGGATCGCAATGGAATACAGCGCTGACCGGCACTGCGGCAAGCAGATCTTGGTGAAGATGTCCCATTCCCCAGCTCCGTCCACGCGCGCCGACTCGATCTGTGCGTAGGGGATGCGGCGCATGAATTTGGTGAGAAGAAAAACGGAGAACGGGGCGAACATGCCGGGCAGAATAATGCTCCAGCGCGTGTTCAGGATACCGAGCCAGCCGCTGACCAGATAGTTCGGCACCAGCGTCACCTGATAGGGCATCAGCATCAGGATCACGTAAAAGAAGAAGATGCCGTCCCTCACTTTGCCGCGCCAGCGTGAGAAGCCGTAAGCCGCCACCGCGGCCGTGCCCAGCTGCAGCAGCACGATAGGCACCACGAGGATGATGCTGTTCCAGAGCTTCAGCAGATACTCCGGCGATTTGATAAGGCCGGAAACGTACTGGGAAAGCGTCACCTTGTCCGGAATGAACTTGAGATTCACCGTCTTGGAGACATAGCCGCCCGTGGTGGTGGAGAAGATCATGCCGTAGTTGGCGTTGATCTCCGCCTCCGACATGAAGGAGTTGGTGATCGTGAGCACCGTGGGCATCAGAAAGATGAGCGCGAAGATCAGGCACAGCAGAAACATTACACCCCGGCTGAAATAGCGCTTCTTCTTTCCCCGGAACCGCTGATAGGGATGCTTGTTCATCCTTCCACATCCTTTCCGAACCAGTCCTCGATGCGGAACAGGAGCGCGATCAGCACCACCATCACGATGGCCATGATCACCGCCGCCGCCGAGAGCTTCTGGTAGTCCAGAGAGCGGAAGGTGTTGTTCATGAAGTGCTGCAGCATATACAGGTTCTCATAGGGGTAGTCCCCCGTGAGCAGATACACCTCGCGGAACACCTTGAATGAATTGATGAGCGAAAGGATCAGAACGAACAGAACTGTCGGTGAAAGATACCGCAGCTTGATGGCAAAGAACTTATAGGTCTCCGAAGCGCCTTCCACGTCGGCCACTTCCAGCAGATCCTTGGGGATGTTGGCCAGCCCCGCCATAAACAGGATCATGTTGTAGCCCAGATTCTTCCACAGGAACAGGAGGATGACCACGATCTGACAGTGGTCCGACTGCAGCCAGTCGATCTTGTCAGCGCCGAACAGCATCAGGAATTCGTTGACCGTTCCGTTGTAGTTGAACAGCACCTGCCAGATCAGCACGATGGACGCCACCGGCACCATCATCGGGCTGAGGAAGAACGTGCGGAACTGGCTCTTCATCGGGATGCGCGCTTCCAGCATCAGTGCCAGCACGATCGCCAGGATCACGGCCAGCGGCACCGCCACGACAGAAAACTGCAGCGTATTCTTCGCCGCCATTCTGAACGCCGAATTCTGCAGCAGTTTCCGGAAATTGTCCAGAAACACAAAATTCCGGGAGCCTACCCCGTCGATCAGGGAAGAGTAAACGACAACGCCGAAGGGAACCACGAAGAATACGGCTACGCCGAGGACACTTGGCGACAGAAAACATACACTGCGCCAGAAGTCTCTCCTCTTTTCACCTGTATCATCGCTGAGTCTCTTCTTCATTTCGTTACCATTTCGTAATATATTGTGTAGGTATTCAAATTATTATACAATATCTTGCCCCGGAATTCAACACTCCGGCGCCGACATCAGAATGGTTTAAGCATTATTAAGAAATGGGAAATAGAACGGCATGGCCCGGGAGCCATGCCGTTCTGATCATCGCTTTATTCAGATTTTACCGCCCGGATCAAAAAGAGCGGCGTGGAGGCGAAGTTGAGCTTCTCCTCGTCCGACCATACGCGCTGCCAGATGCTCTCATCCGCTTCACAGCGCAGGCCGAGGTTTTCGAGCAGTTCCAGGTCCCAAGCGGGACGGCGGATGTCGGAGAGAGGCAGGCGGCGGGCAATATCGTCCATCACGTCGAAGTTCTCCCCCACGTTCTGGTCCCAGACGCCCTGCTCCGCGGAATTCTGGCGGTCGCGCTCGTAAGCTTCCTGCGCAGACGCGTCGAACAGGAAGGCGTACCAGTTGGCGTCGAAGTTCAGCAGCAGGCCCCCGGACTTCAGGACGTGCGCCCATTCGGCGTACGCCCGGTCGGGATGAGGCAAATTCCAGGTCAGGTTGCGGCTGACGACAAGATCGAAGCTGCCGTCGGGAAAGGTCAGTTCCTCGGCGTTCATCTCCAGAAAGCGGATCTTGTCGGCGAGTGGGCCGGCATTTTCCTTTGCTTCCCGGAGCATGGCGGGCGTCAGGTCGACAGCCGTGACGGTAAATCCCAGCTCGCACAGGAGGATGGCGAAGAAGCCCGGGCCGGTGCCGATCTCCAGCACGCACAGATCCTTCGGCTCCCTTTCTGGAAACTGCCGCATGATTTCCTCCCGCAGACAATCCTTCCATTTCCGGCGCTGCACGGTAGAAAGTTCCAGTTGGTTCACTTCCGAATAGCCGGGAGCGCGGCCGGTCCAGTAATTCAGGTTTTCCTCAAGGATCGTATCTGGGCACACCGTAGCTCACCATCGGGCCTTTCTCAATGATATTCAGAGAAGCGCACTGATACAGAAGTACGCCGTCCTCCGGGGCGACTTCCGTAAAAAGGCTGCGGCCAAAATAATCGCGGATCTCCCCGAGCTTTTCGCCCTTCCGGAACCAGTCGCCCGGTTTTCTTTCGGGATACCAGCAGCCAGTGCAGGGCGCGTCGTCGTTGTATTCGGAGAGCTCCTGTTTGGGAAACGACATCCACTCCCCTTCCAGAACGCTGAGGCAGCGCAGGATGTTGCGTACGTCAGCCTTGTCAGCCTCGATCTCCTCCCGGCTGAAGAGGCTCAGCTGCCCACGCTCGATGAGCACGCTGGGGACGCCGTGGATGGAGGCCAGGTTATACGCGCCGCCTGTGCGGCAGCGGGAGCGTACCACAAACTTTGTGTTCACGCAGGAGACCATCTTTTTTGCCGTCTCTTCCGCGGGCGTTTCGCCGAGATAATAGCAGAAGGGCACGAGCGTCTCATACCCGTCACCACAGTGGAGGTCGATGTAAGCGTCGACGTTTTTTACGAACACCTCGAAAAGCATGTATGCCAGCCGGTCCGCCTCGCTTCCCTCCCGGTCGCCGGGGAAGACACGGTTGAGATTTTTTCCGTCCTCAAACACGCGGGACATGGTGCGGTTTTCAAACCCGGAGCGATTGGCAAGCGGGACGATGATCACATTGCCGTGCAGCTGCGTGACCTCCAGTTCGTTGGAAAGCTCGATAGCCGCCTGAATGCCCACATACTCCGCATTGTGGATGCCGGCCGTGATCAGCACCGTCGGCCCCGGCTTCTCGCCGCAGAGCAGCACGTGGGGAACGTGCAGTTCGGTCCCTTCCACATGGATATGATCTTTGACTGTCTTGCCCGGGGTCAGTTCATGCCCGGCAATGGTTCTGATTTCCATAGCAGCCTCCAGGATCTTTTCAAATAAAGTAGCATGTACCACCTTCTCCCACAAGCCCCCCGGGGGGATGGGCAGTGCAGATCAGGAAAAGTCGCGGAATCTCCGGGTTTTTTGGCTGGCAGCCTGTATCCCCCCTGGGGGCTTCCGAAAGAACGCAGCGCGGAATATAATACATGCCATGTTTAGAGGAGCGGAAAAAGACCGAAAGCTCCAAAGAGAGGAAACTGCAAATGGAACTGATCAAGCATCGCGTCACCCACTACTGGTCCCACCGGGCGGAAGCTTTTGAGACCCAGCGGCTGCGCGAATTCGACAGTGAGAAACGGGAGAGGTGGCTCGCTGAATTTCAGAAGTATATGCCGCAGGGACGGCCCCTGCGCATCCTGGATATCGGAACAGGCACGGGTTTTTTTGCCTGCCTGCTCGCGGCGGAAGGACATGCAGTGACCGGCATCGACCTGACGCCGGATATGATCGAACATGCCGAGCATATGGCGTCTGTTCTCGGCGTGGAAGCCGACTTTCATATCATGGATGCGGAAGCGCCGGAGTTCCCGCCGGAGAGCTTCGACGTGCTGGTGACCCGCAACCTGACCTGGACCCTGCCCCACGTTGACAAAGCCTACCGCGAATGGTACAAGCT
>JAEEGJ010029806.1_pt1 | contig 10732 bp, 9 predicted proteins | sample 8958761 | NCBI WGS metagenome assembly JAEEGJ01 (sample SAMN16246546, study PRJNA631951) | gut metagenome | biome: gut microbiome; feature: rumen; material: RS-attached | host: Bos | place: Iran: Karaj | collected 2018-10
ACGAACTCGACCGTATTTTTGTCAAATGCCGCTGATGATTTCATAAACTCACGTTTTCGGCTGCGAAATTACTCCTTTTTCCGCTATAACGCGCCCTTTTTGTTCTTTTATTATTAACTTTGTAACCTATAACTGCAAATAGTAGTATGGGACTCAAAGGGAAAGAGACAAAACCCCGCACGGGGACACAGAAACCGGAAATAAGGTTCAATCTTAGCAGCATATCAGATACGTTCCGCAATGAGACATTCCTCTTTGTAAGCGGAGCCGTGCTCACCATCATAGCCGTATTCTTTGTGATAGCCTACATATCATTCCTCTTTACCGGAGGAACTGACCAGAGCGCTGTCCTGAGCGGTACGCAGGAGATTGAGAACAGCACCGGTCTGTTGGGCGCACGCCTGTCGGAATCCATCGTAAACGGATGGTTCGGATTCTCTTCAATCCTTATTCCCGTGTTCCTTACCGTCTGCGGTCTCAACATGATGCGCATAACCCACATCAAGCTGTTCCGCTGGTTCATCAGCTGCGCATTCCTTATGGTATGGTGCTCAGTATTCCTGCAGCTGGTACTCTCACCCATGATGCAGACCTCATTCATCGTTCCCGGCGGCAGCCACGGAATGAACCTGACCCTCATGCTCAAAGGTTACATAGGAATACCCGGTCTGATACTGGTACTTCTGCTTACCATGCTCATCTACTGCGTCTATCTGACCCGTCGCACCATTGAGGTAATCCGCGATGGCGCTGACCGCATGAAGAGCGGAATGCGCAGGCATGAGAAAGAGGCCGATGCCGACACCGATGCCCGGGACACCTTCCAGTCCGATATTGACGACACCGTTATACCTCAGGAAGATGAGGCCGATGACAATCCCTACGCCCCCGCTCCCGAGTTCCAGCCGACCCAGGAGGTTGAGGTTGAACCCAAGCCTGAAAAGAAACCGGCCAAGCCTGCCGCTGAGAAAGTCGAGACTCCGGCCGAAGACATCACAATGACCATCACCGCCGCCGAGGGCGATGAGAAAGCCGAGGGCAAGATTCAGGAGCCGTATGATCCGCGTCTGGACCTGTCACACTACAAGTTCCCCACCCTGGACCTTCTCAAGCACTATGAGAATGACGCCCCCGCCATTGACGAGCGCGAGCAGGAGGCCAACAAGAACCGTATCATCAAGGTTCTGCTTGACTTCGGAATCGAGATCGAGACCATCAACGCAACCGTAGGTCCCACCATCACACTTTATGAGATTACCCCCGCCGCAGGCGTACGTATTTCAAAGATACGTAACCTGGAGGCCGATATAGCCCTGAGCCTTGCCGCTCTGGGTATCCGTATCATCGCACCTATCCCCGGCAAGGGAACCATAGGTATCGAGGTACCTAACGCCAAGCCCGTCATGGTATCCATGGAGTCCATCCTCAACAGCAAGAAATTCGCTGAGAGCAAGATGGAACTTCCCGTGGCCCTGGGCCGCACAATTACCAATGAGGTCTTCATGTTTGACCTGGCCAAGATGCCTCACCTGCTCGTAGCCGGTGCCACCGGTCAGGGTAAGTCTGTAGGTCTGAACGCCGTCATCACCTCACTGCTCTACAAGAAACATCCCGCAGAGCTCAAGCTGGTAATGGTTGACCCCAAGATGGTAGAGTTCAGCATCTACGCCCCCATCATCAAGCACTTCCTGGCCAAGATGCCCGATGAAACCGATGCCATCATTACCGATACCACCAAGGTAATCCACACCCTCAAGTCACTCTGCATTGAGATGGATAACCGATACGAGCTCCTCAAGGAGGCCAATGTACGCTCGGTAATCGAGTACAACAACCTCTTCAAGGACCGCAAGCTCAATCCGGAGAAGGGACACCGTTACCTCCCCTACATAGTAGTCGTAATCGATGAGTTCGGTGACCTTATCATGACCGCCGGCAAGGATATCGAGATGCCTATAGCACGTATCGCCCAGAAGGCACGTGCCGTGGGTATGCACATGATCATCGCCACACAGCGTCCTACCACAAACATCATAACAGGTACCATCAAGGCCAACTTCCCGGCACGTATGGCATTCCGCGTAAGTTCAATGATTGACTCACGTACCATTCTGGACCGTCCGGGTGCCAACCAGCTTATCGGCCGCGGTGACCTTCTGTTCCTGTCAGGCAGCGATCCCGTACGTGTACAGTGCGCATTCGTGGATACCCCCGAGGTCAACGCCATATGCCAGTACATCAGCCGTCAGCAGGGTTACACCGAGGCATATCCGCTGCCCGAGTACGTTGACGAGAATGAGGGCGGACCTATCGAAGGCGGCGTAGAGATGGGCAAGTTCGATCCCATGTTCGCCGAGGCCGCACGTCTGGTGGTAATCAACCAGTCCGGTTCGACATCACTCATACAGCGCAAGTTCGCCATCGGCTACAACCGCGCAGGACGTCTTATGGACCAGCTGGAGGCTACCGGAATCGTAGGCAAGGCAGACGGCAGCAAACCGCGTCCCGTACTTGTAACTGATGAGGTTCAGCTTGACCGCATACTTGAAACATACAATCTGCTGTGATAATGCGTAAATACCTGCTCCTGTTATTCTCTTTATGCATCCTGCCGCTGTCCGCACAGAACAGCGCCGAGAAACTGCTGCAGAAAACCGTCTCCAAGATCCAGAAGGACGGCGGAATTGCAATGACTCTGGATGCAGAGATAAAGTACGAGCACGGTACCGACCGCGTTGACATCATACTCAAGATGTCAGAAAACAGTTTCTACGCTCAGGAGGACGACAACACAATGTGGTTTGACGGCAAGACCCTGTGGAACGGCAAGGATTTCGGTGACGGAATCGAGGAGATTTACATAACCGAGCCCACCCCCGAGGAGAAAGTCCGTTATGACATAGTCACCCTGCTTGGCAAGCACCAGGGATTCAGCGTAAGCGGTAACGGGTCCGATACATTCACCCTCACCGCCTCCAATGCCGAGCGCAGCGTAGAGGGAATACGCAGCGTCACCGTTCAGGTTGATCCCGCCACACTGGCATTCAAGACACTCAGCATCGCTTTCGCCGAGGAGCTTGGAAACATATCGGCCAGGATACTTGTAACTGACTACAAAGCCGGACAGAGCTTTGACAAGAAGACATTCACCTGCCCCGTCAGCGATTACAAGGATGCCGAGATTATTGATTTGAGATAAAAACAAAACACAATATGGAAAGAGTAAAATGCCTTATCATCGGTTCCGGTCCTGCCGGATTCACCGCATCAATCTATGCTTCACGCGCCAACCTGAGCCCCGTCCTCTATGAGGGCCCGCAGTCAGGCGGCCAGCTCATCACCACCACCGTCGTCGAGAACTTCCCCGGCTACCCGCAGGGAGTAAGCGGCTATGACATGATGGAGGATATGCGTGCCCAGGCCCAGAGATTCGGTGCCGATATCCGTATGGGCATTGTTACAGCCGTTGATTTCGGATCGGCCCCCTACACCGTCACCATCGATGACGGCACCCAGCTACAGGCAGACACCGTCATCATTTCGACGGGTGCATCGGCCAAATATCTTGGTCTGGAGGATGAGAAGAAATATGCCGGACGCGGTGTAAGCGCCTGCGCCACCTGTGACGGATTCTTCTTCCGCAAGAAGGTCGTAGCAGTTGTAGGCGGCGGAGATACCGCATGTGAGGAGGCCAACTACCTCTCCACCCTTGCCGAGAAGGTCTACTTGATTGTCCGCAAGAACTACCTGCGCGCCAGCGACATCATGCAGAAGCGTGTGCTTGAGAACCCCAAGATCGAGGTACTCTTCGGCCACAACGCCGAGGGTCTTACCGGCGAGAGCAAGGTTCAGGGCGTCAAGCTGGTCAAGGACCTGGGTCTGCCCACCGAGGAGCATTACGAGCGCGCCATCGACGGTTTCTTCCTGGCCATCGGCCACAAACCCAACTCTGACGTTTTCAAGCCCTGGATTGAGACCGATGAGAACGGTTACATCAAGACCGTAAACGGCACACCCGTGACCAACGTGCCCGGCGTATTCGCCGCAGGTGATGTTGCCGATCCCGTATACCGTCAGGCCATCTGCGCCGCTGCCAGCGGATGCAAGGCCGCCATTGAAGCAGAAAAGTATTTAAACAAATAACATCCAATAATAGAAATGAAGATCTCTGAGATTCTTGCCAAGAAAAAGACCCTCTCTTTTGAGATATTCCCTCCCAAGAGAGAAGAGGATACATTTACCCTGATTGACAAAACCATAAAGAAACTGGCAAGCTACGAACCTGACTTCATGAGCGTAACATACGGCGCCCTGGGCAACACCCTGAGCAACACCGCCATGATAGCCAAGACCATCAAGGATAACACAAAAGCACAGCCCCTGGCCCACCTCACCTGCGTGGCATCCACACGTGAAAAGGTAGACAGCGTATGCGACGAGCTCCAGAGCTTCGGAGTCGAGAACATACTGACCCTGCGCGGTGACATACCCAAGGAGGCCGATGCCCCCCTATTCTCTGATTTCAAGCACGCCAGTGACCTGGCTTCATACATAAAGAGCAAATACGACGGCAAGTTCGGCATGGCCGGTGCCTGCTACCCCGAGAAGCATCCCGAGGCAGAGAGCATCTCCAGCGACATCGAGTTCCTCAAGGTAAAGCAGGATGCCGGCATGGAGTTCTTCAACACCCAGCTCTTCTTTGACAACGAGGTGTTCTACCACTTCCTTCTCAAAGCCCGCAAGGCCGGTGTCACAGTGCCCATCATACCGGGAATCATGCCCGTGACCAACTACAGCCAGATTAACCGCATGATCCAGATGAGCGGCTGTAAGGTACCTCTCAAACTGCTCAACCAGTTTGACCGTTACAAGGATGACAAGGACGCCATTGAGGAGATCGGCCTTATCTTTACCAGTTACCAGATACTTGACCTCATGGCCAATGATGTTGACGGAATCCACATCTACTCAATGAACAAGAGCGGATTCATAAGCAAACTTATGGATAACATCAGCTATGTGGCATCGGGTTTCTTCAAATAAGACACAGGAATGATCATAGACAAGATACAGATATTTGACGGAGCCCAGGGAACCGTCCTGGCCGATGCCCATCCCAAAGAACCCGGCAAGGACGGCAAGCCCAAACACAACGGCGTAGCTGTACTCAACCTCACCAACCCGGAGCGTGTGCAGAAGATGCACACGGACTATCTGGAGGCAGGTGCACAGTACATAACCTGCAACTCATTCGAGCTCAACCCCGTCAAGTGGCAGTCACAGGAGTATACCTGGCAGGAGATTGCCGATGCAGCCATAAAAAACGCACGTACAGCCGTCGGCGACCGCGCCATGGTGATGTTCGATGTCTCAACATCCGGTCAGTTGATGGAGCCCGTCGGCCCCTTCACATTCGAGCAGGCATATGACAACTACCGTCAGGTGGCCGAGTACACCTGTGACCGTGTGGACGGCTACCTGCTGGAGACCTTCAGTGACCTCTACGAACTCCGTGCCGCCATCCTGGCCATACGTGACGTATGCAGCAAGCCCATATTCGCCACAATGACATTCGATGAGCAGGGCCGCACCCTTACCGGTTCCACTCCTGAGATCGTATCCCTGACCCTCTCTTCACTGGGTGTCGATGCCTTAGGCGTAAACTGCTCCAACAACCCCGCAGGCGTAGTCGATGTGGTCCGCCGCATGAAACCCTACGCCAACTGCCCCATCCTGGCCCAGCCTAACAAAGGTCTGCCCGAGATGCACGACGGACAGGTGGTCTACAACTGGACTGACCAGGACTTTGTAAAGATTGGAAAGGAACTCATCGAGGCCGGCGCCTCAATACTTGGAGGATGCTGCGGATCATCGCCGTCCACCATCAAGGCCATATCGGTCTACAAGGGCCAGTCCGCTCCTGAAATATCAAAGCCCGACGGCACATACATCTGCTCATCGACCATAATGCTCCGCCTGGAGAAGGGTCTCATTTGCGGTGAGCGACTCAACCCCACCGGCAAGAAAAAGCTCAAGGCTGCACTTGCCGAGGGCAATTTCGAGTACCTGCAGCACGAGGCGCTTGCCCAGAAGGATGCCGGGGCCGATTTCCTGGACCTTAACTGCGGTGTACCAAACTCCGATGAAAAAGCACTTCTGTGCCAGGCGGTACGTAAGGTGCAGGAGGTCTGCGACCTGCCGCTGCAGCTTGACTCATCCAACCCCGATGCCATCCAGGCAGCCATCCGCCTGTACAACGGTGTTCCCATGATCAACTCCGTGAACGGAGCCGAGGAATCCATGTCACGCCTGCTGCCCATCATAGCCCGTTATCAGGCACCGTCAGTAACCCTACCGCTCGATGAGCGCGGTGTTCCCGAGACCACTGAGGCCCGTATAGATATAGCCAAGAGCATTATCAAACGTGCCGAGAGCATGGGCATAGACCGCCGTCTGCTTGTATTTGACGGACTGGTCATGGCCATATCCTCAAACCAGCAGTACGCCAAGATAACCATAAATACACTTACCGAGCTCAAGAAGCTGGGTGTACTCACCACAGTAGGCCTTTCAAACGTATCGTTCGGCCTGCCCGAGCGCGGCACTCTTAACCGCAACTTCCTGGCCATGGCATTCATGGGAGGCCTGGATATGCCCATCATGAACCCGCTGGATCATGATACCGTGGCTACGGTACGTGCATCGATGGCACTGACAGGCAATGACCCCGGTTGTGCCGGATTCATATACTTCAACACCCAGGCAGCCGAGGAGCAGGTAGCCGACAATCTGTTCAATGCCGTATCACAGGGCCTTAAGGACCGCGTCAAGGAGTGCCTGGAACGTGAACTCCCCGAATTAGGCAAAGACCGCGTAATCAACGAGATTCTCATTCCCGCCTTGGGTGATGTAGGCGCCAGATTTGCCCGCAACGAGGTGTTCATGCCTCAGCTGATACGCTCAGCCGAGGCCGCCAAACTGGCGTTTGCCGTCATATCCGAGCAGTTCAGCACCAAGGGTGATGACGAGCCGTCCAAGGGTCACATGATCATTGCCACCGTCAAGGGCGATGTTCATGACATAGGCAAGAACATTGTCAAGGTTGTGGTGCAGAGCCACGGATTCACGGTGACAGACCTTGGCAAGGATGTTCCCAAGGAGACTGTACTTGAGGCAGCGCAGAACGAGAGTCCCAATGCAGTGGGACTGAGCGCACTGATGACCACCACAGTGGATTCCATGAAGGAGACCATCGAGTATCTGCGCGCCAACGGCATCACCTGCCCCATCATTGTAGGCGGCGCCGTCATGACCCCGGATATTGCATCGGCCATAGGTGCAACCTATTACTCAAAAGATGCGTTGGAAACGGCACATCTCATGCAGGAAATCTGCGGCACAAAATGACAAGGGAGAAACTTTGGAACGCCAACTACATTAAGATATGGACCACAAACTTCCTGGTCCATTTCTCTTTTATGCTCATCGTTCCGCTGCTTCCCCTTTATCTTAACGAGACATTCGGAGCCACCAAGGACACCATAGGCATGGTGCTCACCGGCTATACCATCATGGCGCTCACCATACGTCCGTTCAGCGGATACATGGTTGACAGTTTCCCGCGCAAGACGGTACTGGTAATATGCGGCGCGCTTTTCTTCAGCATCTTTGTGGGATACATTGTGGCCGGATCACTTGCCGCATTCGCCATATTCCGCACCCTTCACGGCGCACCTTTCGGTGCCACCACCGTAGCAGCCAGTACGGTTGCCATTGATGTGGTACCCTCCTCACGCCGCGGTGAGGCCATCGGCTATTACGGACTCAGCAACAACCTGGCCATGGCGTTAGGCCCTGCACTGGCCATAGTGCTTCTGGAGGCATTCAACGGCAGTTACAAGGCGCTGTTCTGGGTATCGCTTGCAGCCTCTCTTATAGGTCTGCTGCTTGAAATATCCATCCGTCTGCCCAAGCGTGACTTCGTACCTGAAAAGAAAGTGCTCTCGCTGGACCGCTTCTTTCTGGTTGAAGGCTGGCGTGAGGCAATAGGAATTGCAAGCTTTGCATTCAGTTACGGAGTGCTCTCCACATACGTTGCCATATACGGCAAGGAAGAGCTCGGAATCACCGGTGGAACGGGACTTTTCTTTGGCCTCTGCGCCATCGGCCTCATCCTTTCGCGTCTTACCGGAGCACGTCATCTTCGTGACGGAAAGGTATCGCGCAACGCCACCATGGGAATGTGCGTTTCCATATTCGGTTATCTGCTCTTTGCCGCGCTGCACAACCCCATAGGCTATTACGGCGCCGCACTGATCATCGGCCTTGGAAACGGTCACATGTACCCCGCCTTCCAGACCATGTTCATCAACCTGGCGGAGCACTCACAGCGTGGCACCGCAAACTCATCCATCCTGACCTCATGGGATGCCGGCGTAGGCCTGGGCGTACTCATAGGCGGTCTTTTCAGTGAGTTCTGGGGCTATCACAGCGCCTTCTGGACCGCCTGGATCGTGAACGCTTTCGGAGTGGCTTTCTATTTCCTCCAGATCCGCCGTCACTTTGAGTCGCACAAACTGCGCTGAAAGTTGCAACGTTTTTGCAACACTTTTTCCTTTAATACGGTATTTTTGGGTACTATTTTTGCAGCAGTACAAATCAAAAACCACGATTATGAAAAAGATTGTTGCTACTCTGATGTTATTGTTTGCGGCCGTTTATGTCTTTGGACAGGACAAGCCACAGAAAGGTGATGTCATTTACGGTACCGTCACCGAGAACGGGAAACCTGTTGCAGGAGTCAATGTAACTCAAATAAACGACTGCAACCGCATCATGGCTTATGCCAAGACCGATGTCAACGGTCAGTACTCTTTCCGCACGGTTAATCCCGAGAACAGGATTAAGATTGTTTATCCCAACCACGAAACCATAGATATCCCCATAGAGAGCAAATGTCAGGATATCTGCCTGAAGGAGAGTGAACCTATCCCACCCGTCACAATCCTGGATGCTTATACCGGGGTTGTCATCTCTTCAGATAAACGCATCATAACCGATGAGGACCTGTATGAACTTGAAGGACCAGTCTTATACCATTTCGGGTATTATCCTGAAGAATCCCTGAGTTATCACATGCTCTCAACTTATTACAAACATGAGTTGAACTTCCTGCCAGGCAAGGGTTTATGCATGAATCACACATTCTACTCGACGGTTGATGAATTCTATGACAACTGGCTGCTTCAGTTCAAAAGCATAAACTGGTGATTTTGCATAAAAAACAGATAAAAATATTTTGCCATGACGGTGCAAAGTGCTAATTTTGCGCCCGATTAGTGCCGCAGAGGTATGAGAAGTGTCTGCCACAGTGGGCGGGCCACCTCACGGAGAAACGAATAAAAGCAAGATTTAATGTACGTTATTGCTGAAATTCAGGGACAGCAGTTCAAGATTGAAGAGGGAATGAAGCTGTTCGTGCACCACATTCAGGATGTTGAGGCCGGTGCAAGCGTAGAGTTCGAGAAGATCCTTCTCGCCGACAAGGACGGAAAGGTCACCGTAGGTGCTCCTACCGTTAAGGGCGCAAAGGTAGTATGTGAGGTCAAGACCCCGCTCGTAAAGGGTGACAAGGTTCTTGTATTCCACAAGAGAAGAAGAAAAGGTTACCGTAAGCTCAACGGTCACCGCCAGCAGTTCACAGAGCTTCTGGTTAAGGAAGTAGTAGCATAACCCTAAAAACTAGAAAGAAATGGCACATAAAAAAGGTGTAGGTAGTTCTAAGAACGGCCGTGAGTCTGCCAGCAAGCGTCTGGGCGTTAAGATTTGGGGTGGACAGTATGCAAAAGCAGGTAACATCATAGTTCGTCAGCGCGGTACACAGCACAATCCGGGCGAGAACATCGGTATGGGTAAAGACCACACCCTGTTCGCACTTGTTGACGGTGTTGTTCAGTTCAAGAAAGGCCGTAAGGACAGAAGCTATGTTTCAGTAATCCCCGTAGAGGAGAAAGCTGAGGCCTGATAAACCAAACGACATAAAAGAGGCTCACTGAATTTGTGGGCCTTTTTTATTTAAAAGATTTATTCCGATGCTCACACTCAAACAGATCACAGAACAGACCGAGCAGGTTATAGCAGGTCTTAATAAGAAGCATTTCAAGAATGCTGAGGAGGCAATTGCCCAGGCTATCAAACTGAATGATGACAGAAAGAAGGCCCAGGCACAGTTGGACAACAATCTTGCCGAAGGCAAGGTACTTGCCGCCAAGATCGGACAGGCCATGAAAGCCGGCAACAAGGAGGAGGCCGAGCAGGCCAAGGCTAAGGTTGCCGAACTCAAAGTGGCTGCCGCAGAACTGGAGGCTCAGAAAGAGCAGGCCGAGAACGATCTGACCGCCCTGCTCTGCACAATCCCCAACATACCCTACCCCGAGGTTCCCGAGGGCACATGCGCCGAGGACAACTGGGTAGTCAAGTCAAACCTCAAGGAGTGTGTAATCGGACAGGATACCGTAGGCAACTGGACCTGCAACCCCGAGAACACCAATGCCAAGGTTCCTCACTGGGAACTGGCCAAGAAGTACAACCTGATTGACTTTGACCTTGGCGTTAAGATTACAGGCGCCGGATTCCCCGTATATATAGGAAAAGGTGCCCAGTTGCAGCGTGCACTCATCAACTTCTTCCTGGCCGAGGCAAACAAGGCCGGTTACACGGAGATCATGCCTCC
>JAEEGJ010029808.1_pt1 | contig 10732 bp, 2 predicted proteins | sample 8958761 | NCBI WGS metagenome assembly JAEEGJ01 (sample SAMN16246546, study PRJNA631951) | gut metagenome | biome: gut microbiome; feature: rumen; material: RS-attached | host: Bos | place: Iran: Karaj | collected 2018-10
TTGCTAAAGAATGTGGAATCGATAATTCATTTGTTTTAGATAATGGTGATGTACTATGCATTGATAATAATGAAATATATACTGCCGGAAAAATTGAAATTAATGATATATTCGTAGATGGAAACAGAATTGGTGATGTTTCAAGTGCCGTTATGCATGATAGAAAGGTAATGGCAAGTGATGGTATTTTATTAGTTATTGCTAATATCGATATGCAAAACAAAAAGCTACTAATTAGTCCAAATATTACAACAAGAGGATTTGTCCAAATAAATGAAAATGAAGAATTAATAAAGAAGATTGAGAAAAACGCAAGTAAGATTATCAACAATGATTTAAAAGATAAGAAAATAACATTTAATGATATCAAAACAGACCTAACCAAAAATCTTTCAAGTTTCATTATGAATGAAACTGGTAGAAAACCAATAATATTGTCTTTATTATTAGACATTAAAAGATAGAGAAATCTATCTTTTTTTGTAAACAAAAAAGTCATAAGCTTTTACTTATGACTTTTTAACGTTTATTTCTAACTATGACAACTCCAGTTCCGCCAGCTCCACTAGCTGCATAATAACTATTATTATTGTTGTAACTTGAGCCACCGCCGCCGCCGCCGCCGGTATTAGCAGTTCCGGCAGTACCATATGAAGTGTTTCCACATCCTCCGGCACCGCCACCACCAGAACCACCAGCACCAGCAGAAGATCCAAAGCTAGCAGATGATGCACTTGCGCATCCACATCCACCGCCGCCGCCGCCAGCGTATTTAGTCGCACTAGATACACCGAATTCTCCTGTTGTAGTTCCTTGACCAGTTCCCGGACATCCGTTTCTAGTGCTAGAGTTACAAGCTCCACCACCATTGCCACCGTTGGTTCCACCAGCACTACCAGAGTTCTTATCATAAGCTCCGCCGCCACCACCAGAACCGCCATCACCACCGGTAGTTCCGGCATAGACGCCAGTAGTTTTTACGCCACCTGCCCCACCGGCCGCTGTCTTACTAAAGGCAGTAGTTGCACTACCAGCATTTCCGGCATATAGATTGTTGCCAGTTCCAGATACACTTGCTCCTCCGGCACCAATGTCAACAGCGTATGTTGTACCTGCAGTTAATGAAATATTACTTGCTGTAGTAGTATAACCACCGCCGCCTCCAGCGCCACCAGAGTAATACTTACCAGGAGCACCAGAACCTCCACCGCCTACTAAGAAGGCATCGATAGCAAACGATTGTCCAGAAGCAGTAATAAAGTTTCCATCAGCTTTTAAAATCGCTTTCCAGTTAGTATTTGATTCTCTTACTATTTCATAGCTTGCATTATATGTGAATTTCTTAGCCCAAGCAGCATAAATAGTTGTTGCTCCAGTTATATTAATTGAAGAAGCTGCTGTGCCACCGGAAGTAGTAGTCCATCCTGTTTGATAATATACACCAGGAGCTGCAGTAGTACTACTACCAGTTCCTGTTACTATTCTTGTGCCACAATTTAAGTTGCCTGTAATTGTTGCATTAGATCCGTGATTAACTGTCGCACTACTTGGTGCTGAGCCACTAACCGTTCCGTTCGTTCCAGGATCACAATTATATGTTACGGTATATGAATTTAATGTGGCAGTTGATGCAACGGTTACATTACCTGCTACGGTATGATTATTTCCACTTGTCCAAGCACTGCCATTTACAGTATGTGTTCCTATAGTATATCCTGTATTAGCAGTAATACTTATCTTTAACACATCACCGTAATAAATGGTTGCTCCATTGCTTAAGTTTCCTGTAGAACCTCCGCCAGTTGAACTAGTTCTATTAACAGTGATAGTTGAACCAGCTCCCTGACTAATACTTAATGTATAAGAATATGGCGTCCATTTTGCATATAATGTTCGTCCATTAGCAGGTGTTGTATTATATAAATTATTTATAATTGCACCAGATGTATTTATATACTGAGTTCCACTTCCACCAGTATTTGTGTAATATCCACCAAATGTATAGCCTGTTTTGGCAGGTAATGTAGTTAATGTATTAGAAGCAATTTCTGTTGTTGCATTTATATTACTATAGTATTTATTTGTTCCACTTACATAATAGAACGTAGTTGGACTTGGATTGGTTGTAGCACTTTGACTATCCAATGTTACTCTCCATACATCATCCACACAATAATCTACTCCGCTTAATCTTGCACCAGTTGGACAAGTTGATGGATTTGCTGTTGACGTCCATCCGCTTGAACATGAAGACTGCTCATATAATACACAATTTGAGCCATTTACTTGACCAGTTGAGCATGAGTATCCTGTTACAGAAGATTGCGTCCATCCACTTGAACATGATGTTTGATTTGTTTGCACACAGTTTGCACCACTTGGTGAACCAGTCGAACATGTATAGGTTCTTGTACATGTATTACTTGCATATACATTACTGCCACATTGTGTTGTTGGACTATTATATTTAGCTGCTGTATCACATTGTACAGTCGCTGTTCCATTTGCAGTTGCAGCTTTTGAACATGAATATACAGGAGAAGCTGTAAATGAACATGTGCTTCCACTTAGAGTGTGATTACCTGATGCACAAGCATAAGTCCTAACATGTCGTGTCCATCCACTAGCACAATTTTCTGAAGATGATATGTAGTAAGTACAAGTAGATGAGCTTTGACCAGTTGTATTAAGCGGTGCTGGGCAATTATAAAGTGTTACACAATTATTATTAGGTGTATATCCAGCCTGACAACTACAAGACATTGATGTACATCTATAATCATAAGCATGATCTCCAGAATCACAAGTACAATATCCTGAATAATATGGTGTTCCACTTCTAGTACACTTATATTGTGAAACATATGCATCATAAGTACAAGTTTGTCCACTTAATGTTGGTGTAACTGTACTTCCATTTACTGTAACAGTTGGACATGTATATCCTGTTACCGTTGGTGTCCATCCACTAGAACATGATGATTGATTTGTAAGTGTACATATTGATCCACTTAATGTTCCACTACTGCATGTATATTTGTTACATGTAATCGTTCCAGAATAATTTGCTGTTGCTCCATTTGTTAATGTGCATGTATAAAGAGGAGTAGCCGCTTTCGTACACGTATATGTATTTGAAATACTACTTATCGTTTTAGTACATTGTCCTTCATTTCCAGCAGCATCTTTTACAAATCCATAAAATGTATTAGCTGATAAAGTAAGTGATGTTGTACTGTTATAAACAGGTGTACTTGATGTTGACATTCCATGTGCTGCTACTCCTACATTATCTGTCCTACTAGCTGATTGAACTGCTTTAGTTGTATTATTAATTACATCTAATCTACAAGCTGGTGCTTGTGCATCTTTCCATCCAGCATATAAAGTAGTCGCTGATGTTTTATCAAAACTCCTTGCACTTGCTCCTGCTGCTGTATAGTACTGTGTTCCTGACGTATAAGTAGCATTATCGTACCATCCCATAAATGTAAATCCTGTTCTTGTTGGTTTTGTTGTACTTATCGTTGGCATTGCACTTCCATATGTTGCACTTACATTTGCACTTTGTCCTCCTGAACCTCCATTTACATTAAATGATACTGTATATGTTGTTGGATCCCAACCCCCATATAAAGTTGTTCCAGTTGTTTTATTATATGTTCTTGCACTCGCTCCTGCTGCCGTATAATACTGTGTCCCTGATGAATATGTTTGATTATCATACCATCCTTTAAATGTATATCCAGCACAAGTTGGTGCTGTTGTACTTATTGTTGGCATTGCATTTCCATATGTTGCATTTACTGAATCAGTTTGACCTCCAGATCCCGTTGTTGGGCAATTTCTATTAAAGCTTACAGGATATTCATCAACTGTCCATATTGCATACATTGTCTTAGTTACAGTTGTTGTTCCTACTGCTGGCGCAAAACTATAACTATCTCCAGGAGAACGTTGTGTTCCTGAAGTACTTCCTTCCGCCCATTTAATAAATGTTGATCCTGTCTTTGTAAATCCACTATTTGAAAGTGTAAATGTGGAAGTTGAAACACTAGTTCCCCCACTATTATATTGTTGCGTTTCAGTTTGACTAGGTGTTGTTCCACTTCCTCCATTAGCATTATATGATACTGTTAAATCTCTCGTATATACACTATAAAAATTACTTCCACAGGCCGTAGATGCTAAATCGCCATAATTATACTCTAATGAACCAACAGTCGTATCATCTCTCCATCCAGCTTTTGTCCAACTTGAAATTGATGCTGCGTTAGCCTCAGTTTCGGTTATAAACGTTACAGTTGATGGTAAATTTGCTGAGGCAGTGTTCGTATTATAATATGCTTGCTCTGAAGTCTTTGTAGTAGAAGTTGCTTTGTTTACCCCACTATAGAATGTTGCACTACAACTCTTTCCATATACTGCATAATAATTTGCACTTGCATTATATGCTGGAGTTACACTTGCTGTACTTCCATATTCACTTGCATTAGCATCTGTATCATCTCTATATCCTAATGTGGTCCATCCACTTATCGCTGTTGGTGTCGTTAATGATATTGATGAACTTTGTGTCGAAGCACAATAATTAGCATATTGTACTTTTGAATTATTTGTTGCTTTTCCTAATCCACTGTAAACATTAACAGTCCTTGAATATACAGCATATAAGTTTACTGTACCTCCACTTGTTGTAGTTAAGTTACTTACACTTTGTCCATCTGTATATGTTACTGTTAAACCATTTTGACTTGTACTCCATCCTGCAAATGCCCATCCAGCAGAAGAATTTGGTACTGTTCCACCTAATGTTGCATATGTGGTTAAAGCTTTTGCTGTTCCATATGTATGACTTGATGTCGCACTAAATGCTGTACATGATGAACCACCCCAGTACTTTACTGTATAAGTATTACCAGTTGCACTAGCAGTCAATTGCGTATTTGCTGCTATTGTTACTGTTGTTGCTTTTGTAGTTAATGACGCAGGTGCTGTTCCACTATTCCTTGTCCATGTACTCCATGTATATCCACTACTTACTGTTGCATCTATACTTACTTGTTTTCCTGATACATAGTATACTGGGGCACTTACAACTGACCCACCTGCACTTACTGCACTTATTCCAGTTCCTTTTGTTAATGTTAATTGATATACTGCTACTGATTTACTTCCTGTACTTGATGGAGTGTTATAGTTTGTACTTGTTGATACTGCTCTTACATAGGCTGTCTTTGTTCCGCTACTTGTTAAATCAATATACTTACTTCCACTTGTTGCTGTCTCCCAAGTGTTATTATCAAAACTTATTTGATAACTTGTTGCTCCTGTTACATTCCCCCATGTTACTTTTCCATTTGTATCTATTGATACAGTTGGTGTTGCCATTGTAGCTTTACTTATTGTTACTGTTCCAGTTCCTGTGTAATCATTATAATATGTTCCACCTGTTATCTTATAATATACTGTCTTAGCTCCATTTGTGAAATCTGTATATGTTGGGCTTAATGTATAGTTTGTATTATATGATCCGTTGCTTGTTACTGTTGTTCCATATGATGTGCTAGTTCCACTTACTATTGTCTTTCCATCCCATGCACTATCATTTACTTTTACTGTTACTCCATGTGCACTTCCATCATATGCTGCACTATAGTTAGTTCTTGTTACACTTAATGCTCTCTTTGCCATTACTGCTGTAGTTGCTTTTCCTGCACTTGCACTTTTATAGTTAGTTGTCGCTGCTACTGTTGCTGTACATCCTACATATTTTCCTACATATGCTTTATCTACTGTGTAGGTACTACTTGTTGCTCCACTTATCGCTGTTCCACTTGTTCCGCCACTTGTTGTTGTATAGTACCATGCATAAGTATAGCTTGTTCCATCTCCATTATTTGTTGCACTACATGTTAAAGTTTCTCCCCATGTTGTTGTTCCACTTACTGTCGTTGTTACTGTTGGAGTCTTTTTATCTACTGTCGCTGTTGTATTGGCTGTTGCATCTGTTATATCGTATGCATCGCTTGCTGCATTCCAGTTTGTTCCTGCTGCGACACTTGCTTTTACATATATATATTTTCCTACATAGTTACTTGCTATTGTGTATGTGCTGTTTGTTGCTCCACTTATTGCTGTTCCTCCACTTGTTGAATTATTACTATTGTAGTACCATTGATAACTTTTTGCTCCATCACTATTGGTTGTGATTGTTGCTGTTAGTGTATTTCCCCATCTATTTGTTCCGCTTATTGCTACACTATTTGTCGCTGATGTTTTACTTATTGTTACTGTCGCATTTGTTGTTCCACTTACATAACATTGTACTGTATTATGGTTTCCATCTCCTGCTACTTGTACATACACTGTTGTTGTACTTACATCTGGTCCTGCTTCTGGGTTTGTGTTACTCCAACTTGCACTTGTACTTGTTCTATATTGGATTGTTCCTCCACTTCCACCACTAACTGTTATCTTATGTTTTGATCCATCGTATTGCCCACTATATGATGTCAATGTTGGGCATGTTGCATTAACTTTATTTATCTTTAATACTCCTGTTGCATATGTTATTGAATAGTTACTTGTATTATCTGTTGTTCCATTCTTTATTGTCGCTGCACTTGGTGTTATTGTTCCATTTGTTGTGTAATTACTTGTACTTGGGGTTAATGTAATACTTGTTAAACTATCCCCTGTTCCTAGTGTTCCTACTGTTACTTGACTTGTTCCTGTTGTTATTGAGCTTCCATATGTTATTGTTTGATCTTTTGCTGTTATTGTCACTGTTCTTGCTGTTATATTTGCTGTTGCTGTCTTAGATGTTGCACTTAATGTGTAGTTTCCTGAATATGTTCCACTTGCTATTGCTAAACTACTACATGTTACTGTCTTACTTGTTCCTACATTCTTATCACCAAATGCACAGCTTCCTGTTATACTTACTGTTTCAGTTCCTACTAATCCTGTTGCTCCTAATGTACAACTTGCTGTTGTTTCTCCATCATATGTCTTATTACTACAACTTGCTGTTGGTGTTATTGTCTTCTTTGTTATATTTGCACTTCCACCACTTACGCTTGTTGTACTTAATGTATAGTTAGATGCACTTGTTCCACTTAATGTTAATCCTGTACAACTTACTGCTTTACTATTTCCTACTGCTGCACTGTTAAATGTACATGTTCCACTTGCTGTTACTGTATCTCCACTCTTTGGTGTTGCAAGTGATATTGTACATGTTGCACTTGTTGTTCCATCATATTGTTTATTACTACATGAACTTATGCTTGGTGTTAATGTTTGTTTATTTATCTTTAATACTCCTGTTGCATATGTTATTGTGTAGTTCCCTGTATTATCTGTACTTCCGTTCTTTATCACTCCTGCACTTGGTGTTATTGTTCCATTTGTTGTGTAATTACTTGTGCTTGGTGTTAATGTAATACTTGTTAAACTATCTCCTGTTCCTAGTGTTCCTACTGTTACTTGACTTGTTCCTGTTGCTATTGAGCTTCCATATGTTATTGTTTGATCTTTTGCTGTTATTGTTACTGCTCTTGCTGTTATGTTCGCTGTCTTTGTTTTACTTGTAGAATCTAATGTGTAGTTTTCACTATCTGTTCCGCTTAAACTAATACTTGAACATGTTACTGTCTTTCCTGTTCCTACATTCTTATTATTAAATGTACATGTTCCACTTGCACTTACTGTATCTCCACTTATTGGTGTTGCAAGTGATATTGTACAACTTGCACTTGTTGTTCCATCATATGTCTTATTACTACATGAACTTACACTTGGTGTTAGACTCTTTGCTGTGATATTTGCTGTTGCTGTTTTACTTGTACTTGATAATGTGTAGTTTCCTGAATATGTTCCACTTGCTATCGTTAAACTACTACATGTTACTGTCTTACTTGTTCCTACATTCTTATTAGCGAAGGCACAGCTTCCTGTTATACTTACTGTTTCACTTCCTACTAATCCTGTTGCTCCTAATGTACAACTTGCTGTTGTTGTTCCATCATATGTCTTATTACTACAACTTGCTGTTGGTGTTATTGTCTTCTTTGTAATTGTGAAATCAATTGTCTTATCTCCAGCGTATGATGTTGCTGTCGTAGAATTGTATGTTCCAGTCATACTTATTGTGACATGTCCTGTTCCTACTTCAGTATTATCACTGTAACTTACTGTGTAATCTGTTCCTTCTACTAGTGTTACGTCTCCATCTTTTACTGTTACTCCTGGTGTATTTGCATTTCCACTATATTCATAACTTGTTTCACTTAATGTGATTGTTAAGTTATTTACTGATTTGCCCCATCTTGCATATAAAGTTATTGTATCTGTGTAACTACTATTTATTTCACTTGGCAACTTTTGATATATATTATTTGTGAAACTTCCACTTGTATTTACATACTGTGTTCCACCTGTTATTGCTGTATAATATCCTCCAAATGTTGCTCCTGTCTTGGTTGGCTTCGTTATTGTATATCCTCCACTTAAACAGCTTGTAAGTGTTGAATTTGTATAATAATAACATGTTGTACTATTTATTGTCTTAGTAGTCTTATATTGATACCATACTTCCTGTGTTCCTGCTGTTGTTGCACCTTGATTATTTAATACTATCTTATAAACGTTTGCTTCAAAGTTTGCAACATAACTCTTATTTCCTGTTGATCCTGTTGCTATTGTTACACTTGTTGATGGTGTTGTTCCATTACTTCCTGTCCATCCTGTAAATGTGTATCCTGTCTTGGTTGGATTATTTAATGTTATGTTGTTGCTTTCTATTGTATATGATGTTGGATTTCCACTTACTGTTCCTCCATTTAATGTGTATGTGATTGTATATGTTATTGGAGTCCATTTTGCATATATTGTCGTTGCACTTGTAAATGTTGATGTCCCTATTCCATCTCCATTTTCATCAAAATATCTTGTTCCATTTCCATTTTGACTACTATAATATCCTCCAAATGTGTATCCTTCTTTGGTTGGTACTTCTACACTACTTAAGTTACTATCATATGTCGCTACTGTAGTTGTATCACTGCTTGTTCCACCTTGTTTATTTAATGTTACTATTACTACATTTGCTCTATATTCTGCTACCAATATATGTGAACTATTTGTTGTTACTACACTTCCTGATGATATTACTTTATCATTTAACTTCCATCCTTCAAATGTATATCCTGTCTTTGTTGGTGTTGGTAGTGTTCCATATTGACTTCCATAGTTTACTGTCTTACTTGTTGTACTGTTATTTCCACCATTGTTATTAAATGTTACTGTATATGGTTTACCTGTCCATCTTGCATAGACTTTTGTATTACCTGTTGCAAGAGTCGAACTTGTTACTTGTGTTCCTCCACTTTTCTTTGTATACCATCCATTAAAATTATATCCTGTTCTTGTTGGTGCACACAAAGTACCCCAAGCATCATTTCTTACTTGAGTTTGATCTGTACAACTACTTCCACCATTACTATCGAATGTCAAAGTATAGACAATTTGCATGTTTATTTCTTTTGTCTCTTGACCCATCGCTGTAAATGTATACATCGAATATGTAAAGTCTGAAATTAATATAATTAGGTACACTGCTAAAACGGCAAAGAGATAAAATTTCTTTACCGAAATCTGAGTAATTCTTTCAATAAATTTGGATCTTTTTTTGCTATTCATTTTCATGTACCATCCTATAATAGATTTTATCAAAAATACTGCTTTTTTTCAATCTAAAAAGAACGTAATTTTTCAATAAAAAAATCACATTATATCGAATGTGATTTTTTTTAGTTTTTCCTGCTTTATCATATTTATAATTTGCAAACTTATTTTTTCATAATCAATTTCATTTTTAATTGGTATATTTTTATATTTTGATATCTTAGTAAACAGTTCTTCAACCTCATCATCGCTATAATAATCTATACCAAAAAACTCTTTTAATTTATCCTTATAGTGCATATCTAACATTTTTAAAATATGAATTGCAACTTCTGTTATTGATAATACTTCTTCTTTGATAATAGTCATACTTGCAAGATTTAATGCCAATGTATGATTATCAAGCCTTGGCCAAAGAATACCAGGAGTATCAACCAAATCCATATATTCATTAATTTTAATTGTATTTAAACTCTTAGTAACACCAGGTTTATTACCAACTCCAAGAATATTTCTGCCTGCTAGTTTGTTTATTAATGTGCTTTTACCAACATTAGGTACACCAACTACTAAACATTTAGCTTTTTTAGGAAGAAGTTTTTTTAATTTTCTTTTTTCATTTACATCAATCATTAACTTTTTAACTTCTTCTATTATTTTCTTATAATCATTAGAATTTTTAGAATCGCAAGTTACAACTATGTTTCCTTCATTTTTATATTTTTCTATCCATTTATTAGTTTCAACAGTATCACACAAGTCATACTTATTAAAAACAATAATACTATTCTTATTTTTAATCATATTTTTAAGATCCGGTATTCTTGAAGATAATGGTATTCTTGCATCAATAACCTCAATTACAATATCAATATTATCAATGATTGAACTTATTTCCCTTTTAGTCTTAGCCATATGACCAGGATACCAGTTAATATTAGTTTTATTTTCGTTCATAGGAATCACTCCATTTCTATTTAATTATAGCATAAAAAAAACGAAATTTAGTATAATTTCGTCTAATTTTAAGTCATTTTTATAG
>JAEEGJ010029812.1_pt1 | contig 10731 bp, 10 predicted proteins | sample 8958761 | NCBI WGS metagenome assembly JAEEGJ01 (sample SAMN16246546, study PRJNA631951) | gut metagenome | biome: gut microbiome; feature: rumen; material: RS-attached | host: Bos | place: Iran: Karaj | collected 2018-10
GTCGGTTGGAACAATGACACTGTCCCGCTTTTTTTCAACATAATACAACTCGTTGCAGCAGACGGCATCAGTCAGCGCCATCTCCGAACGCCGGTTGGAGGCGAAATAGCCCTGCGCCCCTCCGGGAACACAGCAGAACGCGATGTCATTGGCTGGGGAATTCAGAGGATAGCCCAAGTTCTGCGGCGAGGATTTCCAGGCGTTCAGGCCTCCCTCCAACATATAGATGTCATACCCGCCAAGCCCGGGCAGGCCGTCAGAACTGAAATAAAGCCGGCCGGTTTTGGCATCGTAATGCGGGGTAAGCTCGTTTCCGGCAGTGTTCACAGTGCCGCCCAGGTTCACCGCAGACAAGAATGAGCCGTCCTCCTCCCGGACAGCATACCAGATATCAAGGCCGCCAAAGCCACCCTCACGGTCGGAGACAAAATACAGCACCTCCGTGCCATTGGCATCCGCCACGCAAGGCTGGCTGCTGACAGTTCCGGGAATATTTACCGGGGCGCCAAGACGCCACGGCTTCTTCCACTTGCCATCCGACAATTCCGAGGTCCATATTTCCGAACCGGACGCCACCGGCCCCGACACATCGCTCCGTGTCAGATACAGTCTGGTGCCATCAGCATTGAAGCAGAGGTGTGAATTGTGGTATCTCGGATGATTAAGCCAGGAGGGCAGCGGCCGCACACGGGACACGCCCTCCGATGAAAGCTCCGCCCTGTATAGACGCGCCGCATAATACCCATTGATGAAATCAGTCTGCGAATTATGCGTGACAGGCTGCAACGAGGTAAAATACAACACACTGTCGCCTAATATCAGGGGGCTTGTCTCAGAATACGGGGAATTTACCTTTGAAGGCATCCGGTCAAGCGAACAGTTTTCCGGGTTACGCACGGCCTCCTGCGCCCACGCGCAGGCCCCCACCTCCATTCGGGCGCGGGAAACATGCCCCACACGGTTGCCAGAAACATCGGCTGAACGCAGATATCGGTTGAAAAGCAACGCGGCCTCCCCGTACTCGGCATTGTTTTTCTTTATCATGGCAAGATTGAAGAGCGCTTCCGGATAATGCAGCGAATCCTGCCCCAGCACCCGCAGGTACATCACCTCCGCCTGACGGTATTCATACAGCCGCTGCAGGCAGTTTGCATACCGCCAGCAAACCTCCGTGGCCCCGGTCACGCTGTCCGAAAGGTAATGCTCATAGCAGGAGGCGGCGGAAATCCAGTCCGAAACCTCCTCAAAACGGGCTGCCTGGCGCAGAAGCGACTCCGGATTCTGTGCTGAGAGCGGAACGGCAAAGGCACCGGCCAGACATAAGTACAATATTTTAAAATATTTTTTCATCACCAGGTGGGACATGGTAAATTATGCCGCCGTATCACACGCGGCTGTTTGTATACATATTGCAGGCTGATCTCCACACCGCCCCGTCCGTGCGACGCTCTGCGGAGTGACGAGACATTGAAATCATAGCTGACAAGCAGCTGTATCTGACGCCATTCCCCTCCGGCAACAAAGTAGAGCGCATCCCCAAGACGGTAGTCGAGACCGCCCATGAGCCGGGTAAGCCCGCTCTTTTTGTCATACTGGAGCGCATAGGAGAAAAGCATGCCCCCCATGATTTCACTGTAGATGTCCTGCCGGCAGAAATAGAGTGCGGGCTGCAGCCATGTGCCCTCCCCGCCCATCGGCACCATCACATGGAAATGCCCGGTACACTTGACCGGAAGCCGTATGTTATCGTCCTTCATCATGGACTGAGGAGGGCGGTTCAGATGCAGTGCGCTCAAACCGGCCTGAAAAACAACACCGAAAGGGTTTTGGAAAAACCACTGCGCCCCCCCTCCGATATCGGGATAGGAGAATGATGAGGAGGGGTACTGCTCCTGCGTGGGCAGTCCGGGGTCAAACCTGCCTTCACTGTACTGGTCGTCATGCGTCAGGTTTTCCGGATACATCCGTTTTTGGGCAAAACCCACCATCACACCTAAGGAGACAAAGTGATTGTTCCTGCGGTTCAATGCCTTGGCATACGACAGCATGGCATTTGCCTGCAATGTGCTGTATTTTGAGTCACCGGCGCGGTCCGCATCAAGCAGCACACCGGCTCCGACAACATCCTGCTGCACCATACGTTTGACCACCGGCGCATCCGCCCACAACCCAAAAGTCTGATAAGGGACAGTAACTGCAAGCCACTGGTTACGGTAAGCTGTGCCTGCGCGGAAATCCCCGTTGAAAAAACCGGCTGAAGCCGGATTAATGGCAATGGGGTTCATCCAGAACTGGGAATGGTGCAGGTCCTGCGCCGACACGGGGAAAACGGCCAGCAGCAGGCCGAGCAGAAGCGCCCCGCCAACTAAAGACCCCAGTCTGTTACGCATTTCAGCCAATACACCCATAATACCATTCATATTGAATTTGCAAAAATAACACTTTTATAAATACTCCTGCCGCATTCCCGAAAAAAAAGCGGAGCGGAAAAAACAGACCGGACATCTTAACGGCACAATAAAACCGACGGAATGACGTTTTATTATTTTGAACATAAAAAAACATCGTTATGCTGACTATCGAACACCTGACAAAACGCTATGGTGACAAAACCGCAGTTGATGACCTCTCGCTACATATCGGAGCAGGCGAAATCTATGGATTCATAGGTCCCAACGGCGCTGGGAAGACAACAACAATCAAGGCCTGCTGCGGGCTCCTGCAATTCGACAGCGGAGAAATCCGTATCGGAGGGGATTCCATACAGGAAAAACCATTGGCCTGCAAGGCGCAGACCGCCTACCTGCCGGACAATCCCGACCTGTACGACTTTATGACCGGCACACAATACCTGCGCTTTATCGCCGACATTTTCAGGATACCCACCGACATCCGTAAGGAACGCATCGGACGGCTGGCCGGACTCTTTGAAATCACAGATGACCTCACACTGCCGATAAGCGCCTACTCGCACGGCATGAAGCAGAAGCTGGCCGTCATCTCCGCACTGATGCACGAGCCGAAACTTTTTGTAATGGACGAACCGTTTGTCGGTTTGGACCCCAAGGCCGCCCACACGCTCAAGCAGCTTATGCGCGAACTCTGCGACCAAGGCAGCGCCATCTTCTTCTCCACCCATGTTCTGGAGGTGGCGGAAAAGCTCTGCGACAAGATTGCCATCATCCAGAACGGCAAGCTCATCCGCTCCGGCAGCATGGAGGAGGTCAAAGGGGATGAAAGTCTGGAGCAGGTGTTTCTTGAACTGGAGGAGGAGTCATGTTAAAAACCTTGTGCAGGCGGCAGTGGCTGCAGATGACCGCCTTTCTGACCACCGACCAGCGCAACGGGAAACGCCGCAGCCTCGGCTCCCTGCTGCTCTATGCCATCCTGTTCCTCTTTGCCTTCGGCGCCATGATTGCGCTCTTCTACAATGTCGGACGGCTCAGCTGCCGCCCGCTGCTGGACGCCGGCCTCGGCTGGCTCTATTTTTCGGCAATAGGAATGACAGCCATCCTTTTAGGATTGATCATCAGTATTTTCACCACCTATTCCGGCATCTATAACGCAAAAGACAACGACATTCTTTTTTCTCTCCCAATCCCGCCACGCCACATACTGCTTACACGCATGGCCGGGAGCTATTTTCTCGGGCTGCTTTTTGAAGCGATGGTGCTTGTTCCCGCCTACATCGCCTACTGGCAGACGGGCGGCGTCACCGTGACAGGGGCGATTTTCGCCCTTCCATTGCTGCTGCTGTCCGGCCTGCTGTCACTGACTTTAGGCTGCTGGTTGGGATGGGTGGTGGCTGCCATCGCCAGGCATTTCCAACGGAAAACACTCATCACCACAGTTATTTCCCTGTTTTTCCTGGCCGCCTATTTCTACCTGTACAGTCGCGGAACCAACGCGCTGATGGACGGTTTTATGGTCCACATGGAGCAGATTGGCGGACAAATCCGCAGCTCCTTCTACCCAATATACCAGTTAGGGCTTGCCTTTGAAGGGGAGCCGCTGCCCATGCTGCTGTTCAGCGGTGTGGTGCTGCTGCTGTTTTTTGGAACCTACGCGGCCATGTCCCGCTCCATCCTCCGCATCGCCACAACCCAAAAGGGCGGTCTGAAACGCAAGCAATACAGCGAACAGCAGGTGGCATCAGCCGGCAGTCCGGAGGGTGCGCTGCTGCGCAAGGAGTTCAAACGGCTGACCTCCAGCACCACCTACATGATGAACGGGGCGTTGGGCACCTTCATGATGCCGGTGGCAGCGGTGCTGCTGCTCATCAAAGCGGACACGCTTCAGGAATTTGCGACCCTGTTTCCGGCGGATTATCTTTCGTTGGGGCTTGCTGCCGCCATCGCCTTGCTATGCACCATAAACATGGTTTCCGGCTCCGCCATCAACATGGAGGGGAAATCGCTCTGGATTGCGCGCTCCCTTCCGGTCTCAGGCTGGCAAATCCTTAAAGCCAAATGGAAGCTGCACATGATCATCACAATCATCCCTGCAACGCTATGCTGCATCGCCGCCGGCATCGCCTTCCGCATCCATCCGCTGCTGGTGCTGCTGATTTTCCTTTTCGCCACCGGATTCTGCGGCTTCAGCGCAGCCCTTGGACTTGCAATCAACCTGTTGAAACCCAACCTGAACTGGACCAACGAGACCGCCGCTGTCAAGCAGAACTTCGGCAGCATGGTCTGCATGTACGCCGAATGGTTCATCCTGCTGCTATGCGCAGGCACACTGTATTTTTGGTACAAACTCATGCACCGGCTTCCGGACACGCGGCTGTTCCTGGCCATCGCTGCCGCCTGCTTCCTGCTGCTGTGCGCCGGGATGCTCCACCGTCTGAAGCATAAGGGGGTGCAACGGTTTGAAAAACTTTAACAGGAAAATATTACATACCATATAATAATATAGACTGACATGGAAAACAACTTCAAAATCCGAATTGACGAAATCGTGGAAGACCTGGGGAAAATCCAGGACCTTAACATCAAGATAGACATTCTCAACTACATGGAACAGCAGGCCGCCTTCCTGCTATGGCAGCTGGACGAGGAGAAACGGATTGACGAGAACATGCGCAACGTCTGAAATCACCAGCGGCGCGCCACAGTGACGACCTTTCGGCACCGCATCACCTTGCCCGACAGGCTCCAATACTCGAACAGCAGCACATAGGCTCCGGTCGGCGCCAATGTGCCGTTGTCCAGCACACCGTCCCACACAAGCATGCCCTCGGTTGCAAGCAGCCCGTTGTTCACCAGACAACGCAGCGGCACCCCGTCCGGACGGCAGATCCAGGCACTGCCGCGCAGGGAAGGCTCCGGCAGCTTATAGCGCACCACCAACTGGTCCATGTAACCGTCCCCGTCCGGAGAGAATATTGTGCTTTCAAACTGGAGCGGTCCGTTATCCGTCACATCCGATAATGTCAGGCAGGAGTTGGCGAGACCCGGTGTGGCATAACCCACAGACGATGCCGCCGAACACCAGTTGTCCTCCAGTTGTGTCGCGACCTCCGGAGAAATCCGCTCCAAACTGACACCCACATTGGAGGCCAGCAACGGATAGTGCATGTTTTCCGAATAGGTGAAATCGTCAAGAACACGCCCACTCTCCAACAGGATGACCCTGCCGCTACCCTGCGCATAGGATGGGAAGGCCGGCATCTCCACCATGTTGTCCGCCGCACAGGAATAGTGCAGGCATACCTTTTCCGCATCCTTGCAGAGGCAGGCATATTCGCCCGGAAAGAGCGGCCAGCCGTCCGCCGCCACCCGTTTCCCGGTATCCAGGCTGCCGTCACTTTTGACGGTGGACAAACGCAGCTGCTTCAAATCCAACAGTTTGTCGGAACGGTTATAGATTTCCACGAACGGCACACCGCCCGCCTTCGGATGGGAAAGCACCTCGTTAATGACCAGATCGAGGCTGTCCGGCTGCTCCAGAAGACCAAACCGGACAGGTTCGGAAACAACCGGTTGGGAATCGCAATCGCAAAGCGGCGCGGCCACCTGCATCTCATGCAGTTCCTTCGGCTGCAACGGTTGGAGCAGATGCAGCCGGACCGAACACCAGTCCGGACAGAGCTCCATCACACTGTCCGCACCGGGACGGCCGTCCACCAGATAGGCGGATGGGCTCCAGGCATACGCCGGATGCAGTTTGCCTGAGAAAAACAGCCGGACCTCCAGGCTGTCAGTACTCACCACACGCAAAAGCCTCAACGGTGCAGCCCGGACAACACCATTCTGCACCACAACCCTTCCAGGTGTGCCGCCGGAAAGGTCTCCGGAAGAGCGCCAGTTGCCCTTTTCAATGCAAGGATGCGCCAAATCGGCCATCTCCAGCGACCAGCCACCAGTCTGTTTGGCAGCCTCCTGCCATTCATGGCGATATGTGAAAGTGAAAACTGTCTCTCCTGAACCGTTGAGAAGTGAGAGGGTTTGGGAGCTGTTGTTCAGCGAAAGCGATGGGAGCGCGGCAACAGCACCGTAAGCCGAAAGGGCTGCGGTGTCCGACTTGGCGGCAAGCAACAGGCATGAAGCCGCCTGTAATGTGACTGCAGGAATGGCCTTTGATGAATTTCCCACCTTCAACTGCCATCCCTCTATCCTGACAGGAACTCCGGAACGGTTGTACAGCTCCACATACTCCACCTCCGGCAAGCCAACCACAGGGCCAGGCTTGTACATCACCTCACTGATGACAACCGAAAGCGGCTGTGCGCACAGGGATTCGGTAACAGTATCTGTAAAAAATACAAATGCAAAAAACAGGGTACAGAACAGCACCCGTCCAAAACGGTTAATTTCCATTTCATTTCATTTTTTGTCCCATGCCCTTGTCAAGGCAAAGGAACGGTTTTAATTACAGCTGTCAAGCCTCCTCGTCCTGTGTTGTGGAAGCGGCGGGGCCCTTGGCAACCGTCACATGAAGCACTCTCCCGTTATATTCGGATTCGTTCAGTCCCTCAATAGCCTTACGCGCCTCATCGTCATCATCCATCTGCACAAAACCATAGCCCCTGCTCCGGTGCGTCACCTTGTCGTGAATCAGATATGCGTTGTTTACAGTTCCATACCCGCCAAACAATTCGGACAACTCTTTCGGCCGCGTTTTTATCGGCAAATTTGCCACGAAAATAACCATAAAAAGAAGTTTAAGAAGTTAGAGAATAAAAAAAAATTCTACATAAACCTGATGTTCGTTAAACATAATATGGGACTGTTGCACGTAGGACAAGGCTGCAACGCATTATATTTGAGCGAAAGACGGGGGTCGAACCCGCGACCTACGGCTTGGGAAGCCGTCGTTCTACCACTGAACTACTTTCGCAATGCGCAAAAGTACTAAAAAACAAAACACCTTTGCCTTTTTTTTCGATTTTTTTTACTACAAATCATATAATATTAATCATCAATATTTTATAATACCCATACTGATTTTCTCAACCCTTCTTGCATGGCGTCCGCCTTCGAAAGCGGTCTGCAGGAAGACATCCACACAGGCCTCAGCCGTCTCCGCTGAAATGAAACGTGCCGGCAATGTCAGGATGTTGGCGTTGTTATGCTGCCGCGCCAGCGAAGCCAGTTCCGGATCCCAGCAAAGTGCGGCCCGTACCCCGGGATATTTGTTGGCCACCATGCTGACACCGTTGCCGGAACCGCATATCAGGATCCCTCTTTCCGCCTTACCGCACTGGATGTCATAAGCCAACGGATGTGCCACATCCGGATAATCCATACTCTCCTCAGAACAGGTGCCGTAGTCCTTGACACAAATACCCTCCGCTTCCAGCCTGCGTTTCAGATGCTCCTTGAGTAAAAAACCCGCATGATCACTGCCAATCAGTATTGTTTCCATATTCCTCGCCTTATTTGAAATGATTTGCAAATATACGCAAAAAGCCAATACGCACATCAGGTGGACCAGAAAAAAAAATTTCATCCTAAATGAGGTTTCGCATTAAGTTTTTTTGGAAATTTGCACCATGTTTGAAAATTGGGAGGAACAGGTCAGAAACACATGCCGGATAACGGAAAACGACCACATACTGCTGGCGGTTAGCGGCGGTGTGGATTCTATGGTCATGCTGGAACTCTTTGCGCGCTCATCATTCAAATTCGGAATAGCACACTGCAATTTCAAATTGCGGGGGGAAGACTCCTTTGCCGACGAACAGCTGGTACGCGAAACGGCCGGACAGCTGGGTGTCCGATTCCATCTCAAACGGTTCAACACCATGGCCTACGCCGGAAAACGCGGTATCTCCATGGAAATGGCCGCCCGGGAACTGCGCTATGCCTGGTTCAGAAAAATCTCCGAAACCGACGGCTATACCAAAATCGCCACGGCACACCACCGTGAAGACGCTGAGGAGACATTCCTGCTGAACCTGGGCCGCGGCAGCGGCATCAAGGGGCTTCAAGGCATTCCGCCCATATCCGGCAACATCATCCGTCCTATGCGATATTTTTCAAAACAGAATCTTTTGGCGTTCGCCTCGGAGCAGGGCATCCCCTACAGGGAGGACAGCACCAACAACGAGGACATCTGCCAACGGAACGTTGTCCGTCACCATATCCTCCCCGCATTGCGCCAGCTGAATCCCAACTTCGACTCCAACATGGACAAGAGCATGCGCATCCTGCACGCGCAGGGGGCAATCTATTTCAACCACATAAAAGAAGTTGCAACACGCCTGCTGCAACCTGAGGAATGCGGATTCAGCATCTCCATGGAAAGTGTGGCGGAACTCCCATTCTCTGAAACATATCTTTTTGAAATACTTCACCCATACGGATTCAATGCAGAACAGATAGCCTCACTGCTCCGCGCCGGTCCCGGGAGCAAAGGCAAACGTTGGATCAGCCAAAGCCACTGTCTGTGGAAACATGGGGAGCGGCTGATCCTGCAACCGCTGGAGGAGGAACAAGCCAACAGCTACCTGATAAAGCAGACGCCGGAAGGACTGAAGAACCCCTGCCCTTTCCTGCACTTCCAGATCAGAACGTGCAACGGCATATTTTCCACCGATCCCAGAGTAGCCACCCTCGACATGAATCAGATTGTATTCCCTCTACAGGTCCGCTACTGGCAGCCCGGCGACCGCTTTGTCCCGCTCGGGATGAAAGGGAACAAGAAACTGAGCGACTTTTTCACCAACAATAAAATGAACGGTGCACAAAAGGAGCTCACGCCGCTGCTATGCAACGGGAACGGTGACATCCTTTGGATCATCGGACACCGCATCGACAACCGCTACCGCATCACAAGAGCAACCTCACAAATGCTCGTCGTAAACTATTTCAAGCCATGAAACGGATTGGCATCACAGGACCGATGGGCTCCGGAAAAAGCTTCATTTGTTCCATTTTCAATGAGGAATTCTGCATCCCTGTGTTTGACAGCGATGCAGAGGCTAAAGCATGTTATGCGGAACCAGAAGTGCGGACGGCGGTCCGGCAGGCCTTCGGGCCGGAGGTCACCATGCCGGACGGCAGCATCCACCTGAAAGCGCTATCCCAAAAAGTTTTTGCCGATACGGCGCAACTGGAAAAAATCAACCGGATTGTCCATCCGGCCGTCATGCGGCGGTACCGGGACTGGACCGGACAACAAACCGGAGCACCCTACACGCTCTTTGAATCAGCAATCCTCTATGAATGCGGTCTGGCAAACCTTTTCGACGCGGTCATCCGTATCAGCTGTCCCGAAGCCCTCAGCATCGCACGGGTCAAAGCCCGGAACGGATGGGACGAGGAGACCATCCGGCAAAGGCTGCGCCAGCAGGGAGGGAAAAATTGGGCGGCAAGCGACTACACAATAAACCATGACAGCAGGTTGCCGCTTGCTGAGAGCAGGCTGAAACTCCTTCCGCAAATAGAGGAAATCCATCGGCAAATTATTTTCATGCCTTTTCACAACAATCCGGAACAAACCGCGTTATAAATTTATGTCTTTAAACTTACATTGCAAATGAAAACACTGCGTCTATCTTTGATTATCATACTGTGTTTAACAGGCTTGGATACCATTAAGGCTCTCCCTGTAGACACCACCTCCGCCAAAACGGCCGCCTGCCGTTTCATGCGTACACGCAGCGGCTGCGAGCACTTGCAGCTGAAGGATTTCAGACTCGCCTTCACCTCCGCCCAGCTGACAGGCGACACTGCAAACGGCTTTTATGCATTCAACGCCGGCGACCATGGATTTGTCATCGTGTCCGCAGATGACCGCATCTCACCAGTGCTGGCCTATTCCACCACCGACACCCTGCATATGCCGGAAATGGCCGCACCTGTCCGCGAGATGTTCGGAAACTACCACGACCAAATCATTTCCCGGACAGAAAATATGACGGAAGCGGCAGAAAACACCGCCCCCCAATGGGAAATGCTGCGATCCGGCAATGCCACCATCTGTGCCGGACGGGCAAGCGGCGTGCAACCGCTGATAACCACCACATGGGACCAGTCTCCCTATTACAACATGTACTGCCCCTACGATTCCGCATGGCAGGGCCACGCCGTCACCGGCTGCGTGGCCACCGCCATGGCCCAGGTGATCCGCTACTGGCAATGGCCGAAGCAGGGATACGGCACCTGCGCCTACACCCACTACAAGTACGGCTACCTGCAAACCGACTACAGCAAAAACGGATACAACTAGGCCAACATGCCGGAAAAGCTGAACAAGAATTCCTCCTCCGTCCAGATGGACGCG
>JAEEGJ010029813.1_pt1 | contig 10730 bp, 6 predicted proteins | sample 8958761 | NCBI WGS metagenome assembly JAEEGJ01 (sample SAMN16246546, study PRJNA631951) | gut metagenome | biome: gut microbiome; feature: rumen; material: RS-attached | host: Bos | place: Iran: Karaj | collected 2018-10
GACGCGGTCCAGGCCACCGTCGAACTGAACGGCAGGCTGGCTGTGCCGCCGCCCGCCTCGAAACTGGCCGCAGCGTTGCCGTCACTTGTCTGGGTAATGGGTCCTGTCGATGGAATCGACAGCGTGACGCTCGCCGTCGGAGTCGGTGGCGTAGGGGGAGTCGGCGGAGTCGGCGTTGGCGTCGGCTCCGGCTCCGGGTTGCAGTTCGCCGCCATCAACAGCAGCAGCGAAAGAACCGACAGGATTCGGGAAACCTTTTTTTTCATCTTGCGGAAAAATGATTAGTTGTTTTTTCTCAAAGGGTCTCAGGGGAAGCCATCGCTTCCCGCCAGGTTTTGCCGACAACCACCGGCGGCGCCGTCGGACGGGCCGCCGCCTGCCGCGAAGGACTCCAGGCGCCCGACGATACGCTCGTCTTGCGGTTGAGAGCATCGTACGCCACAAACGCTTCGTAGTCGTACGTCCATTCGTCGCCATAGGCCAGTTTGTGCAGACGGTACCAGATCGCTTCACGCGACGGCGCATTGAAGCCGCCCGTATTGTAACGCATGATGCTGACATCTGAAGGACGCCAGGCGCCCGTCCAGTAGGTGCAGGCCCCCTCAAAGACACCCACTCCGTCGTATTGGTAGCGAGTGTCGGCAAGGAAGCGGGTCCACTTGATGAGGTTCGGGTCACCGGTAAAATCGACGTTCTTCCACCAGCCGTACGGTTCCCGCTGGCGATACTGGCCGATTTCCGATTGCGGAATCGCCCCGTAATCCATATAGGCATATTCGTCGGCCAGTTTCGCAAAACCGTGGCCGCCCGCCTCGTGGCGCACCAGCTGCGCAAGGTCTTCGTCGTTCATCCCGACAGTGAAATACGCCACCGACGTGCCGCAGCCATAATCGTGGTCTGTTGACACCGGGTCATACATATAGCATGTCCCTCCGTATGAAGAGGCGTTCATCGCAACGATGATCAGGGTGTTTTCCATCCGTTCTTCGGACACGGCATTCCGGGCATATTCCATACAGCGGATGTCCGAACCGCCGACCTGGGTGATGGCGCCGATCCAGGTACCCAGCGTCTGGCCCCCGTGTTCGTAACCTTCCGTAGCGGAAACCACGTTCACCGCATACACATTGAACAGATCGCGATACGTCGTATAAGGCTCTTCCGAGAAGAAGGCATCCGCCATCTTCCGCATCACGGACTCATACGTACCGTCGGCAATCTGCCGGTCGGAGAACGCATCGCCCATCAGGACAAGGTCGACACCCCGGCCCTTCGACGCCGTCTGCAGTGTCGTCACCACGCCGTCCTGGCTGTAGTCCTCGGACATATAGTAATCAGGCGGAGTCAGGTCGTCATAGTGGTGCCCTTTGATGTAAGAGGCATATTGTGACCAATATGCAGACTCTTTGTAAATTCTTTCCGTACCTTCCGGCACAAGCAGCGTCAAGCCTTCATGACCGAAGAATTCGTCTTCCTCATAAGCCGGCGGGGTATACGACCGGAAGAGGATCGAATCCAGTTTCTGGTCACGGGCAAAAGCATTGCGTCCCAGGTTCGACATCCGGGCGGACAACTGGATCGTGCGCAGTTCCTGCATCTCCTCGAAAGCACCGTCACTCAGGAAGGCCATATCGTCCGGCAACGTCAGCCGCTGCGTGGTCGTGTTCCCCGCAAAGACACGGAAGAAGGTGTGGGAAATCCCCTCCGGCAAGGTGTAATCGACCGGAAGGAACGGCGTGACACCGACCAGATAGTTGCCATACAGAATCAGGCAGTGATGGTCTTCCGAAGCCCACGGTCCATAGAAGGCTTCCAACTGGTCGCAGCCGTATAGCCAGTCCGTATAAAAATTATCGACCGAAGACGGAATGGTCAGGCTCTTCAGGGTTTTATTGTTTTTGAAGATATCCCCCATAATCGTCGTGACACCCTCCGGGACCACACATTCCGTCACCCCGTATCCGGCAAAGGCGACCAATTTGTTGTCGGGCGTGATGAACATCCGTCCGTCCCTGACATATCGGCAGTCTCCTTTAAACTCCCGCAATACCAAACAATTCTCAAAAACATTGACACCCAAAGATTCAAACTGCGAGGGGAACGTGACGGTCTCCAGAGTCCGGCAAGCGAAGAAACACATATCTCCGACTGAACGCATACTGTCCGGAAGGATGATGTTCCGGATTTCCTGTCGAGCCCAGAAAAGATAAGGGGCTATCGATGTGGCGCCATCCGGGATGACCAGATCCTCTTCCAAAGAACCATAAGCATAGACGATCATCACGCCGTCCACGACCAGCGCTCTCTTGTCGGCGGTAGCGCACTTCCCGTACAGGCGGTTCAGCCTGTTGTTGCGGAAAGCGTTGCTCCCCACCGCTTTCAACTTGTCGGGTGCCCGGAAAGACGTCATCCAGCTATTTTCGAAAGCATTGGGCCCGATCCATTCCACGCAGTCGGGCAGATGGAGTTCCGTCACGCCTTCGCCGAAAACGCATTCATAGTTCTCATTGCCGACCCGGGTCACCGGACCGTCAAAGACAATGACGCCTCTCCCGTCCGCATACGTGTGCGAAAGCACGGTCCGGTCAAAAGCTGCGGGATTGATCTCAATGGGTTCATTATTGTAAGTGGCATACCAGATTTCGTTCAGCGGGACGCTGGCCGAGTTGGCTTCGCCGCCGGCTTCGACCCGGAAAGGATCGATGTCGCGGAATTTCGACCGTTCGAAATCCACGTCGGAATCTACGTGCCGCGCGAAAAGACCGGACGCCGTCTCAACCTCGATGGAAAAACCGTCTAAATATATACCGGCCGGAATGACCAGGAAAAACGCGGTCGGCACGTCCTCGGAAAGCTGAACGCCGCCACATTTCAGCGTCACACACGGCGAACCGCCTTCGGCCATCACCAGTTCCGGCTCTGCGTCAAAATCCGTCCGGACCGACGCCGGGCCGCTGACTGCCATCCTCGTGTCGTGCGCCACGAAGCGGATCTCCTGCACGGACTCTTCTCCTGTCAGGGAAATTTTCAGGATGGCACAAAGGTTTTTGAACGACAGTTCAGGCCCTTTTCCGACAGCCAGCATCGGAAAGGCCCCTTCCCCGAAGGAATTCGGAACATACGTCTGTTCGGCAGGCAGGTTCAGGTTCAGCACATCGCCTTGCAATCCATCCGTAACCAAATCCCGATACGGATAGAGTGCAACATAGCGGCTTCCCGACTTCGTGCCGGAAAACGTGGCCTTTCCGGACCCGGCTCCCGACAACAAGGTATATTTGTCGGCGGACGATTCTCCGTCCACATACACGGCCAGTGAATCGCCTTCCAACCAGAACGCATAATAATGGCCGTCATCCGTCTGGCCCCATTGCGTCTTGGTTGCGGGGCTGTTTTCCGTGAGTGCCGTCAAAATGCAGGATCCGGATACGGGTTGTTCGAGAGCTTCGGGTTGACAAGCGGAAACCAGGGCAAGGAAGCCGACGATAAAAAGCGGAATGTAAAATTTCTGTCTCATAGTCTGCTCCTCCCGTTATCTGATTTTACCCCCGTAACCGATTTCTTCATTGTCACCACCGGTTTTTCCCGTCTGAATCACCGTGATGTTTTTCACGACGGAACCATCGGCCGTGGTGATCACGACCTGCCCGTTCCGGTTGGCGGCGAGCGGATTCTCGACCGCCCGGACAGTCACTGACCCGTCACCGCTTCCTTCCGCCGGGGTCACCGTAAACCACTCGGCACTGGCGGAAACCCGCCACGACGCATTCGACTTTACGGACACGCCGTATTCTCCGCCTTTGTCATCGAACGTCAGCGCCTCCGGTTCCACCGTTATATACGGCGTCTGACCGGGCTGCTTCACCGTCACCGTTTTCTTTGCCGTTCCGGCCTGCAGGGTCACTGTCGCTGTCCGTTCGTTGAACGTTTCGTTCTTTGCTGCCGTCAGCGTGACGGAAGCGCTGCCCGCGGCACCCGAAGCAGGAGACACCGTGCACCAGGTGGCACCGCTCGAAGCCGTCCATGCCACTGTCGCCGAGAACGACAGGCTGACCGAGCCTCCGCCCGCCTCGAACGTGGCGGCCGCATTGCCGTCCGCCGTCTGGGAGACCGGTCCCGTAGAAGGGATCGACAGCGTAATGCTCGCCGTCGGCGCCGGCGGTGTCGGCGGCGGTGTAGGTGTTGGTGTGGGTTCCGGCTCCAGATTGCAGTTCGCCGCCATCAAAAGCAGCAGCGACAGGGCCGACAGAATGCGTGAAAGCTTATGTATCATAATGTGTATATTTTTCCGAGTTTGCGTAAATATACAAAAAACCCGGCTTTTTTCCTAAAGTCCCAAAAAACGTATACCTTTGTGTATGCATCAGGTTCCTCCGACCGGCTTACCTCCGGCGAGGATCAAAAGGGAACCGGGTGAAAGTCCCGGACAGTACCCGCTGCTGTAAGTTCCAGCATTGCCGCGACACTCAATGCCACTGGGCTCCCGTCCGGGAAGGCGTCGCGCCGGAACGAGTCAGAAGACCTGCCTGCTGCACACGGTTGAACCCGGCCTGCGGGATAACGGGCCTTGATTGACACATATATGTCCTTAATATCTACAACTATGTTAAAACTGAGCTTTCGGAAGGTCTGCGGACTTCTCCTGATTCTTTTCGTCGCCGGCAGCCTGGCCGCCGGCTGCTACGACGACAGCGAACTGCGCGCTTCGATCGAAGATCTCAAAACCCAGCTCGGGCAACTCACCACACTGGTCAACAACCTCCAGAACGACGATTCCGTGACCGGCGTCACGCAAAATCCCGACGGCAGTTACACCATCAATTTCAAAAAGAGCGGTTCCGTAACCATCAGCAACGGCAAGGATGGCCAGAACGGTCAGGATGGTCAGAACGGCCAGGATGGCCAGGACGGTTCCATCGTCAATGTCGTGCAAGGTCCCGACACCTACACCTTCATCTTCAGCAACGGAACCACCGTGATCCTGCCGCGCTACTCCGAAATCCGCGTGCTCACCTTCGAAGACGGCGACTATGTCGGCCCGATCAAGATGGCGAACTACTGGTCCAGCCATATCGACGAGCCCCAGTACGGCGGTCCCCTCCTCTATGGGAACGGATGCCGTTGGGAAGATGACCTGAACACCTTCCTGTGCGGCGAGGTAACGGCTTACGATGCGGAAACCTGGAGCGGCGGCTTCTCCGGCGGCGGCATCGCCCTATCCAACTATGGCAGCGGCGAACTGAAAAGCGCCGACTTCAAGCGGCAGCTCGAGTGCTTCGTCCCCGGGCTGGAAGGTTCCGTACGCTTGGGCGCCGGCAACAACCGTTCCGACAACTTCGCCGTCGTTTACGACGGTGGCGCCTGGGGCACCAATCCTCCTGCTCTGACGATGAAAGACGGTGAACCTCGCGTCATTCTTTCCGCCTACATCAACAACACCTGCTACACCTTGAACTCGCTGGTCAACGGCGACGGGTACAATCCGCCGATGGCCAAGGACGGTTTCTTCAAGATTGTAGCTACCGGCTATGTCGGTGAAGAGGTGATCGGCACGGAAGAGTTCTTCCTTGCCAAGGGAGAATACGGCTTTGTCAACAACTGGACGAAATGGGATCTTTCCGGTCTGGGCGCCGTGGACAAGGTCGTATTCTCGCTGGTCGGCAGCAAAGACCAGTACGGCACCTACGGCCTCAACACCCCGGCCTATTTCGCCATCGATGATATCTCCGTCCGCTACTATCCCGACTAAAGACGGATGAAACGCCCTTCCCTCATCCTCCTGATGATCGGGTCGCTCCTGCTGGCGACCGGATGTCCCCCGGAGCCGGAACCGGAGGAAGGGCTGCCTCCCGTCATCACCCTTGAGGGCGGGAATATCCGGCAAGTCGAACTCGGAGAGAGCCTCACGCTCTCTCCGGGTTTTGAAAACCTGACCCCTTCCGCCCGCATCCGCTGGGTCAGCGACGGTACCATATTGGCACTCGGACAGATTTTTACCTTCACGCCGAAACGTGTCGGCGTCTTCTACGTCACCGTAGAAGCCACCACTGAGTTCGGAACCGCCTTCCTGGAAATCCGCATCGAAGTCTGGAAGGCAGACCCCGTTCCTCCGACGCCGCCCGACACGATTCCCACACCGCCGGTTGAACGCTTGCGCTGCGTCTTCGAACAGACGGAATACCACGTCTCCGAAGGGCGCGCCATCCGCCTGATCCCGCTCGATCTCGACACCACGAAACACTACACGTTTACCTGGTCCTTAAACGGAACGACGCTCCAGGAGGGCGAACAGGCGCTCTATCGCTTCGAGGCCCGTTCGCAGGGCAGTTACCGGATCGGTTTCCGGATGAGCGACGGCGAACTGAGCGCCGACACGACACTGACCGTCATCGTCTGTCCGCCTGAGGGAACATACCGGCGGCCGGCCAATGCCGCCAGTTCCCCCCGTGTCGCCAAAGTCCACAGTTTCCTGCCCGCTCCCGGACAGTACGTCAACGAGAACTACACCGCGCTCACGATGGAGGAAGCCTGCGTGTATGCCTTCAACCGTCTCGGCAACGGAGACTATGTCTCGCTCGGCGGATTCGGCGGCTCGCTCGTGGTGGGCTTCGACCACAGCATCGAGAGCGACGGCGACTACAATTTCGCCGTCAAGAACAGCATATACAGCAACTACTCGGAACCCGGCATCGTGTGGGTGATGCAGGACGAGAACGGCGACGGTCTTCCCAACGATACCTGGTACGAACTCAAAGGCGCAGAATACGGACTCGACTGCACCGTGCAGGACTATGCCGTGACCTATTACCGGCCGGAAGCCCCGGCCTCGAAGGTGCAATGGACCGACAACCTCGGAGGCAGCGGCAAGATCGACTATCTGGCCGCCTATCACCGGCAGGACTACTACTATCCGCTCTGGGTGCAGGAAGACAGCTATACCCTGCGCGGCACCCGGCTCGAAGCCCGCAACTACGACCAGTCCGGCACCGGAACCTACTGGATCAACCCCGATTACGGCTGGGGCTACGCCGACAACTTCAGCCCGGTCGATATGATTCCTGAACGGGCCACCGGCCTCACCGCCGGCTGCAACCATTTCCGGATTTCCGACGCCGTGACCTACGACGGACAAGCGGCCAACCTGCAATACATCGACTTCGTGAAAGTCCAGACCGGCCTCAACGCCAAAAGCGGCTGGCTGGGTGAATTGTCCACGGAGGTGATGGATGTCATCGACTTCAATCTGGTAAAATGATCCTGGCGCTGTTGCTGATGCTTGCATTGACGCCTCCGCCCGACTCCACGGAGGTACTCAGCGAATCGGTGGTGACCGCCTTCCGTTCGCCCGACAAGATCATTCCCGCCCAGACGTTGCAAGGAGAACGGCTGGAACGTCTCAACGCGCTTTCGGTTGCCGACGCCATCCGTTATTTCTCCGGCGTACAGATCAAGGACTACGGCGGCATCGGCGGACTGAAGACCATCAATGTCCGAAGCATGGGTACCCAGCACGTCGGCGTGTTCTACGACGGCATCCAACTGGGTAACGCCCAGAACGGCCAGATCGACCTGGGCAAGTATTCCCTGGAAAACCTGGAATCCGTGACGCTCTACAACGGCCAGAAGGGAACGGCGGTGCAGTCGGCCAAGGATTATGCCTCGGCCAGTGCGGTCTATCTTCAAAGCCGGACGCCCGTGTTCAGCGGCAGGAAACGGACGAACCTCAAGGCCACCCTGGCCGGCGGTTCGTTCGGCACCGTCAACCCTTCAGTCCTCTGGGAACAGAAAATGGGAGAGAACGTTTCGAGTTCCCTCAGCGCCGAATATCTCTACACCACGGGGCGGTACAAGTTCACTTACAGCAAGCGCGACGGCTACGACACCACCGCCGTGCGCCAGAACGGCGACGTGCGGGCACTGCGCGTGGAACAGGGCTTTTACGGCCGTATTCCCGACGGAAACTGGCGGGTGAAACTCTACTTCTATGATTCGGAACGCGGCTATCCCGGCGCCTTCGTGCGGCAGGAGCCGGGCAAGTTCCGTCACGAAGACCGACAGTGGGACACCGACTTCTTTACCCAAGGATCCCTGTACAAGGAGTGGGGCGACTGGCATCTCAACGCCAGTTTCAAATACGCCTATGATTATCTCCACTATCTGTCCGACCCACGCCTCGACGTCTCGACGATGTATGTGGACAACCGTTATAGGCAACAGGAAGCCTATCTGTCTCTGGCCCAGTCGTGGGACATCTTCTCCTGGTGGGACGTCGACCTGGCGGGTGACTGGCAGTTCAACACGCTTGACGCCGACCTGGTGAACTTCGTGTACCCGTCGCGACACACGCTGCTGACGGCCCTGTCCACCTCCTTCCGTTGGACCCATCTGAAACTCCAGGGCAGCCTGCTCCACACCTTCGTCGACGACAACGCACGGGAAGCCGGCGCCGCTGCGGAGCACCGCCACGAATGGACGCCGACGGCCGTTCTGCAACTCATTCCGTTTGACAACAAAAACCTGACGTTCCGGGCCTTCTACAAGCGCATCTTCCGGATGCCCACGCTCAACGACCTGTACTATACCTTCATCGGCAACAAATATCTGAAACCGGAGTTCTCTACGCAGTACAACGTCGGCCTGACCTGGGACAAGCATTGGATCCGGGGGGTGTTCCGGAAGCTCAACGTCACGCTCGATGCCTATTACAACCAGGTGGAGAACAAGATCATCGCAATACCCGCCTCCAACCAGTTCCAGTGGACGATGGTCAATCTCGGCCTGGTCGGCATCCGGGGCGTCGATGCAGCTGTCGGCACTTCGCTCGTACTGGGCCCTGCGAGCGCCGACCTGCGCGCGACCTACACTTTCCAGAAGGCGCAGGATTTCACAGACCCCCAGAGCCCCTGGTACGGCGGACAGATTCCCTATATCCCCTGGCACAGCGGCTCGTTCGTGGCGGGCATCGATTATGGCCGCTGGCATCTGAACTACAGTTTCATCTACACGGGCGAACGCTATGAGGCGGTGGCCAACATCCCGGAGAACCATGCCCAGCCCTGGTACACCAGCGACCTGTCGCTCAGCCGCAACTTCGCCCTCGGCCGTCACGAGCTGAAAGGAACGCTCGAGGTCAACAACATTTTCAACCAACAGTACGAAGTTGTCCAGTGCTACCCGATGCCCGGAACCAATTTTCGATTAATTTTGTCGTGGATACTATGAAGCCTATGGAACCGATCCGATATCTGACCTGTATTCTGGTGGCGGCCCTGCTGTTTACCGGCTGCCGGGAACCCGAAGACATCATTCCCTCGACGCAAACCGGCGTAGGCTCCGGAGACGCCGGAGACATCGCCGGCTTCTTCCTGCTCAACGAAGGCAATATGGGCAGCAACAAATGCACGCTGGACTATTACGACTACGCCACCGGCATCTATGTCAAGAATATCTATGCCGAGCGCAACCCCGGTGTCGTCCAGGAACTGGGCGACGTGGGCAACGACCTGGCCATCTACGGCAGCAAGCTGTGGGTGGTAGTCAACTGCTCGAATCTCGTGGAAGTGATGGATGCGGCGACCGCCCGGCACATCGGCCAGATATCGATTCCAAACTGCCGGTATATCGTCTTCAAGGACGGCTACGCCTATGTCAGTTCGTATGCGGGCCCCGTGGAAACGGATCCCAACTACCGGCTCGGCTATGTCGCCCGGATCGACACGACGACCCTTCAGGTGAAGGACACCTGCGTCGTGGGCTATCAGCCGGAAGAGATGGTCATCGTCGGCCACAAGCTTTATGTGGCCAACTCCGGCGGCTATCGCGTGCCCGATTACGACCATACCGTTTCGGTCATCGACCTGGATTCCTTCAAGGAACTCGGCAAGATCGACGTGGCCCCCAACCTTCACCGCATGGAACTCGACGCCTACGGCAACATCTGGGTCTCCAGCCGCGGCGACTATTACGACATCCAGCCGATGACGTTCATCATTGACACGAAGTACGACGCGGTCGTCGATCAACTGGACCTTCTCGCGTGCAGCGACATGACGCTCTGCGGGGACTCGCTTTACGTCTATAGCAACGCCTGGAACAATTTCACCCAGACCAGCGACGTCAACTATGCGATCGTGGACGTGAAGACACGGCAGGTGCTGACACGCCACTTCATCACCGACGGAACGGAAAACTGGTTCCAGAATCCTTACGGGATCGCCGTCAACCCCAACACCCACGAAATCTTCGTGACCGACGCCCGCGACTACATCACGCCCGGCAAGGTTTATTGCTACTCGCCGGAAGGGAGGCTGAAATGGAGCGCCAACACGGGTGACATCCCTTCGCGCATCGTCTTTACCCATACTCCGCTCCTGTGATGAAGACCCTCCGCACGATTCTGCTGCTCGCTGCCGTCCTGCTCTGCCTGGGCGCCTGCGGCCGCGGAAAAACCGCTGCCGAGGGCACGGTCCGCGCCACCGATACCATCCGCTACGCGCGCAACCTCCACATCGCCTATTACGATGACTACGTCTCCGTACGGATCCGCGATCCCTGGGACACGCTACGGCAGCGGCAGCACTATGTGCTGGTTGACCGCGACAAACCGCTTCCGGCCCGGCTCCCCGCCGACGGGACCGTCGTCCGCGTCCCCGTGGAAAAAGCCGTCATCTACACCTCCGTCCACACCGCCATCGCCGAGGAACTCGGGGCGCTTGACCAGGTGGCCGGCATCT
>JAEEGJ010029815.1_pt1 | contig 10730 bp, 7 predicted proteins | sample 8958761 | NCBI WGS metagenome assembly JAEEGJ01 (sample SAMN16246546, study PRJNA631951) | gut metagenome | biome: gut microbiome; feature: rumen; material: RS-attached | host: Bos | place: Iran: Karaj | collected 2018-10
CAGTCTGCCCCATTTGGCCACTCTGGAATCTACCCATTGTGTTATGTTCTTTGAGCCTCTTGTCGGATTCGAACCAACGACCCCGAGATTACAAATCACGTGCTCTGGCCAACTGAGCTAAAGAGGCGTCTATCTTCTCGCATTGAGATACGGGGCGTTCTCGTTTGCGGATGCAAAGGTACTGCCATTTTTTAAACTGGCAAACTTTTTCGCACTTTTTTTTCAAAAAAAATCTCACAAAACTAGCCAAATAGCCAACAATGGCCTGAATATCAACAGATTATTAAGGATAAAAAAGTATTAACAACTTTAGGTCCATCTGCTCCACTACACATTATTAATATAAAAAGAAGGAGACACGGGGTACCCCGAGGAAGTTTCCAAATTCAAAGATCCATTGACTGAAACCAGCCTCAAACGGCACAAATTCCCCCTGGCTGCTCAATGATCTGGCGCCAGGGGGAGCGTTGTTTCCTTTATTTCAATGATGTCTTGATGTTATGCGTTACCTGTCTTTCCGTCCTTTCTCGAGCTGGCGCTTGAGGGCGTCCACACAGTTGTCGATGGCTTCCTCAAAGGTGTCGGCCACCTTGTTGGCAAACATGTCGTCGTTGCGGGGCACTTTGAGGCGAACCGACGCCTCCTTGTTCATGGCAGTTTCGGGCTTTACGACTTTCAGGATAACCTCGGCATTAGAGATCTCCTCGTTGTACTTTCCAAGTTTGTCCACTTTCTTGTTGATGAAATCATTGAGCTTCTCAGTTGCTTCGAAGTGGATTGCATTGATCTTAATATCCATATTAACCTCCTTTTTTTAGTGCCCGAGGGTGGGCAAGTTGATAATTATGTTGTAATTCGCTTAGGGTCACATGCGTATAGACCTGGGTAGCTGCCAGGCTCTCGTGACCCAATAATTCTTTAACACTGTTGAGTTGCGCCCCGCTGTTGAGCATCACGCTGGCAAAGGTGTGCCTGAGCACGTGGGGACTTAGCTTGCCGGTACCACCTGCCATCGCTAGGCCGTCGTGAACGACATGATAGACAAGCGAGGGATACAGAGGGCGCCCCTTGGCCGTCACCAGCAGGTTGCCACACTCGGGCTTTACCGTGGAGCGCAGGTGGCGGTAGTGTTCCACCCACTGTGCCAGCTCATCGCCGAAGGGGACTATGCGGTCCTTGTCGCGCTTGCCGCGCACCTTAAGCTCCCGCTTGCGGGTATCGACGGCTGCGTCCTGCAGTCCGATGAGCTCACTCAGGCGGATGCCTGTCTCATAGAAGAGCATAACGATGAGGCGGTCACGCACCTGGGCAAAGTCATCATTGTCAATGTCGGCATCAAGGACGGCATCAACGGTCTTTTCACGAACAAGTTTGGGCAACGGCTTGGGCAGTTTGGCAAGTTCTACCTGTGCAGCAGGATTGGATTTCACCTTGCCATGGCGCAGCAGGTAACGGTAGAGGGCACGCAGGGCCTGCACCTTGTGACGCAAGGTGCCTGGTGTATCGCCACACTTTGAACGGCTGATGAGCCACTGACGGATGTCACCGGCTGTTACCGAAGGCAGATCCAGCCCATGCTGCCCACCGGCAGTCACATAGTGTTCCCACTGGTCGAGGTCACGGCGGTAAAGGTCCACCGTTCTCCAGGACAGATTGCGCTCGAGGCGCAGGTATTGCAGGAAACTCTCTACTGTAGCGTTCATAGGCATACAACAATGTGTGTGACAGAGCCCTCATATCCGCCAATGGCGGCAAGGTCAGTTTTGCGGTGCTAAAGTTAGCAACTATTTTTATCAACTGCAAATTTTAGGCCAAAAAAATGACAGGAACCAACAATTTTGTCGGTTCCTGTCCTATAATTGCGTCGAGCGGTATTACTCCTCGCGGTTGCGGAGCTGCTGCACATAGACAGCCTTCATCATCTTCCTGCGGTTGGTGATAGAGGGCTTCTGGAATGCCTGACGGGTGCGGAGTTCCTTGATGACACCAGTCTTTTCAGTTTTACGCTTGAATTTCTTGAGGGCGCGCTCGATGTTGTCGCCTTCCTTAACGGGAACAATAATCATAATGAGTTTGTTTTGTTTTAAATGTTGTTATGTTTGTTAATTGTTTGGAATTTCTCCTGAGTTTTGCGGCTCTACATGGATAGGACATCGCTGGCGAGCCACGTGCCAAGCGATGCTATTCGGGTCGATATGTACTGATAATCAATTTCTTAAAGTAGGATCAACAACCCCCTTTCCATTTTTAGCGCCGCAAAGTTACACATTCTTTCTGCAATAGGCAAAGAAAAAAAGCAATTATTTTTTCGAATACTAAAAAAAACGAAAACAGGATCCTCTGACAAAAAGATAAAAGCAAGGCAACATCTCAATCGGTTTGAAGGATGATATCGATGATCTCATTGATGTCACCGACATTCAGTTCCCCGTCGCCGTTCAAGTCCATTCTGGAGTCCATTTCCTCAGCAACAATGGCATTGATAAGCACATTGACATCTGCTATGCTCACCTCATCATCACAGTTCAAATCTCCCACCACATTGGACATACACACACCAGTGATGGATTTGAATCGTTTCCATTCAGGGTCAGATTTATAAGCCTGTAGCGATTGTTCAGGAACAAACAGCACTGCGTTCTGGTAGTTCACATTGTCAAACGAAGCGTCACAGACAGGTGGCATCTTAGCTTTTGCAACAATGCTCTCCAGTGATGAGCAACCCAAGAAAGCATTTGCACCAAGGGATATCACAGCCTTGGGAATCTCAATGTGCTGTAGTTCGCTGCAATTGGTGAATGTTGCCAAACCAATTGTTGTAATAGAGTCTGGCAAACTGATCGTGGTCAAGCCATAACAATCCCTAAAAGCCCCGTCGCCTATTTCGGTCACGCCATGTGGCAATTCCAACGCTGTCAGCTTAGTGCAGGAAGCAAAAGCGAACCCACCTATAGTCTTCAACCCCTTGCCAAAAATGATTGATGACAAATTGGAGCAGTTTCTGAAGGATTCCGGTCCCAACTCTATTAAAGCATCGGGAAACTCTAGCGATGTCAAAGCACCACAATTGTAAAATGCGTTGCTCTCTATTGAGGAAAGTGTCTTCCCAAACCTCAGTTCACATAGCGATGAGCAATTGGTAAACGCTTGTATCCCAATGCACGTGACACTGTCTGGAATTTTGATTCTTTTCAGTTTTTTACAATTCAGGAAACAGGCATTACCCAAGTTGGTCAAGCCTTCGGAGAAACTTATTGTGTCAAGTGATTCACAAAACTCAAACGCTCCCCTGCCGATAGACGTCACCGTGGCGGGCAACATCAAACACTTAATGCTAGTACATCCCGCAAACACATAGTCGTTGACTATTGCCACACCATCAGGAATCTTACACTCAATAAGTTCGTCCCCATTAAGATACAGTTTCCCAGACGAGGCATATAACGGAGAGCCGTAACCATCTTTAATACGAACACCACACCAAGCCGCCAAATCCGAAATGAAGACGTGCTTCAATTGTTGGCAAACCGCAAAAGCGTTTACACCTATTGAGGATAGCGACTGGGAAAGATATAGACTGTCCATCTTATAACACATAAAAAAGGCTTGATCCCCTATGGACTGGACGTTATCACCAAGATACACACGTGAAAGAGCCATGCAATTGTAAAAAGCATGATACGGGATTTCAGTAATACCATCTCCCACAGTTGCTTGTTTTAATCGGGAATCGCCGCTGAATGCACCACGACCTAAATATCTCACCGAATTCGGCAAAACGATTTCTGTCAATTGATTGCAATAGGAAAAGGCAAAGTCACCAATATATTCCAATGAATCAGGAAGAACTATCTCCTTCAAATTACTGCAATGGTCAAATGCACACACTCCGATATGGTGAATCGCAGTAGGAAGCGTAACCGAAAAGATTTCATTATGGCCCTTGAAAACATAGTCACCAATAACCCTGACGGGATAATCCACATCATCTATGATAACGGTCTCGGGAATGATCACATTCTGATCTTCACCGCTATAACTGAAGATATAAGCCGATTCATCGTCCAACAGATAATAACAAAAATCACCCGCCTCGACCAAATCATTCCCAAAAGAGATGACATTTGAAAAATTGGACCAAGGCTCAGTCACTTTATATAATGGCTTAGACGATGATGGAACAGAAAGAATGCAATTCTGATAAACCGATGTAGTGAAACAACTCGAATTCCCCGAAGGAGGAATCTCGCTCATACATGTCAAGAATCCAATGGCAGTACCGTCGAAGGCATTACTTCCCATCGAAAGTTCTGTTGACTTGATAGTTACATTCTTTAGATTGTCACACCCTGAAAAAGCAGCAATTCCCAGAACTTTTATTGTTTGGGGAATCACAAGAGTGATGAGGTCATGATTATTCAAAAAGGCGTAATCTCCGATGGCGTCTATCGTGAAAGTGCGCCCCTCAAACAACACTTCCTCTGGAATCTCAACGGTCTCATTGCCTCTCTGACTCAAGCACAAGGTGAGTGTTGTATCGCTGGTTTGACTATAATAAGCGTCTCCGATAAGTATAAACGTGCTGTCAACAAGGGTTTCAATGTGAGAAAACCTTTTCCATGGCTCAACATCCCGAAAACGGTCCTCCGCCTGCTTCAACACTTGCAATGTAGCATTCCCGTACACTACCGACTTGAAACAATCCACACTGGCAACGGGAGGACAAATTGTCAAACAGGTGATGTCTGTCAATGGAGCGTCCGCAAATGCCTCATTACCGATTGTAAGTGCATTTCCTTGTAACTCCAAACGTGACAAATGACTGCAATATTTGAATGCGTATCTACCGATACTTGAGACCGACTGGGGAATCATGATATCATTCAAAGCACTGTTTTTAAAAGCATTGGTACTAATTGTTACTACAGTCTCTGGTATATCTACATGGTTCAGAGCAATACAATCCTCAAACATGCTCTCACTAATATTGGTAATTCGTGCGTTGATTGTAACGGTCTTGAGACGGACACATTTAAAGAAGGCATTCTTACCAATGCTAGTCACTGTACTGGGTATCGTGATATTAGTCAAGCCGCTTCTAGAAAAGGCATAATCACTGATAGCCGTTACAGTTTCAGGGATATCAATATCTGTCAAAGCGGTACAACCATAAAACATGCTTTGGACAATTTTGGTCAACGGTGAATTGATTGTAACAGACTCAAGGCTTGCGCAATTCCGGAATAACATGTTTCCGATAGTAGTGACCGACTTTGGGATGATGATTTGTTTTATGCCCGAATTGCTGAATGCCGAAGTACCAATGGCAGTAATTGATTGGGGCAGCACAATGCTCTCTATGGAGCTGCTATAAAAAGCACTGTCAGCAATCTCCGTAACTCTAAAGGTATGTCCACCAAACCTAACGGTGTCAGGGATGACGATATCACCACTATAGTCACTGAAAGGAGCTATAGCAACCGAGTTTTCATCTAGGAAATTATAAGCAATACCATTTTTGATGAAATCAAAGTTGTAAGAATCATCAGATGGGGATAAACCGTGAATCATCTGCTGCGGATCGTTGGGCATGAGGCCGATGGGAGTCAACGCATCAAGTTCATAATAGCCGTCCAGATAACCATTCCAGCCCCAATTAATATGATACTTGCTGCCGTCATAACCATCAATGATGAAGGAGTGATTATTCGATGAACTATGACCGAAATAAATCACAGGACGCATTTGGGTAAGATCACCTAACAGCATCGATGTCCAGTCTTCATCAGTAAAATCGACGCGGCTAACTAAATCAGCGCTTGGATTGTAGCCAAACTCTTTGAATGCTTTAAGTTGATCGACAGGCCATGCGCCGCTTTTTGCAATATCATAGTCCATCCTGCATGACTGGCCACAGTACCGCATCAGTGTAGCGACCGCGTTAGCTTGCTCCTCATCATAATTGCTTTGCGAGTAGGTATTCTGCATTAGATCCCACTCGATTGATTCGGAAGGAAGGGCTGGCACTGAAATATGCTGTGTTGACGTCACATAGGCAGCCTGAGCAGGCAACACTGCGGGAAACTGCCAGTAGTTCATCACCTGGGCCATAGCTGTCGCCACACAGCCTGTCACACACGGCTGGCCATTAATCTTGGGGCACAAATTACGATAAGGTGTACCTTGTCCCCATCTTGTCGTCAACATCTCGGGAATCACTACTTCGCTAGACTCTAATGAAGAAGATTGAACCGAAATGCTCTCCTTGGGATGGGCATATAGGTATTCTACCTGCTTGGCATAATGGTCGAGTAACCAACGCAGGTTATCAGGAACTCTTTTTTCATCGAAATATCCATCGCCATAAGCCAAGACTTCGCGTGCACGGTCATCACCGGCGATAATGACAAAAGCGTCTTCATCAACCGTATTGAAAACATAGTAATCAACAGCGGACGCATGGACTGCGGAGGGCTCCTTGTAAACTAATTTCACGGTCACAGGGGAAGCGTTAATCCTGGCAAGTTGTCCTGATGATAGGAAACGTGATGCTGCTTGACTGGCAGCATCTGTGCCAATCGTCGCTCCGTTCACGCTCAACGCTACGGCAGCAATCAAGATCAATACTATCGTTCTCAGCACACTCATCACATTTCAATAGCCTTATCTTAACCGCAAAAATATACTAATCCCACAAAACCTCAAAATCTTTTATAATAAATTTAACGGTTTGGAGCAAGAAACGAAAAAGCGTCACAAGGACAAGAATCTTTGCGGCGCCTAAACATTTATCCGAAAAACAATTTATTTCTTGCGGTTGCGCACCGAGCGAACGCCAGTGTTGACGTTCTGGGTGCTGGTCTTGGGCTTACGCTCCTTGACCTTGGATTTTTTCTCTTTAGCCTTAGACTTGGAAGACGTTTTGGAGGACGACTTTGATTTAGACTTGCTGCCGCGCTTGGTGGTGCGTGTCACGGTCTTCTCCTCGGTCTCGGCTGCGTCCTCACCTTCTACCTGTTCAGCACCTTCTTCACCCTCGGCGACTTCTCCTTCGGCCTCGGCACGGGCTTTCTCTTCGGCCTCAGCGCGGGCTTGCAGCACTTCGAGTGAGGGCACCCAGAGGTCCTGGTTGAAGCTGCGCAGTCGCTGCTCGATGCTGTCCTGAGCATTCTTGTAGGCCACATCCTCGGGGAACATATCCCTGAGCGAGAGGTTGCGCATATTCTTGGTCTTGTAGATCTCGCCCGTGTACATGTTGAGCTTGAAGAAGTCGTCAATACTGTATCTCGCCAGGTTGTTATCATCGTCGGTGAAGATGTATTGCTGGGCAAGATAGGGACGGATGTCATTCAACTTAACCCAAAACATGGGATAAGGCTTGGACAGTCCCGTCCACTCGTCGGACTGATGCAAGATGGGGCACAAGGCCTCAACGCGTGCCTGCATGCGGTTGCTACGGGTATCAAACTCCCACTTCTCAACGATGTAATAGCTCAGGACCTGATTGCCACGGATGTCGGCAGGCTCAAAATCATAGAGCGGATTCTTGGGGGTGCTGCCCTTGGCTTCGGTATAATAGATCTCGAAGCGGTCAAAGAGCTGGCCCACATCCTTGACCTTGAGCTCCTCGGAGAAGGTGGGTGTACCATCGGGCTGGTACTCATAGACCGTAATCATATTCTTGGCCAGCAGGCGCATAATGATGAAATACAGGTTCTCGCCGTCCTCATTAGGCAACTCCGGGTAAAGAAGCGCTGTATTTTTGCCCTTTGACAGATCGAGCGAGCGGTAGATGACCTTCATCCACTGCAGGTCGGCGTCGCTGGGCTCTCTGACCTCATAGAACGACTGCTGACGGTCGGTAATCGCTGCCGAGCCCTCTTTCTTGTCCTTCTTGCGGGGGCCACCTTCAGTGTGCCTCGTCACTTGGGCATTGGTTCCAAGTGCGAGTGCGCCTATCAGGAGCGCGATGATCAATCTAAGACTTTTCATATCCTTGATGTTGATTATTGTTGTTGTCATGTTTACTTAACAATCACCTCGATGGGAGAAATCTCACGGGTAATACCATCGGGACCGGTAGCGCTCACCCTGGTGATGTAGAACTTCTTGCCAGGCTGAATGGAGCGCATGCGGGACTTCTGACGGTCAGAGAATTGAGAACCGTTGGATTTCTCAGGAATATAACCGCCCATCGCATCGGGGAAGTCAATCTGGAAGGAAACCACCTTATAGTCGATGTTCAGCACTTCGTCATCAATGGCGGCGTCCAAGCCGGGCGCAGCAAGCAGGAGCGCCTTGGAGAAGGGCTTTCCACCCTTGTAACGCATGGGCTGACCGTTAGCATCCTTATAGCTGATGAAGGGCGTCGGGTCAGGCAGCTTGCGCACACGGAAGGTGGTGCTGCCCACATTAGTACGCTGTCCGTCCATCTCGGCGGTCACGGTGATGACACACTCAGCTCCCACCTTGGAGGGATGAGCCACCCATCCGTCTCCGCTCTTGGTGAGCGTACCGTTGGTCATCGAGGCACTGATACTGCCCTGGGGCACACCAGGCACGGCGATACTGATGGGGTTGTTGATACCGGCATAGAGCACGTTCATCATTGTGGCGCTGATGGTAGCCAGCGGGTCGATGACGGTGTAGCTCGACTTGAAGTCTCGTTTAGTCACTGTGCCGTCACGGCCAAGCACCTCGATCCAACCTGAATACTCATAGTTACCAGCCTTGCTGGTACCCACTTCATAGAGGCCATTGCTGTTGCCCAAACGTCCACCGTTGACATAGACCACAGGGCGCTGGGTGGTGTCGATAGCGGCAAGTACAATCTGAGCACTGTACTTAGTACCACGCATGACGATACGCGAGTCGGGCACAACGAAGGCGTTAACGAGGTTCACGCGCAAGTCACCCAAATCAATGTTGGTGAGCATCTGATTGAGGACCTCACCCTCAGCATAGCGCACGTCATTCTGCAGCTTGGTCAACAATGTCACGGCTGCAATACAAGGCATATTGTCAAACAGGGTTTCTTCCCATGTCTTCTTCTGATCCAGTTGCACACCAGCAGTCTTGGGAGGCGTTGTCGAGAGCGCATTCTCCAGATTCTTGCGCTTCTCGGGATCCTCCAGGAACGATGTTGCAAACTGACGATACTGGTCGATGCGAGACCTCAGTCTCTTACCGTTAGCCGGACGTCCCGAGCCCTCGGGAGGCAGCATGACGACGCTGGCGGCTTCGGTATTATCACGGCTGCGGATGTTGTTCACATCAGCATCCTCGCCATCGGCCGTGAGCACAATCTGGTATTTCAGTGAGTCGATATAGTTGTAGAGCTTTTCGGTCTCCCCTACCACCTGCGTCGCCTTGTCCAGCCAAACCTTGCCTTTCTCAGGATTCTTCTCGTTGAACGCCTGGAGCTGAGCATAGAGGGCCTGGTTACGCGCCGTGATGGTGCGGTTAGAGCGAGTCAGACCGTCCTGCACCTGACTGAAGCCGTTGAGCACGTCGCTCGACACGTTCAGTGCAAGCATGGCCGTCAAGACGATGTACATGAGGTTAATCATCTTCTCTCGCGGCGACATGCGGTTGACGCTCTTATTTTTTGAGGTTGCCATCTATTATTTCTCTATCTGTTTAGAATAGGATTGATGTCAATATTGATAAATCACTCTAGCGAGACGGTCATGCGTCCTGGTCATTGGCGTCGGGCTCGATGCCAGGCATACCGGGCATGGGACGGTACATGTTGACGGTCATCGCCTTGATCATCTTCTCATAGACGCTATTCAGCTGCTTCATGTAGCGAGCCATTTTCTCGGTCTCGTCACAGTAATGGGCACTCTCGGCAGCACTCTTCTCGTACATGTCGCGGATGTCCTTCAGGCCGCGGTTCACGCGGTCAATGTTCTCGAGCTGTGAAGAGATGCTCTTGAGCTGAATATTGTAAATGGTATTCAGGCCGCTGATGTTCTGGTTGAGGGCCTGCATCTGATCAACATAGCCAGTCGAGCTCTCGCTAATGTTCTGGCTGTTGTCGGTGATGGCTTTGTAGCTGTTGAGCAACGTCTGGCTCACCTCGTTCAAGGCAGTCGTGGTGGCCTGGAGTTTCTGCATCTGCTCGCTGATTCCGGCCATCTGGCTCAAGTACTGCTGGGTGGCATCGGTCAGCTCGGCCATGCGTGAGAGCTGGTCGCTGGCAGCCGCCATCTTGGCAATGCTCTCGCTCAGCGACAAGGTGTCCTCCTCGCTCAGGTTCACACCCTGGGGCAGGCCCACGGCATTCTTAGCATCGCTGACGCTGACATTGATTTCACCGCCTTCATAGCCTTCACCGCCACCGGCGCCGCCGATGAAGATGCCACCGCCCGTATTGAAGTCGGGACGATCCTCAGGATTCTGGCTGGCAAGAACGGGGAACACTTCCTCCCAGTGATACTCCTTCTCGGGTTTGTCAAATGCAGTGAGGACGAACATAAGCACCTCAGTACCCATGCCGACACTGAGCAGCAGGTTGCCCAAGGGCATGTGCAGAATCTTGAACAAGGCACCCAAGATAACGATAGCGGCACCGATACTATAGGCAAAGTTGAAAAAACGCTGTCCACTGTCGCTCTTGAGGAAGCGGCCTGCTTTCTTTTTATATCTCTTGATTTTACCCATTGTTGCTTGAACTATAAAATAATGAGTGTGATGATTTGTTTTCTCTCGGTTATGAAATTATTAAT
>JAEEGJ010029816.1_pt1 | contig 10730 bp, 8 predicted proteins | sample 8958761 | NCBI WGS metagenome assembly JAEEGJ01 (sample SAMN16246546, study PRJNA631951) | gut metagenome | biome: gut microbiome; feature: rumen; material: RS-attached | host: Bos | place: Iran: Karaj | collected 2018-10
AATTATTCGGCGCGCTTGACGCCATAGAAAACGAAAAAGGCATATCCAAGGAATATATGCTCGACAAGGTGGAGACGGCCCTGATAAACGCTTTTTCAAAGGCGTTTCCGGGTGCGGAGATAAAAGTCATACTCGATCCCGTCAAAAAAGACTGCAAGGTCTACAAGGTAAGGACCGTAGTCGCCGAGGTCGAGGATCCGGCGAAAGAGATCTCGCTTGAGGACGCGAAGAAGCTGAACAGAAGACACGTTTTGGGCGGCGTCGTCAAAGAAGAGATAAAAACGAAGAATTTCAGCCGCACGGTAGCCCAGTCCGCCAAGCAGGTAATAATCCAGGGTATACGCGAGGCGGAACGCGGAATGCTCCGCCAGGAATACGAGAGCAAGCGTGAGGAAATAATAAACGCCACGGTAGAGCTCGTAGATCCGGACACCGGCTCCATTGTCGTGAACCTCGGCAACAGCAACGCGGTGCTCATCAAAAACGAACAGATCCCCGGCGAGCATTACAACGCCGGCGACAGAATAAAAGTTTTCGTAACGGAAGTAAGCAAGGAAGCGCGCGGCAGGCTCGTAACGATCTCCCGCGTACATCCCGGACTCGTAAAGCGCCTGTTCGAGCTGAACGTTCCGGAGATCGCGGACGGCACGGTTATAATCAAAAACGTCATACGCGAAGCCGGTTCAAGAACAAAAATGTCCGTTTATTCCCGCGATGAAAACGTGGATCCGATCGGCGCCTGCATAGGAAACAAGGGCGCGCGTATAGCGGAGATAGTAAACGAACTGCACGGCGAAAAGATAGATATAATCAAATATTCGGACGAACCCGTGGAATACATCAGAGCGGCGCTCTCGCCGGCTGAGGTAAAGAGCATAGAGTTTGACGGCGAGCGTTCCGCAAAGATAACCGTATCTCCTGATCAGCTCTCGCTTGCGATAGGCAAGGAAGGACAAAACGCGCGTCTCGCCGCAAGGCTCACGGGCTTCAAAATAGATATCAAAGCCAAATGACAATGAAAACGGTTAAAAAGCCTCCCATGAGGCATTGCCTCGGCTGCGGAGCCGAGCTTCCGAAAGGCGAACTGATACGCATAGTGCGTTCGCCCGAAGGCGCCGTTTCCCTCGACACAACGGGAAAAAGCGCCGGACGCGGAGCGTATATATGCAAAAAAGCCTCGTGCTTACAGAAAGCGAGAAAGACCGGCAGACTGAACAAATCTTTAGGCTGCACGGTATCGGATACGGTGTTCGAGGCGCTTAAAGCGCAGACGGGCGATAACAATGGATAAAACGTTATCATACGTCGGTCTGTGTAAAAAAGCCGGAAAGCTCGTATGCGGCACGGATATGACGACGGAAGCGATAAGAGCCGGAAAGATAAAAGCGGCGTTCACCGCATCCGACGCGTCGGCAAACACGGTAAAGCGAATAAGCGACGGCTGCAGTTACAGAAACATAACGTACAGCGCTCTTCCCTTCACCTGCGAACAATTAGGCAGGGCGACGGGCAAGGAAGGCGGCATAGCGACCGTCGGCGTAACGGATAACGGCTTTGCCGAAATGATTTTAAAATCACTTGAGCAAACATAATAAAGACAGCAGAATTCATATGAAAGGAGCCGCGTGAAAGTAAGTTTTTACGTCATAAGCGGCAAGGGGACATATATGATATCAAACGCAAAATATAAAGTAGCAAGCATAGCAAAGGATCTCGGTCTTAAATCCAACGATCTGGTAAATATATTGAAAGCTCATTCAGACGGAGCGGCGGTCCATACCTCGACGATAGACGAGGACGATTTTGCCGTTATCTTTGAGGTGCTGACGTCTGAAAACCAGATAAGCGGACTTGAGGATTATCTGGCCGGACGCGTGGACGTCGCTGTTGAGCACCGCCCCGCTCCCAAGGAGAAAAAGCCGGAAAAGCCGAAGCCGGAGACAAATGAACCGAAAGCCCCGGAAAAACAGGAACAGAAAAAGGAGCCTGCAAAGAAGCCGGAGGAAAAGAAACCGGAGCCGAAGCAGCAGCAGGAGCCGAAGACGCGCGCGGAGCAGTTCCGTCAGCAGCAGCAAAAGCTCCAGCAGAAGCAGCAGCAAAAGGAAAAGCCGCGTGAGAAGCGTCCGAACGAGAAGGAAAGACAGGCAAAGATAATCACGCAGAGCGGCGGCGGTCACGGAGACGCGGCGCAGGTCAAGACAAAGACGAGGATCATAGATACGAGATCCGCAAACGTGGAACTCGGCAAATACGACGAGCATCTTGACAGCTTCGTATCGGAGCGCGACAGCAGCAATTACAGCAAAGACCGTCAGAAGATAAAGAAAAAGAACGAAAAAGGTCAGGAAAAAGGCACAAAGATCAAGACCGAGCGCGAAAAAGAGATAGAGCGCAAGGAAAAGAAGAAGCGCGAAGTGTTTGAAAACGCAAAACACGCTCAGCTTCACGTGCAGATACCCGATTATATCACGGTGGGCGAGCTTGCCTCGCGTCTTAAAGTCACCGCCGCGGAAGTGGTCAAACGTCTTATGATGATGGGCTCCATGCTCACGGTAAACGACACGGTGGACTACGATACCGCGTATCTCATAGGCGACGATCTGGGCGCCGTCGTAACGAAAGAAGTCGTAGTTACGATAGAGGAAAAACTGTTTGACGAAACGGAAGATACGCCGGACCAGTTAAAGGAAATAGCTCCCGTCGTCTGCGTAATGGGTCACGTCGACCACGGCAAGACCTCCCTGCTTGACGCGATACGCCACACCAACGTGACGAAAGGCGAGGCGGGCGGCATAACGCAGCACATAGGCGCTTACCGCGTGAAGATAAACGGACGCGACATCACGTTCCTTGACACGCCGGGTCACGAGGCGTTCACCGCAATGCGTCTGCGCGGCGCAATGGCAACGGATATAGCCGTTATAGTCGTAGCCGCGGACGACGGCATAATGCCGCAGACGGTAGAGGCTATAAATCACGCAAAAGCCGCGGGAGTCAGCATTATCATAGCGATAAACAAAATGGATAAGCCGCACGCCAATCCCGACCAGGTGAAGCAGGAGCTTATGAAATACGATCTTATGCCGGAGGAATGGGGCGGCGATACGATATGCGTTCCCGTTTCCGCGCTTACAGGCATGGGTATAGACGATCTGCTTGAGAACATACTTCTCGTCGCGGACGTCAAGGAGCTCAAGGCAAATCCGGACAGAGCCGCCAAAGGTATAGTAATAGAATCCCGTCTTGACAAGGGCAGAGGCCCTGTCGCCACCGTGCTCGTACAGAACGGTACGCTCAAGAGCGGCGATACGGTCATAGCCGGTACGGCTGTCGGCCGCATACGTCAGATGAAGAACGACAGAGGAGAAAACGTAAAGACCGCCGGTCCCTCCGTCCCCGTGGAGATCACAGGTCTTTCAGAAGTCCCCTCAGCCGGCGACACGTTTGACGCCGTAGCCGACGAGCGTATGGCGAGAGAGCTTGCGGATCAGCGCAGAGCAAAAGAGAAAGAAGCCGAACTCGGCAGCAGAACGAGAGCGACGCTTGAAGATTTCATGTCCGACGAACGCGCCGGCATGAAGGAGCTGAACCTGATAGTAAAAGCGGACGTCGGCGGATCGGCAGAAGCGGTATGCGCTTCGCTTTCCAAACTGCAGAACGAGGAAGTACGCGTAAAGATCATACACAAGGCAGTTGGCGGAATTATTGAGGGCGACGTTATGCTCGCCGCCGCGTCCGACGCCGTTATCATAGGATTTAACGTAACGGCCGACAGAACGGCAAGAGAATCCGCAAAAGCCCAGGGCGTTGAAATACGCACGTACACCGTAATTTATAACTGTATCGAGGATATAGAAGCGGCGATGAAAGGCATGCTCGCGCCGAAGTACCGCGAGGCTATCATCGGCCACGCCGAGGTCAGACAGACCATCCACGTGCCGAGCGTCGGCACTATCGCCGGTTCGTATATACTTGACGGCAAAGTCACCAACAAATCCTTTATACGCGTACTGCGCGATTCGGTCATCATATTTGAGGACAGGATCTCGTCGCTGAAGCGTTTCAAGGACGACGTGAAGGAAGTCAATTCCGGTTATGAATGCGGTATCGGACTTGAAAAATTCAACGATATACGCGAAGGCGACGTGCTTGAAGCGTATATAAACGAAGAGATTAAGAGATAACCGAAAAGGCTGCCGAAACGGCAGCCTTTTGAATTGGTGTCGCTTCGCGACGTTCTGTGCGGCTAACGCCGCTCTACGGTCACAGCGAGCTGACCCCCTCAATCTCATTTAGAGATTGTGGGAGGGGTAAGAGGGGGTTTGGGGGGAGTTGAGGGGCGGGACCACCCAAGAGCGGCGTAAGCCGCACAATTCGTCGGCTTCGCCGACACCTGTTTTTATTCTTTATTCTTTCTTATTTATTCTTTATTCTTTAAAACGGACGACCAATGGTCGCCCCTACAAAGCGGGAGGGGAAACCCCTCCCCTACGAGTATCAACCTATTTTCTGAATTCTTAATTCTTAATTCTTAATTCTTAATTCGAAAGTATTACCCGCATAAAAAACCGGGAGTTTGTCTGACTCCCGGTTTATTCATTATTACGTTACTCAGTCGTCTGCGCGGGTAAGGCGGAACGTGCCGTATTCAATACCGTTTTCAAGCGGGATAATTTCCACCCAGGGGTCGACTTCTTCGCCTAAAATCTCTCCCTCGACGCCGGACTTGAACTTGATCTTTCCGTCTTCTTCCTTCCACTCTCTTTTTTCCACGACCATAAGGCCGGGCGCGTAGAGCTCGCATTCGCCGGATGCTATCGCGGCGTCTATTTCTTCCTGCGGCAGATCTTCCGGTATTTTTATGGCGGTCTTAATGACGCCGTCTTCGCCGAAGATGATGAGCGAGTCGAACATCTGCAGATCGAACGGATCTACTTCGGGATCCGCCGCCATTTCAGAAACGGTCTTCCACACCTGTTCAAACTGATCGTTCACCGTGAGCGCCGCTGCTATTTTCCATTTGCCTACAACGTTCATAACGTCACCTTATCATGCCCAGGGGTTTGCGCTTTCGGGCTGACGGATGCCTCCTAAGATCATCTGCTCCCACAGGCACCATTTGCCGTCTTTCAGCTGACGGAGATCGATCTGTCTGGGATTGTCTGCGCCGCCGGATTTGAGCCAAAGTCTTGCATAACCTTCGTTATCGTATGAATAGGGATTCTGGCTTACTTTTACCGTATAAGGCTCAGAAGGCGTATAGTCGTTTGCGGGGACCGCACCTACAAAGAAGGATCTCGGAACGTAGTCCGCATCCATGAAACGGTCCTTTATAAAGGATTTGTCGTAAGCGGACAAGGGTCTCGGTCCGCGGAGGAAGTCGAGCATTTTAAGAGAAAGCTCTTTGTCCTGCGGATAGAAGCAAAGCGCCAGAACGGTCAGCGCCGCGGTATCGAACGGCGAGGAGAGCTGTGCCTGAGGAAGAGCTATGAATTCCTCGTAAGTATCCGGCAGTTTTGCAAAAACAACGTCAACCGTCTTGTTTTCACCTTTCAATGCGCTCTTTGCCGCCTCTGCGGCCTTGTTTTTAATGTTGTCAAAAAGTCCCATGATTTTTACCTCCAAAATTTTATTTCATTATGATTATACACTACTTTTTTTGCTTTTGCAATATCACAAGTGACTATATCAGCCTAAATAACGGTAACTCAATCTTCCCATTGGCAGACTTCTGCCGGAAACGTAGTAATCCGTTATATCGTCCGGGTGCTCTATGCCGTCCGCGACTTTGAAATAAATATTCGAGCTGCCCTCGATCCCGAGCGCGGTCTTGGGAATCTTTACCTGCAGGATGTTTCCGGACAAATAGTAAACGCCCTCTCCGACGGTCTCGCCGGTGAAGTCCGCGCCGAGTTTGTCGACCGTTGTTTTTCCGTCTTTTGCGCCGCGGTTTATTACGTATTCGTATCCGTTCCAGCCTTTCAGCTCAAGCTCGCCAACACCTATAAATATATTCATCCAGCCGGCGTCTTCCTCCTGCCGCGGTGCGATGACGTCGTCCGTTTTGATATAGAAATACAGATGCGTTTCGCTCTCCGTCACTCTTACCTCGTAAATATTGTTTCTCGCGGCGTCCTGCGTGTATTTTATGCTCGGAACAGCGCCGATCGACGCGCGCGGCGTATTGTCGCGCCCTACGCTCTTGAACACGGATCTTACTTTGTTCCATTCCGTCGTGTCTTCAATCATCGGGATGCTGATCTGTGCGCTTTTTACTCTCGTTTCGGTCAGATATTCGCCCTTATATTCCTTTATGTTTTTGCACAGCTGCATGTAGAAGTTGTCTTCATAGCCGCCGCGCATCATTTCCGCGTCGCGCGAGAATTCGTCGTTGCAGAGATCGACGAGCGCGAATTCGCCGTTGTATTCGAATTTCGAAGCGACCCACTCGTTCCAGCCGGTGACGAAGACCATATCCGGATCTTCTTTTATCGCCGTGTCCCAGCAGCTCTGGAAGTACGTTCCCTTCTCCGCGTCCGCGGTCACGTTTTTGTTTTCTTCAACGGACCAGCCGCGGCCGAAATTGAGCGCGCCCTGCGTCAGAGAAGCGGACATAGGCAGCGCCGGATGAGAGGCGACGGCAACGTTTATCACGTCGCCGTGGACGGGCGACGGATACTGCCATTCTATCCACGGCAGACTGTTTTTGTACGTGTTGTATTCGCTCGGCCATTCCGGTATTTTAAACGAGAAAAAGTCCAGTATTTCAGCCGACAGCTTATCCGGTTTGTAGTTGGCGTCACCCGTTGCTTTTTTATCCTGAGCAGTCTTTGAATAAGCTATTATAAGCGGTTTGCCGTTATAATAATACCATGCGTCTTTATACAAGCCTTTTTCGTATATGTTTTTATACAGCTTGTTTACTATATTCGTTGAATACGCGTGGGTGTAGAAAACGACCTCCGGTACGTTTTCCCAGCCCTGCTCTTTGAGATTGCATATCTCGCGCATAATCAACGGATAGACCGCGTCGTACGTAACGGCGTTCGTCACGTCAAAGCAGAGATAATCGACTCCGGCGGCCGCGAGCAGCTGCAGATGGCGGCGTATGACCCACACGTCCGCGCTGTTGTAATAGCCGTAAAGCGGCTCACCCCAGAAATATCCGGTACCGGCGGGAGCGATGCTCTCGTCATACTTATCAAGCGAGAACATCAGATCAAGTCCGTCATCCATCGCGAGTATCTTTGAAACGTCGTATATTTTGTCCGAATGCTCGCCCAAATGCTGACCGAGGGTGAGAAAATAGAATATCCCCACCTGTCTGTTCTTATCCGTCTTCGGCAAAGTCGCGTCAAAGCTGCGTCCGAGCTTGTCGATACCTACTATGAAGTTATTTGAATATCCGCCGTTATAATAATCTTTTGCGCTTATATACACGGTATTATCCTCCGGAATTATCTCCGTTTCCGGCTCGGTCGTAGATACTTCCGTCTGCGTCTCCGGTATCTCGGGCGTATCGCAGCCGACTGTAACGGACGCTAAAATCAAAAGACAAAGTATTAAACAAACGATCTTTTTCATTGTCTGCCTCCCTTACAGCTTATCCTCGTCGCTGGTTTTTCTGCCCTTGACGATAAAGGTTATTATCAGCGCGAGCACCGCGACCGTCGCTATTACCGCGACGATTATCACGGTAGTCGATCTGCCGCCGTTGTCCGCCTCTGCCTCGGACGTCGCGGGCGACGTATCGAAATCTATCGTCTCCCGCTCCGTTTCGGTCTCGACCGTGTACTCGTTTACGACTTTTACGGAATAAGCCGCGGATTTGCTGCCGTAGTTTACCGTAAGCAGCTTAACGCCGACGGTCTTGTTATCAAAGCCTTCTATCATATCGGCGGTGACTTTGACGTCCTCTTTCACGCCGTTTTCGTACGTTATTTCAAGATAAGTGTCTGACAGATCAAGCTCTTCTCCTATCAGATACTCGCTTTTTTCCGGCTGTACCTTTATATCAACGCGCTTTACGGCAAGCGCCGGCTTTGTTTCCTGTGCCTGTTTTTCGTATTCGCAGACGTATATGTTGTCAATATTCGCCGAGCTTATCCTCATGCCGTATGCAACGGTGGAATATTCCGCGCAGATGCGGCAGTTTAAAACTGTCTTTACAAGCTCGCCGTCCGCGCCGTAAATACCGGCTTTCGTGTAGAGTTTGCACGACGACATAAAGTCGAAGTCTGTGATCTCGGAAAGCTCTATATAGCATACAAGCGCGTCGTCCGCGAATATTTTCACGGTCTTTCCGTCGTCTTCAAAGCGCAGGTTCACGTAGGCTTTTGAAAAATCCGATTCAAGGTCAAAATACGTTTTGTCCGTGCCTATGCCTTTTGCCTGCGTTTCGTCCGCGGTCTTTGTGCAGAGGATTATCTGCTTGCCGCGCGGAATGACGCATATACCGGTGCAGCCTATGCCCTCGTTATCCGCCTCGCCTTTGGCGGTAAGCGTTCCGTCGTGCTCAAAATACGGCGTGCCGGACAGGCTCTCACCGGTGCTTCTGACGAAAACGCCGAAGAACTGGGAACCGAATATCTGAAAATCCGTGCTGAAAACGTAGGGCCCTTCCAGCTTGCGGTTCAATATAAGCTGAGTGAACGGCGAAAAGTGGAGCGTTTCCTTATCGCCCCACGCGTCGTTGTCCGTGGCTTTATACGCGGTCCATTCGTTTGTCAGGCTTGTATACGTAAGAAACGACGCTTTGTCTGCAAGGCCGGAAAAGTCCTCTTTCGTCTCGTATACTACCGTTTTATCCGCCTGCGCGGATACGTAAACCGTAAGAATGACCGCCGTTACAAAAATGACGGCGATCGTTCTTTTTAAAAATGTTATATTCTTCATCCTTTTTTATAAACCGTTCCCTGCGGTGTGTCAATAAGCGTTATTCCCGCCGCTGCGAGCTCCGCTCTTATGGCGTCCGCTCTTGCGTAATCCTTTGCTTTTTTAGCCGCGGCGCGCTCCGCTATCTTTGCTAAGATCTCCGGGTCGCCTTCTTCTTTTTCTTCCTCGTAAGGTTTGAGAAGATCGAGCGCTAAAACTTTGTCAAAATCGGCTATTACCGCGCGCTTCGTTTTGTCGTTTATATCGGCTTTCAGCACGTCGTACACCGCGGTGAGCGCAAGCGACGTGTTCATATCGTTATCAAGCGCCTCTTTGAACTTTGTCCTGAACTCTTCGGCGGCTTTTTCGTCTGTCTCGCCGTTATCGGACAGCGACGCGCATTTCGTGCGCAGCTTTTTGTAAGCGGACGCGGCGTTCTCCACCGCTTCGTCCGAATAGACGAGGTTCTTTCTGTAATGGGAGTTAAGGCAGAAATATCTGTACGCGAGCGGGTCGAGCCCCTGCTCTTCAAGCACGGATACCGTCAGGAATTTGCCGGACGATTTGCTCATTTTACCGGACGCGGTGTTAAGGTGCAGAACGTGGAACCAGAAATTGCACCACTTGTGGCCGAGATACGCCTCGGACTGCGCTATTTCGTTTGTGTGGTGCGGGAACTGGTTGTCTATACCGCCGCAATGGATGTCAAGCTGCTCTCCGCAGTATTTGATAGATATAGCGGAGCATTCTATATGCCAGCCGGGATAACCGTAGCCCCACGGGCTGTCCCATTTGAGCTCCTGATCTTCAAATTTCGATTTTGTAAACCAAAGTACAAAATCAGCCTTGTTGCGCTTGTTTTCGTCCGCTTCAACGCCTTCGCGCACGCCCACTTCAAGATCTTCCGCGTCGTGCTCGCCGAAAACGTAGTATTTATCGAGCTTTGACGTGTCAAAATAAACGTTGCCGCCCGCCTGATACGCGTAGCCTTTTTCAAGCAGGACTTTTATCATCTCAATAAATTCGGCTATGCAGCCGGTCGCCGGCTGGATAACGTCCGGACGCTTGATGTTGAGCTTGTCCGCGTCCGCAAAGAACGCTTTGGTGTAGAAATCCGCTATTTCCATAACGGTCTTGTGCTCGCGCTTGGCGCCTTTCAGCATCTTGTCCTCGCCGGTGTCGGCGTCGGAGGAAAGGTGTCCGACGTCCGTTATATTCATAACGCGCAGGACGTCGTAACCGGCATAATCAAGGTATCTTACGAGGATATCCTCCATTATGTAGCTTCTTAAATTGCCTATGTGCGCGTAGTGGTAAACCGTAGGACCGCAGGTGTAGATTTTGACTTTGCCGGGTTCGTTTGTGTAAAATTCTTCTTTTTTATGTGTCAAGCTATTATATAACTGCATTAGTTTTCACTTCCTTTTTCTTTTTCGTCAAGTCTTTTTTCAAGCTCCGCTATCCTCTGCTGAAGCCTGCAAAGCTCCTGAGCAACGGGGTCGGGGATATGTATCTGGTCAAGGTCGGACGTACAGCTCTCCGCCGGTACCGCTCCCTCGCGTCTGACGACGCGGGCGGGCATACCGACGGCAGTGCTCCCCTCCGGTATTTCGTTCAAAACCACCGCGCCGGCGGCGATCTTTGAATTATCGCCGACCTTGAAAGGTCCGAGCACCTTTGCGCCCGCGCCTATCATAACGTTGTTGCCGATAGTCGGGTGGCGCTTGCCTACGTGCTTGCCCGTACCGCCGAGCGTCACGCCCTGGTATATGGTGCAGTTGTCGCCTATCTCCGCGGTCTCGCCTATAACGACGCCGTTACCGTGATCGATAAAAAAACCTTCGCCAATCTTTGCA
>JAEEGJ010029819.1_pt1 | contig 10729 bp, 10 predicted proteins | sample 8958761 | NCBI WGS metagenome assembly JAEEGJ01 (sample SAMN16246546, study PRJNA631951) | gut metagenome | biome: gut microbiome; feature: rumen; material: RS-attached | host: Bos | place: Iran: Karaj | collected 2018-10
CCAGTGTCGAAGCCACGGTGATGCAGCACCTCAAAGGCAACAAGATTATCGTTTTCAAGAAGAAGAGAAGAAAAGGATATCAGACTTCTAACGGTCACCGTCAGTATCTGAGCAAGATCCAAATTGAGAACATCACTGATTAAAAACCCGAAAAACATAAAAAGCTATGGCACACAAAAAAGGCGTTGGTAGTTCTGAGAACGGTCGTGAGTCCGCTAGTAAGCGACTCGGAGTGAAACTTTTCGGTGGACAAGCTGCCATTGCTGGCAACATCATCGTTCGTCAGCGCGGCACGAAGCACTATCCCGGCAAGAATGTCGGTATGGGCAAGGATCACACATTGTATGCGCTGTGTGACGGCGTTGTCGAATTCAAGAAGAAGAAAGAAGGCAAATCCTTTGTCTCCATCCTTCCCGTCGAAGCTCAAGTCACTGAATAATTGTTAGTAACATACCGTTTAATCCCGACCGTCCCCGTGATAGTCGGGATTTTTTATGCCCGTTTACGCCAAAATGCGTATCTTTGCCGACCTAACCCAACGTGATTGCAAAACCATGAACAAAAAACATAGTTTCATCGGATGGCTTGCGCTGTTGCTGCTGCTCGTCGGCTGCCAGCCCAAGACCGACATCGAGAAAATTGACGCACTGAAAAAACAAGTCAACAAAGACATGAGTGCCTTGAACGACTTGGACGCCAACACCATCGGTCAACTCGAAAAGGACTTTATCTTCTGCGATTCGATGCTGCAATACCTGCCCAAAGAGGAAGTGGAAGAAGCTTTCCCAAAACTTCGGCTCATTAATGCCTATTTGCAGCAATTCCAAGAAATTCGCCCCATCATGCAAGCCGAGATGGACTCCACCTTGGTGCGCCTCGACTTGCTCAAAGGCGATGTCGAAAGCCATTATCTTGCCGATTCCTTGGTTGAGGTCTATCTTGAAGACGAAACCCAACAGGTGGAGAAACTGACCAACCAAGTCGAGTATTTCAAAGACCGCTTGGGCAACTGCCGCAAGGACTTGGACGATTTCAAGAAAAAGAAATGATTGCTGACGCCCATGAAAAGAAACTGGATTTTCTTCCTTCTCATTAATCTCGCGTTCGTCATTCCGATGAGTGCGCAAGTCACTACGCCGCCCAAGGGCAAGAAATTGGATGCCCAACAGAAAGAGCAAGTCCAAATTGACGAACAGTTGGCCACCCAGTATTTCCGCGAACAAGAGTACGAAAAGGCCCGCGACCTGTATGAAAAGCTCTATGAGAAGACGAATCAAACTGGTCATTTCCAGCAATATATAGAATGTTTACTTCGTCTGAAGGAATACGACAAGGCCGAGCATGAGTTGAAATCGTTCGCCAAAAAGAACCCTTCCTACTACAAGTCGGCTGTGGATTTGGTCTACATCTACACCTTGCAAGGCAAGGCCGACAAAGCCAAGAAGCAGTACAACGAAATCATGAAAGACCTGCCTGCCAACGCGCCCACCATCCGAAACCTGAGTTATTCCTTCCAGTCGCGGGGCATGAACGACATGGCTTTGGCCGTGTTGGAGAAAGGCAACACCCTCCTCAACGGCAAAGAGAACTTTCATTTGGACCAAGCCTCTATCCATCAGTCGTCGGCCAACTATCAGGAGGCTTTCAAGTATTACTTCCTTGAGTTGGAGGCGCATCCCGGACAATACAACAACATCCGCAACCGCCTGCAAACGATGATGTATTACGACGTGAACCACAGCATTTCCGATGAGTTGCGCATGGCACTGCTGAAACAAACCCAAGAGAAGCCCGACAACTTGGATTTTGCCCAATTGTTGGTTTGGTTTGCCCTGCAACAAGAGGACTACGACATCGCCTTGGCCCAAAGCCAAAGCATCGACCGAAAGACCCACGACCAAGACGGCCAAATCAATAACTTGGCGGGCATCTGCCTGAACAACAAGCAATACGACATCGCCAAGGAAGGCTACACCTACATTTTGGGCAAAGGCCCGAGCAGTCCCTTCTACGGACAAGCCCTCACGGGGGTCATCAAGGCCGACTACCTGAAGCTGAAAGCCGCCAACAGCACCGACACGAAGGCCTACGAAAAACTCTCGAAACGCATCGATGAAGCCTATACCGAAATCAATACCAACGACTTGGCGAAGCTGATCCTAATTCAAGCCGACATCATGACCTACCATCTCGACCAGACCGAGGAAGCCATCGCCTTGCTCACGCGGACCATTGAGACCGTTGGGGGCAAACAAGACAAAGCCGAACTGAAACTAAAGCTCGCCGACATTTATCTTTACAAGGACGAGGTGTGGGAAGCCACGCTGCTTTACAGCCAAGTCGACAAGAGCCTGAAGGAAGAGCCGTTAGGCCACGAAGCCCGTTTCAAGAACGCCCAACTGCGCTATTTCATTGGCGAATACGAATGGGCCGAAAGTCAGCTGAAAGTGTTGAAAGCCGCCACTTCCAAGCTCATCGCGAACGATGCCATGACGCTCTCACTGGTCATCAAAGACAACCTTGAAGTGGACACTACAGGCACGGAACTCAACCGCTTGGCCCGCGCCGACTATAGGATTTATCAACAACACGAAGACCAAGCCATCGCCTTGCTTGACGACATCATTGCCACGGGCAACGAAATCAGTAAGCCACATGCCCTCTTCCGCAAGGGAGAAATCATGGAGAAAAGGATGGAATTTGCCCAAGCCGAACAACTTTTTTTGCAGATTGTGGAACAATATCCCGACAGCTACATGGCCGATGCCGCACTGATGCACGCCGCCGTGATTGAACAAAACGAATTGAAAGACAAAGCCTTGGCTGGGCAACACTACGAAAAACTGATTGACGAATACCCGACGAGCATCTATACCGCCCAAGCGAAGAAAAACTTTAGGAAGCTATAATAAAAACTACGAATTACACGAAATCGAAGATTCAACGAAGTTAATGAAACGAATTGTTTTTGGAATTTTGCAGCTCAAGCTGCTGATGAATACGAATTGCGAAACCCCTATTCGTTTCATTGGATGCTTGCATCCTTTAAATTCTCGATTTTGAATTCGTGATATTCGTAAAATTCGTAGTTAATAATTGTATTGTTATGAACGAAGTCCGACCCAAGAAAGCCCTAGGCCAGCATTTTTTGACCGACCAGAATATCGCCCAACGCATCGTGGAGCAGTTGTCGCCCGACGTGGAAAGCGTCATCGAAGTAGGCGCCGGCACAGGTGTTTTGACACAGTATTTGGTGCAGGACGTCTTAGACAAGTTCCACGTCATTGAAATCGACAAGGAGTCCATCGCCTATCTGCAAAAGCATTTCCCCATGCTCGGCGAGCGACTCATCGAGGGCGACTTCCTCCGCACCGACCTTAGCCAATTCGGACAGCAAAACATGGCCATCATCGGGAATTTTCCCTACAACATCAGCAGTCAGATTTTTTTCCAAGTGCTGAAATACAAGGAGCAAGTTGTCGAGGTGGTCGGCATGGTGCAAAAGGAGATGGCCGAGCGCATGGCCGCCAAGGAAGGTAGCAAGACCTACGGCATCCTCAGCGTATTAATGCAAGCCTGGTACGACATCGACTATCTCTTCACGGTGCACGAGAACGTCTTCAATCCGCCACCAAAAGTGAAATCGGCGGTCATCAAGATGCGGCGCAATGCCGTCACCGACTTGGGCTGCGATGAGAAACTGTTTGTGAGCATTGTCAAGCAGGCCTTCAACCAGCGCCGCAAGACCATGCGCAACTCGTTGCGCCCGATGCTCAGCCCAGAAATCATTGAGAACGAGGTCTTCAACAAACGGCCGGAGCAGCTGTCGGTGCAGGAGTTTATTGATTTGACGAATTTGATTGGTTGAGATTCCCGTAGGGATCTCAAACTCTTTTTGCACTTTTCCTACACTAAGACTGATCATGGCCGCCCTCGTGCTACTGCTGGTGGCACCGATGGCAAGCGCGCAAAACAGCGGCACTTTAGAAGACAGCGGTCACAAAATGTCCTATTCCGTCTCGGGTGGACAACGGCGCTTACATCCTGAAAACTGCTGGCAACCCCACCTTCTGCCTCGACCTCTACAAGGGCAACGCCACGAACGGCGGCAAGATTGAACTGTACAACGCCCACAAATTGTGGCCGGAATGGTGGACATTGGAGAAGGTTTCGAAATAATGGGAAACGGTTTGTAGAGACGTGGCGCGCCGCGTCTCTACAAAAAACAATTTACATCGACAATGCATATAGGGGAATAATGTCCACATGCCTTACCTCTCCTTGGGCATCAGCATCAATATAGTCAAACTTCCCGAAATTCTCCAACGAGCAGCGTATCGCCTGATGCAGTTTCTTCTCTCGCATAAAGTCCCAAAGGCTTTTCATACCACCTTGCACGCCTGCCTTCACTTCAAAGGGCAGCACCTGTGTGTTCCGCGAAAAAAGATAGTCTATCTCTGCGGTTGAGTTTTTGGCTTGTCTTACCCAATAATACAAATCGTGATGCAGATTCGGCGAAAGGTAATGCAACAATTCAAGTCCAGCCAGCATCTCCGCTACAGGTCCTTTGTTCACCAAGTCGGCAGCCGTGGCCGTAAGAATTTGGGCTGTGATGGCACTCGTATCACCCGTTGTCATGTTGAGCAGCCGTAGCATCAATCCGGTATCGAGCAACAGCATTTTTCGGATACCCTCATCAGCCTCATCGCCTAAAGGCAAGCCGTTGCCGCTGGTGTGCGTGACGGGAATCAGGATACCCGCCTTGATAAGCAGGTCAAGTGACTTCTTTACCTCTGCTGTCTTATATTCACCAGGCACTCTGGAATAGAATGGGTATGCCGCACATGGCAGCCAATTGCGGGACGATGCGTTTCACATTCAAATCCGTCTTGAACAGGTCTGTATAATAGGCTTGCTTTTCCAGATTAATCTCTACATAATACTTGAAAGACTCACCTAGATGTTGCACAGCAGTGGATTTCCCCACTTGTCGAGCTCCACGCAGCAAAATGGGCTTGTGTTCGGGACGGGCTGCCCATTCGCTCAAGTAACGGTCTATGATTCTTTTGTAATACATGCAACTTATTGATTTACGGTTGCAAAAGTAATAAAAAAGAAATTATCCAAGGAAATAATTTGCCTGAAATCGAAAAAATCCAAGGAAATAACAGGTAGAGACGGTGTGCACACCGTCTCTACAAGTAGAATTGATTCTGTTTCATATAGGCAAACGCCTTCTCCGGCATGAAATGCCTCACGTCGCGCCCTTCTTTGACGCATTGGCGGATGAAGGTGGACGAAATCTCCAAAATCGGGGTTTTCAGCACGGTGACCGAGGGATAATTAATGAGGTCTCCGCCATCGTAGCCTTCGCGAGGGAAGACCAAAAGCTCATAGTTGTCAAGGATTCTCTGGTATTCGCGCCAGTTTTTCATGTTTTGCAGGCTGTCCATGCCGCAGATGAAAACAAACTCGACGTCAGGGTTTTGTTCCGAAAGCGAAGTCAGGGTATTGATGGTATAGGAAGGCGTAGGCAAGTGCATTTCAATGTCGCTGACATGGATGCGCGGGTCGTCGCCAAGGGCAAGTTGCACCATTTTCAAACGCTCATCGTCGTCTAACAAATCCTCTTTCTTTTTCAAGGGATTTTGAGGCGTCACCACAAACCACAACTCGTCCAAGTCGGAGAACTCGACCAGATAGTTGGCCAGCATCACATGGCCATGATGGATGGGGTTGAATGAGCCAGAATAGATGCCTATTTTTTTCATACTATTCAGCTTCGAGGAAGGCTTGCACAACTTCAAGAATTTCGCGCTTGGCAGTTTCCAAGTCGTCGTTGATGATGGTGCGGTCGAACTTGCCTTGGGCAAACTCGGTCTCCCAAGCAGCCTTGGCGAGGCGGTTCTCAATCTCTTCCATCGCATCGGTGCCACGTTTGATGAGACGTTCGCGCAGTGCTTCTATCGATGGGGCCTGGATGAAAACGGAAAGGGCTTGGTCGCCGTAATGCTCCTTGATGTTCACGCCACCGCACACATCCACATCGAAGGCCACATGCTTGCCGTCCTCTTGCATTTGCGCGACAACGGAAAGCAAAGTGCCGTAGCAACGACCGGGATAGACCTCTTCCCATTCAAGGAACTCGCCGTTCTCGACGCGTTGCTTGAAATCTTCCATCGTGAGGAAATAATATTCGCGGCCGTTCACCTCCTCGCCACGAGGCGGACGGGTTGTGGCCGAAACCGAGAAAGCCATTTCAGGAATGTTGGCCATAACGTGGTTGAGCAAGGTGGTCTTGCCCGAACCTGACGGCGCACTGAATATCAATAATTTACCTTTCATGTTACAAAATATTACAAACCTGTTCCTTGATTTTCTCCAATTCATCCTTCATCTTGACGACGATTTTCTGGATGTTCACCTCGTTGGCCTTCGAGCCAAGCGTATTGATTTCGCGACCCATCTCCTGGGCGATGAAACCGAGCTTTTTGCCTGCCTGGTCGTCGTCGCAGCTCTCGTTGAAGTAATTACAATGCTGGCGCAAACGTACCTTTTCCTCGGTAATGTCGAGTTTCTCGAGGTAATAAATCAGCTCCTGCTCGAAACGGTTTTCGTCGTATTGACCCGTTGAAGTCAACTCAGCGAGGTTCTTGGTGATGCGTTGCTTGATGACCTCGTGGCGGCTCTTCTCGTAGGGCTCCACTTGCTCCAAGAGGTTGAGAATCAGCTCAACGCGGTGCAGCAAATCCTTCTTCAAGGTCTGGCCTTCCTGAATGCGGAAACCGTCGACGATGTCCAAGGCTTGGTTGAGGGTTTCGGCCACCTTGGCGACAAAAGCCTCGTCGTAATTCTCCACAGGAATGTTGAAGATACCCGGCATACGGAAAAGGATGGTAGCCAAGTCTTCGGCAGGCGCGATGTTCAATGCGACGGAGATGCTTTCAATCTGGTCCTTATAGGCCTTCACGATGTCCTGGTCGATATGATATGTTTGGGCCAAATCGGTGTCGGTGATGGTGATAAGCACGTCAACCTTGCCGCGTTGCAGCTTGGCACCGATGCTGTTGCGGAAGTCCAATTCCGCCGAACGCAATTCGTTGGGCAACTTCACCTGAAGATCCAACTGCTTGCTGTTCAATGTTTTTACCTCAACGGAAATCTTCTTTGCGTTATACGTCTGCTCGGCACTGCCGAAGCCAGTCATGGAACGAATCATAAAACTTGTATTTGCGAAAAATTAATGCTGAACGAATCCCCAAGGTTTGTCATAAAGGTCAATTTGCGTTCCCTGCGAGATTTGGGCATTTGAAGTTATGTTGATTCTCGACGAGAACACGCCGAAACCGCCTGACACGTTGGTGTAATCGGGCACAGTTTGCGAGAAGCCCGACTGCGAGTTCACCTGAATGTAGTTGTACAGCTCATCGGCACCGGCCGACAGTTTAATTTCGATGGGATGTGTGTCGAACCAACGTTCCACATGGGGATGGTTGGCATCGTAAACCGTATCGCTTCCAATGGCGGCTTCCAAAAGGTTGAACAGGATGTTGTTGCTGTAGGTGAAGTAGTACAGTCCATTCTCCGAATTCAGGCTTTCAATGCTCTTGGCACCAAACGAATACGACACCTGCTTGTCGACCCTCGGCCTTCCAATGACAGAGTCGTGGTAGTTGAAAACGAATTCCATGTCGTAGAAGACGGCGTTGTCGGCAGGCTTGAATTTAATCTTGCTGATATTGTCGGTGGGGTCGGAGGTAAAATGGAGCGAATAAGTCGAAATCTTGAATTCTTCACCCCCCACAATGCCCGTTTCGGCGGTAATGGTGTCGTTGTCCTTAAAGACAAACAACTTGTACTTGAAGTTTGTACTCCCGTAGTTGTTGACGAATTTGTTTTTGTCGGTGGTGAAGTAGACTTTCTGGTCGGGTGCATAGAAGATGCCTTCCTGCTTGTCACGGATAGTCATCGTGTCAAGCCTCAACGTGTCGCCTGTGGGCGTAAATTGGTTTCCGTAGCTTGACTTATATTCCACGATATAGGCCTTCAACTTGCCGGGATAGTTGCACGAGTCGGCAATGAGTGCCACTTGGTTGGCGTTAATGGGATTCTCGTTGCTGCCGGAGAAAGCCCTGTTGATTCTCACGAAGTTGGTGTCTTCGGTGGCGTTGAGCAGGCCATAAATCACGGGGATGTCCTTATAGTCGGCATAGAGTTCCACGTCGGTGCTACAAGCATTGAAGCCGATCAGAGCGGCCAGTAGCGAAAAGGATAAAAACAGTTTTTTCATCATTCAGAATGGTTGATTTGAAACTGCAAAAATAGCATTTTTTCAGAAAGCATCGACTATTTTAGAAATTAATGCTCCACAAAGCCCCATGACGACATACCGAAAAGTTCTTTCTTGGTGTAGGCGGAAAGCTTGGCCTCCTTTTCAATCATGGTACGCGACGAAAACAGGCCGTAGCCGCCTTCAACGTTGGTATAGGTCGTGACGAGCGACATCGGGCTGTTCATTTGCGACTGGTTGGCAATATAATAATAGGTCAGCTCGTCGCTGGCAGCACTGATAGAGATGACAAAGTCGTCGATGTAGCGCACCACATTGGGATGATTGGTGTCGTAAATGGTGTCGCCGCCTATCGCGAAGGACAGCGCGTTGAACAACCAATTCACGGAATAGTCCAAAGAATATAGGTTGTCAGTGCCTTCAACCTTGTGAAACTCATTGATGGCTCTCGTTCCGAAAGAGCGTCTGACATTCTTTTTCTTCATCCCTTGGCCAGTCTTTTGTTCGCGGTAATTGAACTGCATGGAAACTTCATAAAGAGAGGCGAAATCGTCAGCCTTAAACATGATTTTCTTCACCTCGTTGGTCGTGGCCACCTGAAAAGCCACGCCGTTCGTCATTATGGAAAACTCCGCATTGCCGACCATGCCGGTCTGCGCCGTGAGCGAGTCGCCATCGGGTTTAACCACGACAAGCCTGTATTTGTACTTGCTTTCCTCCGAACCCGTATAGAAAGGTTCCGCGGTGTAGTAGAACTGCTGGTCGGGAGCATAAAACACGCCTTCTTCCTTGTCGTGAAGGGTTATCGTGTCCAACCTCATCACGCGACCCGTAGGTTCAAACACGTTTCCATGGGTGTTTTTCATTTCGATGATGCGGGCATCCAACTTCCCCGAATAGTTGCTCGAATCGAAAATCTGCGCGATTTCGTTGGCATTAATTGGGTTGTCGTTCGTACCACAAAACGCGCGGGTAATCTTGACATAATTGGTGTCGGCCTTGGGATTGAGCATGGCATAGACGATGGTGATATCCTTATAATCGGCATAAAGATCCACATCGGTAGTGCAAGAAGACAAAGCTGCCGCGAACAAGGTAAAAACCAAAACAAAAAAAGAGGTCTTCATGCCAAAAGAGTTATTGTGTTGCAGCAAAAATAGCGTTTTTTTTCCGTTTCCACCTACGGTTTTATAGTTTTTTCTACTTTTGCGCAAAATTTCCGAACAATGAAAAAACTATCTATTCTTACCCTTTTGCTCCTCATGGCCGCCGTCGCAGTGCAAGCCCAGGATAACAAGAAACCCGATTGGATGAGATGGCACTATCTCTCCGAAGAAGAAATGTATGACACCTCGCGTGGCATGAACTTCGTCGAGACCGACCCGCCGACGGGCGAGCCGCGCTTTGTGGCCGAGTTTGAGCCCATGCAGGGCGTGATGATCCGCTACCCCTTGGGCATCCCGACCAGCCTTGTGGCGCAACTTTCCAACAACTGCATGGTGTATTGCATCGTCAGCAGTGGCTATCAAAACCAAGCCCAAAGCAGTTTCCAAAGTGCGGGCGTCAACATGAGCAACGTGACCTTCGTGAACGCCCAATCTGATTCTTATTGGGTGCGCGACTACGGCCCGTGGTATATCTTCGAGGACCGCAACCCTGCTATTGTCGACAATATTTATAACCGTCCGCGCCCCAACGACGACAACATGTCGCAAGTGTTTGCCAACTTCTGGAGCATCCCCATGTATGGCATGAGGCTCGAACACACTGGTGGTAACATGATGGAAGACGGTCGCGGCCACGGTGTGAGCGACGACCTTGTGTTTCAGGAAAACCTGCAAGACTATGGCATTGACGAAGCCACGGTCCGCCAAAAGATGAACGACTATCTCGGCATCAATCCTTATCATGTCACCATCGACCCACAAGGCGACTATATCGCCCACGTGGACTGCTGGGGCAAGTATCTCGCTCCCGACAAGATTTTGATTGCCCGTTTGCCGCAGAGCAATCCACGCTATCCTTATTACGAGCAGGTGGCTGAATATTTCGAGACCACTGATTGCTGCTGGGGCTATCCCTACCGCGTGTATCGTGTCGATGAACCTGGTGGCTACACCCTCGCGCCTTACACCAACAGCCTCATTCTCAACAAGACCGTGTATGTACCTTTGGGCACCAACACCACTTACAACAACGATGCTTTGGCCGTCTATCAGGAGGCTATGCCGGGCTACGAAATCATTGGCGTGCCGAGCAGTGGTTACTCGGGATGGGAGAACACCGATGCCCTGCACTGCCGCACCCGTGGCGTGATGGACTTCCACATGCTCTTCGTCGACCACCGCGACGTGCTCTTCGGCGAGCAGACTTGGCAAGACTCCATTCCCGTGGTTTCCAAGTTCATCGCCTACAGCGGCGAACCGCTCAAGACAGACT
>JAEEGJ010029821.1_pt1 | contig 10729 bp, 8 predicted proteins | sample 8958761 | NCBI WGS metagenome assembly JAEEGJ01 (sample SAMN16246546, study PRJNA631951) | gut metagenome | biome: gut microbiome; feature: rumen; material: RS-attached | host: Bos | place: Iran: Karaj | collected 2018-10
AGATTCGTTTATTCCGTCCCACTGAATCTGAGTAAGTGCCTGCACTCCCTGTAATTTCCCGGTCTCCGACAGATCTCCGGATGCCTGAACGGTCTCTGCTCCGTCCGCCTCTGTACCTCCGAAGTTCACCACCTGTTTCAGAAGTTTCTTCACCATGTCTTCCTTAAGCTTCAGCTGGTTGGTATATGCAATGGTCTGATAAGTACATCCACCGCAGCTGTAAAAATGATTGCATATCGGCTTTTTAGTCTCAAGCGGTGACTTCTCCAGCACGTCAACTATGGTCCCCTCAGCATAGCCCGTCTTCGTCTTTATGATTCTTACACGGACACGGCTTCCCGGAAATGCATTCTTTACTATAATCTTTCTATCATCACCAAGAGGTGTTCCATCCGGTGCCACCGAATGATACATAAAGCTTCCCTTATTTGGAAAGCTGTAATCTGTAATAACGCCCTCGATTATATCGCCCTTTTTCATACTAAAAACCTCTTCTCAACTGTATATGTCCCATCTTCTTTCATGCTTATGATCATATACGACTTCTTCTTTGTTCCCCTTGGCAGTGATATACTGCCCGGATTAAGAAGTCTCACGCCACCCACTTCTTCGTCATATACAGCGTGGGTATGGCCAAAACATACGATATCACATTCATTTTCCATAGCCAGATATATCAGGTTCTGAATCCCTGCATTAGTGTATACTCCATGGGTATGACCATGAGTTATAAGGAATTTATGCCCCTTAAGCTTAAAGGTTCTCGTATATGGATTTCTGGAATCCCAGTCATTGTTGCCCTTTACGAAAACGCATGGAACCCGGGGTGCACCTGCTATCCTCTCAATATCCGCCTCGAAGCCCTGAACGTCTCCGCAATGGATAAGCATATCGGGATTCTCCAGCTCTACTGCCTGTCTGACTCCCTTATTCATACCATGGGAATCACTGACCAAAAGTATCTTATATGGTTTTTCTGAAATATCGCTCATCGTAGTAATCCTGTTTAATCTATTACAGAAGCTCAGCTATGGCTCTGAGTGCCTTGCCTCTGTGACTGATGGCATTCTTCTCTTCCGGACTTATCTCAGCTGAAGTCTTGCCATACTCCGGAAGATAAAATATAGGATCATAACCAAAGCCGTTCTCTCCGGCTATCTCATATCCGATACGCCCTTCCATAGTTCCCACAACAGTTTCTTCACGACCATCAGGAAATACAGCTGCCATAGCACATACGAATCTTGCTGTTCTCTTTTCATCTGGAACTCCCTCAAGACGGCTGATGAGATTATTGTTCTTCTCTGTATATGAAGTCTCATGTCCCATATATCTTGCTGAATAGATTCCCGGCTCACCGCCAAGGGCATCTATCTCAAGTCCTGAATCATCTGCCAGTACCAGTTCACCGGCTATCTTAGAAATAGCTCTGGCCTTAATGAGTGCATTTTCAGCAAAGGTCTTTCCATCCTCAACTACATCCACGTCTATTCCTGCTTCCTTCATAGAAAGGATCTCATAGCCACGGCCTGCGAGAATCTCTCTGATCTCTCTCATTTTATTTTCATTTCCTGTTGCAAAGATAAGCTTCATTACTGTTCTCCTTCTTCATCCGCCTCACCGGCAGTTCTGTTTTTTGTAAATGCTTTGAGACATATGTTGCACTCAGAGTTTTCCGCTCTGTGCCATACCTCTCCGTAAAGGCTCATATAGCCCTCTCCATCTCTCAGATCTATGCCCTCGGTCCTGTCGCCCGCATCGCATTCAATCGCTATAGGGCGCTCACTTCCCGGGGTTTTTATACTGACGATAACTGCATACTTCTCACCCTCATTAAGAGGAATCTCATCATCAAACTTCACCGTATAATATCCGGCATATCTGGTCTGTCCCTGACCGACCAACTCCCTGTCATTGAGAGACTTCTTATCCGTGAAGTTTCTTACGATGTATACGGAAAAACTTGTATCCGGGCCTGTGGCATAGAAGGAAACCGCCGACAGGTTTTCCTTGCCCTCTGCCTTGTAACAGTTAGCAAAGTAAGCTGAATCCTGACCAAATCCCATCTGTCCTATCCAACCCAGCATATCTGTCTGATATATGTTATCAAAATCATTCGGCTCCACCAGCTTGGAGTAAACTATGGTCTCCTGGCAGAGGTTTGAGTCATCATAGGATACATAGAAATATCCTCCGTCACCAAAAGCCTCGCCCCAGCTGTTTTTGCATATATATGCACCGTTTCGGGATGGCTGCTTCTTGAATCTTTCCTTCGGATAATTATCATCCCAGCCGACCAGAACAACTGCATGGTTCGGCATTTCTTCACCATCATAGAAGTAGCTTGCGGTATCGCCGTTATAATATTCCGAATTGCTTGCTCCATAAGACATTTCAAGGAACATGGAGGTTTCAACTCCTCCGTATTTATATATGGCACTCTTGATAGTCTCATCATTTCTTTCTTTCATGATGATAGCTTCTTCAAGATGCTTTACTGCCTGAAGATTTGTATTAGTCTCTCCATCGCCGTACGGATCGTCTCTATCCATAACCGGTCCCAGCCAGGAAGCAAGATAGGATATACTGATACCATGCTCTCCACCTTCGCTGAGTTCCAGAGAGAAGTTGTTGTTCATGGACATATGGTCCACTGAATACACATTGTTCTCTTCCGGCATAAGTATGGTTTCAAGAGCTCCAAGGGATGCGAAGGCCCAGCAGGTACCATATACGCCCTGATCCCTGACCGGCGTTACTCTTCCTACAGCTCTCATATCATAAGCTTCCGGAAGATACTTGCCGTCATCGATGCATTTAAAATCCACCGCACGCCGGCTGTATATATAATTTGCACTGTATCCCAGATTGCTAAGGACCTCGCTTACCGGCAGGAACACTCCGCCGCTTTCAGTCACCTTGGCATTCGGACTGAACTCCACTCTTCTTGTATTTCCATCCTGAGTAACAAGGATAATGTTGCTGCCCTCATTATATTCAAGATGAACGTTTTTTCTATCTACGGTAACCTTTCCGGTTGGAAAAACACTTACTGAGCAGCCCATTATGTCTTCCAGAAACTGCTCTGAACAGCTGATCTCCATGCCCGCTCCCAGCATTACCTGGTAGTCAAAGCCCGACAGACTCTTATCATCCACCATAAGATCAAAGCCATCTTCTGCGGCACTTCTCACAACGCACTGTGACATCTCATCAACGGCATCCACAAATTCACCGTTTCTGGCTATACCCGATTTGTGCGGTGTAAAGATTACATATGCACCTGCAAGTGTAAGCACTATTAATAAAAAGAATACGAATATTCTGAGTCTCATTAACCTTTCCTTCCGGTTATCAGTTACATGTTATCATTCTTAGGCGGCTTTGGTCCAAGGAAGGAATAGAATCTTGCCTGGATCATACCGTTATATATCTTTCTGGTATTGTCAGCTTTTCTGCCGATATACTTCTCTGTATCTTCGTAAGATGTGATGATATACATGGACCACTTATCCAGTCCTGCATATGCCTCACCTATAATTCTGTAAAGCTCAGGAAGCGCTTCCTTCTCCTCAAGTCTTTCACCATACGGCGGATTCGTAATCACAAATCCATAAGGCTTCGGATTCCTGAGATCCTTCACATCTCTCTGCTGAAAATGAATATATTCTTCAACTCCCGCATCCGCTGCATTTGTCCTTGCAGCCTTAACTATCTCCGGATCCAGATCATAACCCTGGATATTCATCTTCACGTCTCTTCTTTCAAGGCTTCTCGCCTCATCATATGCCTCATACCAGAGCTTCTTAGGTATCAGCTTCTCCCAGGTACAGGCCGTAAAATCTCTGTTCACCCCCGGTGCGATATTGGCGCCGATAAGTGCTGCTTCTATAGGAAATGTACCGCTGCCCGAGAAAGGATCTACAAGTATTCTGTCTTCCTTCCAAGGTGTAAGCATAATAAGTGCTGACGCCAGCGTTTCAGATATAGGAGCCTTTCCTACCAGCTTCCTATAGCCTCTCTTATGGAGTGATACGCCTGAAGTATCAAGACCTATGGTCACCATATCCTTCATGATGAAAACTCTTACAGGATACTCGTCTCCATCCTCTGCAAAACGGTTAACATGATAGACGGAACTCATCCTGTCTACCATAGCCTTCTTAACTATGGACTGAATGGAAGACGCAGCAAAAAGAGCCGACTTATTCGTTGTAGCCTTTGTAACCCAGAATCTGGCATCTCTTGGAAGTACTCTCTCCCAGTTGATAGCCCTTGTTCCTTCAAAGAGCTCATCGAAGGTCCTTGCTCTGAAGCTTCCGCATTTGAGAAGGATTCTCTCAGCTGTCCTTATATTTATATTTGCTCTGGTTATACCGTCTGCTCCGGCAAGGAAGGTTACTCTTCCATCCGAAACGTCGGTTATCTCGTATCCAAGTTTCTGTATCTCTCGCTTCAGCACTGCCTCAAGTCCGAAATGGCATGGTGCTATAAGCTCGAAGGTATCTTCAATCATATTTCCTCCAAAACCGGAGATCTCATATCTCCATAAATGAACATTAGGGACGGTCCTGAGCGTCACCCCCTGGTGCCACTATGAACCGTCCCCACTTGTCACCCAAAATTATATATTACTCACCAAGTCTCTCTCTGAGAGCTGCTGTCATTTCCTCATAACCCGGCTTTCCGAGAAGAGCAAACATGTTCTTCTTGTAGCTTTCAACACCCGGCTGATTGAATGGGTTAACACCGAGAACGTAACCGCTTACGCCGCAAGCGAACTCAAACATGTAGAAGAGCTCACCAACTGTCTCTTCGCTGATTTCTTCCATATCTATACGAATGTTTGGAACCTGTCCGTCAACATGTGCAAGGATAGTTCCGTTCATAGCACACTTATTGATGAAATCAACTGTCTTGCCTGTAAGATAGTTAAGTCCGTCAAGATCAACCGGCTCCTCCTGCATGATAACGCTTCTGCGAGGATTCTTAACATTCAGGAATGTCTCAAAGTGATTCTTTGTTCCTTCCTGGATGAACTGTCCAAGTGAGTGAAGATCTGTTGTAAAGTCAACACCTGCAGGGAAGATACCCTTGCCGTCCTTGCCTTCGCTCTCTCCGTAAAGCTGCTTCCACCACTCTGTAATGTAGTGAAGTGATGGCTCGAAGTTACCGAGAATCTCCATTCCAAGGCCCTTCTCATGAAGAACGTTTCTGTATGCAACATACTTAAGTGCATCATTTGAATCAAAATCATTGTTCAGGCAGTACTCACGAGCCTTAGCTGCACCAGCCATAAGAGCATCAAGATCAGCACCTGAAGCTGCAATTGGAAGAAGACCAACTGCTGTAAGAACTGAATATCTTCCTCCTACATCATCAGGAACTACGAATGTCTCATAACCCTCTTCGTTTGAAAGAGTCTTAAGAGCTCCACGAGCCTTATCTGTTGTAGCATATATACGCTTAGCTGCTTCAGCCTTGCCATACTTCTTCTCAAGCATTTCCTTGAAAAGACGGAAAGCTACTGAACACTCTGTTGTTGTACCTGACTTAGAGATAACATTTATAGAGAAGTCTCTGTCGCCGATAACATCAACTAAGTCGCAGATATATGTTGAGCTGAGGTTATTACCGCAGTAATAAATCTCAGGTGTCTTACGGATTGACTTATCAACCATGTTGTAGAAGCTGTGACGAAGAGCTTCAATAGCTGCTCTTGCTCCAAGGTAAGAACCACCAATACCTATAACAAGAAGCACGTCTGAATCACTCTGAATCTTTGCCGCAGCCTTCTTGATGCGGTCAAACTCTTCCTTGTCATAATCAACCGGAAGATCGATCCAGCCGAGGAAATCATTTCCTGCGCCTGTTCTCTCTACAAGAGTGTTTCTTGCAGCTGTTACTCTGTCCTTAATAGCTGCAACTGATGCATCATCTGCCATAAATGACGCATTTTCAAAACTAAATGAGACCTTTTGTGCCATTTTCTTATCTCCTTTTTTATTTAGATACTTATCAGGTTATGAATTTGTATCTCTAACCCATCGAACGTAATAAATTGTAGCAAATCAAGCCCTTCATTACAAGGTAAAAGTTCTCGATTTTATAGCGATTTAGTGTCATTTAGAGTATAATATATTGGACTTTTACATAAGGGAGGACAAACATATGTGGTTCGAAGAATCAGTCTTTTATCAGATATATCCACTGGGATTCACAGGGGCGCCTTTTGAGAATGACGGGATACTTACATCCCGCATACTTAAGGTCATTGACTGGATCCCTCACATAAAGAAACTCGGTGCAAATGCAGTTTACTTCTCACCGGTTTTCGAATCCGATACCCATGGTTATAACACCCGTGACTACGGACTTATAGATAAGCGTCTTGGAACTAACGAGGATTTTAAGACTGTTGTGGACGCACTCCACGAAGCAGGCATAAAGGTAGTTCTCGATGGTGTATTCAATCATGTAGGCCGCGGCTTCTGGGCTTTCAGAGATGTTCAGGAGAAGAGGTGGGATTCACCATATAAGGACTGGTTCCATCTTTCCTTTGACGGTAACTCCAACTATAACGACGGCTTCTGGTATGAGGGCTGGGAAGGCAACTTCGATCTTGTAAAACTCAACCTTCGCAACAACGATGTAGTTGAACATATCTTCGATAAGATACGTTACTGGGTTGATTACTTTGATATAGATGGGCTGAGACTTGATGTGGCTTACTGTCTCGACAGAGACTTCATACACCGTCTCCGTGATCTGGCAAATGGCATCAAGCCTGAGTTCCTCCTTCTCGGAGAACTGCTCCACGGCGACTATGCTCAGTTTGTTAATGACGGAATGCTTCACAGCTGCACTAACTACGCCTGCTACAAGGGACTTTTCTCCAGCTTTAACTGCATGAATATGTTTGAGATCATTCATTCACTTATGCAGCAGTTCGGTCCGGAAGACTGGTGCCGTTACAAGAACATGCACCTTATGAGCTTTGTGGATAACCATGATGTAACCCGTGTAGCCAGCATTCTTTCAAACAAGAATCATCTTCCGCTCATATATACACTTGCCTTCGGCATGCCGGGCTTTCCATGTGTTTACTACGGAAGTGAATGGGGCGCCGAAGCCCGCAAGGAAGAAGGGGATCCTGCACTCCGTCCAAGCTTTGAGGCACCGGAATGGAACAGTCTCACTGACCATATAGCCCGTCTGGCTGAAATCAAAAAGAACCATAGTGCTCTTAACTATGGTTCCTTCAGATCTGTTGTTCTTACTAATCATCAGTGTATATTCGAACGCCGTGTAGACGGCGAGCGTATCCTGGTTGCCATCAACGCCTCTGACCAGCCATTTACTGCACACTTTGATGCAGGCTGCGGCATGGCAGACGAACTTCTTACAGGTACAAAGCACGACTTCGGAGGCGGCTCCGAACTTGCGCCATATACTTCTTATGTATGGCTGATGGAGCGTTAATTACGCTCCGCCGGACATCCGGCATGGATGCGGTTATCTCATCCACACATCCAGATCTACATTTCCTTCGATTCCGCTTACCAGTCCGTAAGGAGAATACTGGTAACCCTCGGAATGATAAGGGAAGTTCGGTGTATCATAGCAGGCGAGCCAGAACTCGTAATCTCCTATGGCATCGATATCGAGATTAAATATAAACTGATCGCGGCTGGCGTATATCATCGGAGTATACCCGGCCGCCTTTATTGTCTCGCAGAAACCTACAACTGCGGCAGTTCTGTCTTCTGCAGATATATCATTAGCTCTTACACCCTCTGTGTCATAGATATATTCCGTATCTATTACAATCGGCTGAGTCACATTATAACCCTGTATCATAGACAGAACATACTCTGCTTCCTCTACGCCCTCATCACGATTTACAGCCTCTGTGAAGAAATATACTCCTGTCTCTATTCCTGCTTCTGCAGCACCCTGCATATTCTGATCAAAGTTTGCATCCGGCACAAGTCTGGCTGAACTTCCCCATCCTCTGTATCCGGCTCTTACTATAGCCACATCGACACCTGCAGCTTTAACCGCATTCCAGTCAATATTATTCTGATACTCGGAAACATCTATGGCTATCCTTCCCTCAGGATTTCCATCCTTATATCTCCTCCAGTAGAGTTCACCATCAGGACAGTAGAACTCTTCCTTCCAGTTATAATCGTTGCGGGCTACATTCGCACTGATCTTGACCAGCCTGCAGTCCGGATATTCACCTAATACTATATAGGCCATATGAAGATACTTCACGTAGTTATCTTCTATCATGCCCTTAATAGAATAATCCGCATCGAAGGGAATCGTTTCATCCAGTTCCGCCGCCATATTTATATGTATGGCACTGTCCACCTTGTTGATTTCGGACATTATAGCCTTTACCAGAACAAATATCGTACAACCTAAGAATATCAGAAAAATCGCCCATATTATAAGCAGGCTTTTTATCTTATCTTGTCTAGACCTCATTAAACTTCCTTTCCTCTATGGTTTCTTCTGAGCAGAAGAATTCCGGCAGCAGCCAGTACCGTACCAAGTAAAAATAATATTATAGCAGATGATATACTGAGCTTCTCCTCACCGAGGATCGGAACATGGTTTATAAAGAACTCCGGATAGAACATCTGAAGTACCGCTACTCTATTATTACAGAAATGCATCAGCATAGCCGGGAATATGCTTCCCGAATAATAAACTGTGAGAGCCAGCGCAGCACCCAGCAGAGCTGTGGTGAAGAATCGCACTACGCTCATATGATATACACCGAATACAACCGCAACCAGAAGGATTGCAGTCGTAATCTTATATCTCTTCTTAAATGCCGCCAGTATAAATCCACGGAACATCATTTCCTCACCCACCGCAGGCATAACGGCTGCCACAAAAAGTGTAACGAAGAATCCGCTTCCGGAAAGGGCACTGCCCAATCCTTCACTGGCTGTCTCTGCATCAGCAGGGAACAGGCTTGAGGTAAATACTGTCAGCAGTATTCCAAGGAACATCGTTCCAAATCCCAGAAGAAGGCCTGCTATAAACGACGAAGCCTTAGCCTTCTTAAAGCTGTAGGTATCTCTGATACTTCTTTTCGTATATATTATAAACAGAAGCGGCAGCAGCAGGATTATAAGCTGCGTACCGGCAACTCCACCCAGACCCAGCTTCAGCTGAAGCAGGCTTCCCAGATAGATGACTGCCATAAACGCAACACAGATAAGGAACCAGGCATCTCCGGTAGTCGGAACCCCGCCCTTTTTCATGTTGCTTCTTCGTTCGAAAAGCTGTATGCCTGAACGTCCCTCGTCGAAGAGTATTCCTTCACTGTTATATACGCGTCCCAGGAAAAGCACCGCAAGGATCGCATATATCACATTGCTGAGCAGGACCAGAGCTATTATCGGCATCTCATACTTGAAGTTAAGAATATTCTTGATGAGCAGACATATGTTGGCTACTGGAACCAGCGCCATCTTTCTGTCCAGATTTATATTCGGGATAAATGCTATGTATCCCGTAAGCATTACCACCAGCGTCATAGGTGTTATGTAGTTATTGGCCTCTTTATAGGACTTTGCAAATGCGGCGATACACATGGTCAGTGCACTGATAAAGAGCGAGAACACAAGAACCGCCAGGATAGTTACAATGATAGCCGGAATAAATCTGCCGAGATTTACCGGATCGGTTGTAATTCCCATCCCCCCTATAAGCTTCATCATATAAACACCCATAAGTGCCATCGATAAAAGATTCAGGAGCGCCGAAACGATTCCTATCACCGCTACGGTAAAGAATTTCCCGATTATAATCTCTCTGTTGCTGACCGGAAGAGTAAGAAGCGTTTCGAGAGTTCCTCTCTCCTTCTCACCTGCGGTCGTATCTATCGCAGGGTACATGGTACCCATGAGAAGGCTTATTATAAGCAGCATCGGAAGGACCATACCCAGAAGATTTCCCGTAGTCTGCTCCTTACTGGCTATATCCTTCGAATCTATCACGATAGGACTGAGGATCATTTTCGGCTCCATGCCGTTATCCCTGATCAGCCTTTCAGACTCGGCGCGGTTAAGCTTATTCATTATGCCCTTCAGAATATCTGCCGCATACGATGAATTCGTTATCGAAGATACATATACGATCTGATATTCCGGTCTTGCGTCAATGTCAAGGCTCGATAGTCGTACATAAGCATCTATCTCTTCCGCCTGAAGAGCCTTGCAGCCCTTATCGTAATCCCATTCCTCACCGGACCTTACCACCTTTATCTGGTCGGTTTTCCCGGTCTCATTCTTTGAGTCATCAGCCGCCGGATTATTATGATCATCGATGGCTGTGACAAGCTCATCATACCATTCATTTTCTCCGCGCTTCTCTATAACGATCTTATATTCATTCTGCTCCATTCCAGTCTGAATGGCCGACATGACCGCCATGGTCCCGAAGAATATGAGCGGATATACGACCAGCGGAACGATGAGCATCATGATGACGGCTTTCTTATCACGGATAACGTCCAGAAGTTCTTTCTTAATAAGGGTCTTTACTACTTTATACCTCATAGCTTATACCCTCGCTTTCTATGATGCGGTAAAATGCATCTCTCATATTCGTTACGCCGTTTTCCTTCTTCAGTTCTTCAGGGGAAGCATTGCAGATGGTCTTTCCCTTATTCAGCATGATGATACGATCGCACAGATATTCAGCT
>JAEEGJ010029827.1_pt1 | contig 10727 bp, 6 predicted proteins | sample 8958761 | NCBI WGS metagenome assembly JAEEGJ01 (sample SAMN16246546, study PRJNA631951) | gut metagenome | biome: gut microbiome; feature: rumen; material: RS-attached | host: Bos | place: Iran: Karaj | collected 2018-10
AAGCAGACCTGCAGGTAGGTCATCTGCGACGACTGCACCATACCCGGCACCGAGACGAAGGTGACACCCGAGATACTGGCTCCCACCATGCCGAAAGCCACCATCGGCCACGGCGAGCGGCGGTCGGCACGGTAGAACGCCTCGTTCGTTGACCGCCTACTGGTAAGCCTGCCGACGGTGAAAAGAACTGCGAAATATGCTAAAACGATTAGAATAATTGCCATTGCGGTTGCAAAGTTACGTTTTTTTGCGTACTTTTGCAAACGGAATAACAAGAAACTAACCAAAACTACTTAAAATGCAAGCAAGACTGTCATCCCGACTTCTCGCCGTCATCGTTCTGACGATGGCAAGTATAACCATGAGTGCCCAGCAACTGGCCTTCCCCGGCGCACAGGGCTGGGGCCGCTTCGCCACCGGCGGACGCACGGGCACCGTCTACCACGTCACCAACCTCAACGACTCGGGCAGCGGCTCGCTGCGCGACGCCGTCAGCCAGCCCAACCGCATCGTTGTGTTTGATGTGGCGGGCGTCATCAACATCAAGAGCCATTTGGTGTTCAAAAGCAACATTACCGTGGCTGGACAGACGGCTCCTGGCGAGGGTATCACAGTCTACGGCGACGGAACATCCTGTTCTGGGGCATCGAATGTTATCATCCGATATATGCGTTTCCGTATGGGCAGCAGTGCCAGTGCCGAGGATTGCGGCGGACTGTCGAACGGCCAGAATATGATTTTCGACCACTGCTCCTTTTCATGGGCCAAAGATGAGAACTTCTCTATCAATTGGGACAACAAGGGAACCATGCCTCAGAACATTACCATCCAGAACTGCCTGATAGGCCAGGGACTGATGCAGCACTCAGCCGGCGGACTGATACAGAATTGTGAGAACATCACTATGTACCGCAACCTGCTGTGCGACAACAAGACCCGCAACTTCAAGGTGAAGGGAGTTCATCAGTACGTGAACAACATTGTCTATAACTGGCAGTCATTCGCCTATGAAATGGGTGGCGAGTCGGCTGGCGAATCTTTCGCCAACGTTGAAGGTAACCTTTTCATCAACGGTCCGCAGACCAGTACTTCGGCCAATGGATTTGCCGGCGGCAACAGCGATTTCCACTACTATGGGAACGACAACTGGCAGGACCGCAACAAGGACGGCATCTTTAATCCTGTGCTGTTTACAGGCACAGGTGGCGGCGATCCGGTATCAACACCATATAAATATCCTGAGTTGGAGAAATGGGGCGGAAATACTCTGATAGAGAAGCTGTTGCCAGAGGTGGGTGCCTCCCTACCCTACCGCGACCTGGCCGATGCCTATATGGTGAACGAGGTACTCTCGTTCGGCACTAAAGGCGAACTCATCACTAAGGAGACATTACTCCCCATCGGTATTCCAACGTCTTGGAGTTGGTTTGAAGGTGCCAAGCCGACAGACGGCGACGGCGACGGTATGCCCGATGAGTGGGAAACGGCCAATGGCACTAATCCCAACAGCAATGATGCCATGACGATTGCCTCGAACGGCTATGTCAATATCGAGAACTACATCAACTCTATCACACGCAACGACCGACAGTTTTACCTGCGTGCCCCGATGCTGCTCAAAATGCTGACATCGACTCAGAACAGCTTGACTGCCACATGGTCCGACTTCAGTGACAATGAAGAAGGCTTTATCATTGAGATGAAGAAAAACGGAACGTTCGAGGAGGTCGGGCGAACGGCTGCCGGTGTCTCCACTTACACTATTACCGACTTGGAGCCAGGCACTGGCTACGACATCCGCGTCTGTGCTTACAGCGGTACTACCAAATCGGGTTATACCGGCACCGTGAACATGAAGACCCATCCGGAACAGGTAGAAATAGTTGATGCCGAAACATTTGACGGGACGGGCGACGGCGACTGGCTCATTGCTCCTGAGGAGGATGAGACAATCACGCTGGGGGTAGCCACGCCTAAGAATACGGTGGTGGTGCGTTCCGATGCCCATGTCACCATCAACGGCAGCGGTTACATCAGCGGTGGAGCCTCGCTCAATAAGACCGGCAACGGCACGCTGACCATTGCCAGCAATCAGCAGTATGAAGGACCTACCGTGCTCCATAAAGGTATATACGAGTTTTCAACACTGAAGAACGGTGGCGTAGCCAGCGGATTGGGCAAGAGTCAGGACTTTGCCCAGAACTGGGTGATGGACGGCGGTATCTATAAGTACACTGGTGGCAGTACGTCAACCACCCGTTCGGCCAAGCTCACCAACGACACAGAGTTGAATATTGCCAATAGCGGAACTGAGGTAACCATGTCGGGTAGCATCGAAGGAACGGGCAATTTGCTAATAGGAGGTGAAGGCAGGCTTACAGTCAACAGCGAGAACTTCTTCAAGTTCGACGGAAACCTTGTGCTCAGTGGCAGCGAGGTCAAGTTGAATACGAAAACCATCTCGGAGGCAGGTATTGGCAATGCGAAAAAGCTGGTCCTCCAAGGAGGCTCCTTCACCACTGTCGGCATGAACGAGGCCAATGTAACCTATAACTTCCCCATAGAAGTGGCGGCCGGCACGACATCGACGACCCAGTTCGAATTCTGGAATACCAACAAATGCACTGTCACCGGCAGTGGCACCTTGGAATGGGGCGTGTGCTATATACGTGAATATATCGAGGGCAACTGGGACGGCTTCACTGGCAAGCTTGTCATCAAGCCCTTTGGCAATCACGGCAACAACCGCCAGTTTGCCATCCGCAACGGCACCGGCATCAAGAATGCCACCATCGAACTGAAGAGTGGTACTGCCATCAATGGTGCCAAGAACGGGTCGACATACTACTTAGGCGGACTTTCGGGCGAATCCGGATCTTTCCTTTCAGGATTTGACGTTAAGAATGCAGGAAGCGGCACCTGGGTTGTCGGCGGTGCCAATACCGACGAGACTTTCAATGGAGTGATTGATAACCGTGCTCAAGGTGGAAAGTCTGGTACTACCACCATCGAAAAGCGAGGTTCAGGCTACTGGCGCCTGACGGGAAACAACACCTATAGCGGCACTACCACCGTCAGCGGCGGCACGCTCATCGTCAACGGCAAGAACAACGGCACTGGGACCGACACCGTCAAAGTCGGCGCAACACTGGCCGGAAAGGGCACCATCGCCGGACAAGTCATCATCGAAAAAGGCGGTACCCTACTGGTGGGCGACGAGGGAGCCAACGACAAGGGTCTGACGCTGAGCGGCGGACTGAAGCTGAACAGCGGTGCCATTCTGCGACTGAACGATGCCATGATGGGAAAGACTTTCACAAAGGGCCAGACCATACAAGCCTTCACCGGCAGCGTCAGCAGCGGCACATTCGCCGAGATTATTCCCGCCACGCCCGGCGACGGCCTGAAGTGGGACACATCGGCACTCTACACCAACGGCGTGCTAAAGGTGATTGGCGAGAATGACGAACCTGGCGGCGATTCCGGCGACGATAGCGACCCGAACGTGCTCATCGACATTAACTTCTCCAGTCCCGTCCAAGGCAGCCAAGGTGCTTACTACATCAAGGGTACCAAAGGGCAAATGACATTCACAGACTTCGAGACGAACAGCAGCGCTGACAACACCAAATTCACTGTCGGCTACGGCTCCAGCTGCCCCGAAGTGCTCCGTGTGGGTAACGGCTCTGCAACTGTAAGCATCCCGGAGGAAGACCAGGCAAAGAATGATGAAATCCTCGAAGTCAAGTTTGATGTATGGTTCGGTAATCTCGCTAAAAAGAATTTCTACTTCGACCTCCAAAATGCCAAAGGCGAGCGAGTTGCCGGATTCAGCATCAACTGCTACGACCACACGCTTGCCTACAACGACTTTAACAATACTGATAATACCGGTCTGGATATTCTTAGCAATAAAAAGAGTCTGGGAAGCAGTTCTGTTGGCAATGCACAAATCTGCGTCAACGCCAACAAATCTACTTTCACCCTGCTCATCGACATGAAAGCCCATACCGCCAAGGGCATACTGGAAACGGCTACGGCTACGACGAAGGGCAGTGCCATACTTCTGAATCCAGCCATTAGCGACCATCAGATAGCCAAGATTGTTGTTGGCTCAAACTACGACTATGCAAGCGCCCGCCGGTGCTGGTTCGACAACCTCAAGGTCAGCAAATACAGCGCCCCATCAGTCTATCAAGCCCTGCTGGCCTGGGGCAACATGACTACTGCCTCTTATGACAACAGCGGTGTGAACAACATGATGGTAAGCACTGGCAACGATGAGTCGCAGGGCTTCTCGCTGGTATGTACTGGTAACCTGACGAAGGCATATAGCAGTGCCGGAACTCCGAAACTGAAAATCCCTTACAACGATGAGACCATAGAGCGGACGGCCATCAAGTGTTCCAACGGTGCCCAGAACACCATTTTCCTCCCCGAAGGCGTTAAGGCTACGAAACTGACCATCTACAGTGTCACAGGCACTAACTCTTCTAACCGCACCAGTTACTGGAAGGAAGTTGCCGGAGTCAAATATACGGAGAGTACCGCGACAGTGCTTAACCTCGATGCTTCACGCGACAACCCCAACGCGGTGAGTTTCACCCTTGACAACGTCGCAGAAAAAGTGACATTCACCAATACCGGTGAGCAGCAGTGCGTCATCCTTTATCTGGAGTACCACTATGGCGACCAGATTATCCCAGGCAATGTCATCGGCGAAACTACGGTCGACGCTGACGACGTGACCGCGCTGGCCAACCACCTGACTGGCAACACCCCGGAGGGCTTTATCCTGAAGGCTGCCGACCTGACGGATGACGGCAAGGTGGACATCACCGACCTGACCAAACTCATCAAGATCATCATCGGCGGCAAGGAATAACAGCTTGCAGCAACAGGGGAAAGGACAGAAAGCACGGCAAAAAAGAAAAAAGCCGTGCTTTTTGTTCTTCTTTTCATTTATTATTAGTACCTTTGCACACGGATACACCAATCCCTAAACTAAAGTATTATGTCAAAGCAAAAGAAATTCATTCTCCAAGAGAGCGAGATCCCAACACAGTGGTACAACATTCAGGCCGACATGGTGAACAAGCCCATGCCGCCCATCCATCCGGCAACGAAACAGCCGCTTGGCGTCGACGACCTGGCACACATCTTCCCCCGCGAGTGCTGCGTCCAGGAACTGGACACCGAGCACCGCTGGATAGACATTCCCGAGGACGTGCTCGAGAAGTACAAGTACTACCGCTCGACGCCGCTCGTCCGCGCCTACGCTCTCGAGGAGGCCCTGGGCACACCCGCCCATATCTACTTCAAGAACGAGTCGACCAACCCCCTCGGCTCTCACAAGATCAACTCGGCCCTGCCCCAGTGCTACTATGCCAAGCAGGAGGGCACGACCAACGTGACCACTGAGACTGGTGCCGGACAGTGGGGCGCTGCCCTCTCGTATGCCGCCAAGATCTACGGACTGGACTGCGCCGTCTACCAGGTGAAGATCACGATGCAGCAGAAGCCCTACCGCTCGTCCATCATGCGCACCTTCGGTGCCGTGGTCGAGGGCTCACCCTCGATGTCGACCCGTGCCGGTAAGGACATCCTGACCAAGGACCCGACGCACAGCGGCTCACTCGGCACCGCCATCTCTGAGGCCGTCGAGCTGGCCACCACCACACCTAATTGTAAATATACGCTCGGTTCGGTGCTCAACCACGTGGGCCTGCACCAGACCATCATCGGTCTGGAGGCTGAGAAGCAGATGCAGATGGCCGGCGAATATCCCGACATCGTCATCGGCTGCTTCGGCGGCGGCTCCAACTTCGGCGGCATCTCGTTCCCCTTCATGCGCCACAACCTGAGCGGCGAGCGCCACACGGAGTTCATCGCTGCCGAGCCTGACAGCTGCCCGAAGCTGACGCGCGGCCAGTTCCGCTACGACTTCGGCGACGAGGCCGGCTACACGCCGCTGCTGCCGATGTTCACCCTGGGCCACAACTTCCGCCCGTCGAACATCCACGCCGGCGGTCTGCGCTACCACGGTGCGGGCATGATTATCTCACAGCTCATCAAGGACGGTCTGATGCACGGTGTCGACATTCCGCAGCTCGAGACCTTCGAGGCCGGCATGCTGTTTGCACGCACCGAGGGCATCATTCCCGCCCCGGAGTCGTGCCACGCCATCGCCGCCACCATCCGCGAGGCCAAGAAGTGCAAGGAGACGGGCGAGGAGAAGGTCATACTGTTCAACCTCTCCGGCCACGGACTCATCGACATGCCCAGCTACGAGGCCTTCATCAAGGGCGACCTGCAGAACTACACCGTCACCGACGAGATGATTGCCGAGAACCTGGCTGAATTGGACAAACAAAGCTAATATATGGATATAGTAGAAAGATTCCTGAACTACACCAAGTTTGACACGCAGTCGGCAGAGGATGCCGACTGCGTGCCGAGTACTAAGAAGCAGCTCGTCTTCGCCGAATACCTGAAGAAGGAGCTGGAAGCCGAGGGCCTTGACGATGTCGAGATGGACGACAAGGGGTACATCTACGCCACGCTCCGTGCCAACACCAAGGACCGCGTGCCCACCATCGGCTTCATCTCGCACTACGACACCAGTCCCGACTGCTCGGGCGCCGACATCAAGCCGCAGATTGTGCACGGCTACGACGGCTCTGACATCCTGCTCAGCGAGGGCATCGTCTCGTCGCCGAAGAAGTTCCCCGAACTGCTGCAGCACGTCGGCGAGGACCTCATCGTCACTGACGGCCACACGCTGCTCGGCGCCGACGACAAGGCCGGCATCGCCGAGATCGTACAGGCCATGGTCTACCTGCAGCAGCACCCTGAGATCAAGCACGGCCCCATCCGCGTGGCCTTCAATCCCGACGAGGAGATAGGCATGGGTGCCCACCACTTCGACGTCGAGCGCTTCGGCTGTGAATGGGCCTACACGATGGACGGCGGCGACGTGGGCGAGCTGGAGTTCGAGAACTTCAACGCCGCCTCGGCCAAGGTCACCATCCACGGCATCAGCGTACACCCGGGCTACGCCAAGGACAAGATGGTGAACGCCAACCGCCTGGCCGCCGAGTTCGCCGCCATGCTGCCCGCCGACGAGACGCCGGAGACCACCGAGGGCTATCAGGGCTTCTACCACCTCATCGGCATGCAGACGAACACCGAGCTGGGCCGACTCAGCTACATCATCCGCGACCACGACCGCGACCGCTTCGAGGACCGCAAGCGCTTCATACAGCGCTGCGCCGAGCAGATGAATGCCAAGTACGGCGAGGGTACGGTCGACATCGAGGTGAAGGACCAGTACTACAACATGAAGGAGAAGATCGACCCGCAGATGCACGTCATCGACCTCGTGCTCCACGCCATGCAGGCCGTGGGCGTCGCCCCGAAGGTGAAGCCCATCCGCGGCGGCACCGACGGTGCGCAGCTCTCGTTCCGCGGTCTACCCTGCCCCAATATCTTCGCCGGTGGCATCAACTTCCACGGCCCCTACGAGTTCGTGCCCATCCAGTCGATGGAGAAGGCGATGCAGGTTATTGTCAAGATCTGTGAACTGACGGCTGGGTACAATGGCTGAACTACCCGCACTGATACAAGACCTGGCGCTGATGCTTGTCGTGGCCGGCGTCGTCACCCTCATCTTCAAGCGACTGAAGCAGCCGCTGGTCTTAGGCTACGTCGTGGCCGGCTTCCTCGTCTCGCCCCACATGCCCTACACGGCCAGCGTCGCCGACCAGGAGAACATCCACCTCTGGGCCGACATCGGCGTCATGTTCCTGCTGTTCTCGCTGGGTCTCGACTTCTCGTTCAAGAAAATCCTGAAGATGGGCGCCTCGCCCATCATCTCGACCATCACCATCATCTTCTGCATGTCGATGCTGGGCATCATCGTCGGCCAGTGCTTCGGCTGGGGCAAGATGGACTGCATCTTCCTCGGCGGAATGCTCGCCATGTCGTCGACCACCATTATCTACAAGGCCTTCGACGACCTCGGCCTGCGCCAGCAGCAGTTTGCGGGACTTGTCATGTCGGTGCTCATTCTTGAAGACATCCTGGCCATCGTCATGATGGTCATGCTGTCGGCCATTGCCAGCGGCAACAGCCCCGACGGCGGCCAGATGCTCGGCTCCATCCTGAAGATAGGCTTCTTCCTCATCCTCTGGCTCGTGGTGGGCATCTTCGCCATCCCCATCTTCCTGCGCCAGGTGCGCCGCCTCATCAACAGCGAGGTGCTGCTCATCGTCTCGCTCGGCCTCTGCTGTGCCATGGCCGTCTTCTCGACCAAGGTGGGCTTCTCGTCGGCCTTCGGTGCCTTCATCATGGGCAGCATCCTGGCCGAGACCGTCGAGGCCGAGCGCATCGAGAAGCTCGTCGAGCCGGTCAAGAACCTCTTCGGCGCCGTCTTCTTCGTCTCCGTCGGCATGCTCGTCGACCCGCAGATACTCATCGACTACGCCGTGCCCATCCTGGTGCTCGTGCTCACCATCCTCATCGGCCAGTCGGTCTTCGGCTCCATGTCGTTCATGCTGGGCGGCGAGAGTCTGAAGTCGGCCATGCGCTGCGGCTTCTCGATGGCGCAGATTGGTGAGTTCTCGTTCATCATCGCCTCGCTGGGCCTGTCGCTCGGCGTCATCGGCGACTTCCTCTATCCGGTTGTGGTAGCCGTATCAGTCATTACCACATTTCTCACACCTTACATGATACGGCTTGCCACGCCGGCTTATAATGCCCTCGAGCACCGGCTGCCCAACAAGATCATCCGCTCGCTCAACCACCTGTCGATGAGCCGTCCCAACACCACCGAGCAGAGCAAGTGGAAGCGGCTGCTCACGCAGATGGGCATCAATACCGTCGTCTACAGCATCCTCACGTCGGCCACCATCGCCGTCAGCTTCATGTTCCTGCTGCCCCTGCTGCAGCATGCCGTCGGCTACGACTTCACGCTGCTGGGCATCCACATCTCGCTGCCCGAGCTGCTCACGGGCCTCATCACGCTCATGGCCATCGCCCCCTTCCTGCGCGCCATGGTGATGAAGAAGAACCGCTCCGAGGAGTGGAAGGCACTCTGGGCCGAGTCGAACCGCAACCGCCTGCCCCTGCTGTCGACCATTCTGGCGCGCGCCGTCGTGGCCCTGAGCTTCATCTTCTACGTCTGTCACCGCCTGGGCCACTTCTCGACGGCCGTCATCGTCACCCTCGGCATCGTCATCCTGGCGCTCATCATCGTCTCGCGCGCCGTCAAGCACCGCAGCATCGTCCTCGAGCGGCTGTTCATCAACAACCTCCGCTCGCGCGACATCGAGGCTCAGGTGCACGGCAAGAAGCGCCCCCTCTACGAAGGACGGCTGCTCGACCGCGACATTCACATTGCCGAGTTCGACGTGCCGTCTGACTCACAGTGGATGGGCCAGACCTTGAAGCAGCTCTCCTTAGGCAGCCGCTACGGCGTACACGTCAGCAGCATCATGCGCGGCGGCCGGCGGCTGAACATCCCCGACGGCGACTACGTCATCTTCCCCGGCGACCGCCTGCAGGTCATCGGCAGCGACGACCAGCTGGCCCGCCTCGGCACCGCCCTGAAGGAGGAGGTGCTTGGCGAGGAGGAGGACATCGAGGCCCGCGAGATGAAGCTGCGCCAGCTCATCATCGGCCCCGCCAGTCCGTTCGTCGGCAAGACGCTCAAGGAGAGCGGCATCCGCAGCCTCTACAGCTGCATGGTCGTCGGTCTTGAAGAAGGAAAGGAGAATCTGTCGGCCGTCAGCCCCACCCGCCCCTTCCAGGAGGGCGACATCCTCTGGGTCGTCGGCGAGCAGGAGTCGCTCGACGCCCTGCTGAACAGTTTTTAGGAGCCAATTATCTATGCACGGATTACAAGTATTTACTCACGAATTCTGTTGGTGAAAGAATCTCCAATTGGCGTGAGTCGGCATTGGAATAGTCCCGAAGGTTAATGGTAATGAGTACATCGCACTTGCTTTGTATGGCACACTGATATTGGAAGCTGTCTTCAACATCGTCGAAAGCAACATCGTTGACACCTTCGGTGATACGTTTATGGCTGATTCCTACAGCCGTAACCATAGATAGTATCGTATTCAAAGTAGACCGCAGAAGCGCTGTTTGCTCCGGACGGTGAATGCCTTGGCGTTTAAGCTCCATCCTGACAAGATAGGCAAGCGTATATACACAACCAGTAGAGACGACCGCCTTCAGATGACCATCCTCGATGGAGTTAAACAGCCGACGGACTGCTTGAGACTCACGTCGTTGTTCCAAGTATTCGAGGAAAATGTTTGTATCGAGGAAAACTTTCATTGCCCTTCTGGTAAATTACAAATGATATTTTTCCTGAAGATAATCCTCAATGAGCTCGTTCTCTGCTGCATTCGAAGAGAACATACCACATAGCGCCTCATGCTGATAGTGCTTTTTCTGGCTTTTGGTCTTTTTCGACCTTATCAGTTGCTGCGCATAAGCCGTAAGTTGTTGCTGCAACAAATCGATACGGTACGATTTGGGCACGCTAACAGGAACATTGATAATTCTTGCTTCCATATACAGTCATTTATTTGTCGCCTGCAAACTTACATAAAAATTTTGAATTATACAACAGTCATGATAAAAAAGTAAAGACCACCCCTCTCTTTTCCGTTGTGGAAGTGACCTCCGTCACCATATTTTCAGTATCTTTGTAGTAC
>JAEEGJ010029829.1_pt1 | contig 10727 bp, 8 predicted proteins | sample 8958761 | NCBI WGS metagenome assembly JAEEGJ01 (sample SAMN16246546, study PRJNA631951) | gut metagenome | biome: gut microbiome; feature: rumen; material: RS-attached | host: Bos | place: Iran: Karaj | collected 2018-10
ACATACGGCAAGTGGCACGGCGAACTTCTTACCGAGGAAAACAAGCATCAGTTCCTGGTACCGCGCGGATTTGCACACGGATTCCTGGTTTTATCGGATACTGCTGAGTTCTGTTATCTGTGTGATGACTTCTATCATCCCGGAGATGAGGACGGACTTGCATGGAACGATCCCGAGATAGGCGTAAAATGGCCGAGAGTGGAAGGAGTGTATCGCGGTAGTGCGTCAGCAGACGGATACACGATTGACGGAGTGGCATTAAAGCTTTCGGACAGAGACCAGAAATGGCTCGGATTAAAAGATACATTTAAGTTTTAAAAAAGTTCTTGCATTTTTCGAAACTTTATGATATAGTTCTTAAGGTTACGCTCGCAAAAGGGCGTGATACTAAAAATATTAACCGCCTGATGCTTGGTGCAACGGTATCCGTTGTCGCAGAATACAGGCGAAAATTAACCAAATGGAGGAAAAGAAAATGAGTGTAATCTCAATGAAGCAGCTTCTGGAGGCAGGTGTTCATTTCGGACATCAGACCAGACGTTGGAACCCTAAGATGGCAGAGTACATCTACACAGAAAGAAACGGTATCTATATTATCGACCTTCAGAAGTCGGTAGGCAAGGTTGACGAAGCTTATTACGCAATCAAAGATATCGTTGCAAACGGCGGAAAGGTACTTTTCGTAGGTACAAAGAAGCAGGCTCAGGACGCTATCAAGTCAGAGGCAGAGCGTTGCGGTATGTACTATGTAAACGAGAGATGGCTCGGTGGTATGCTTACCAACTTCAAGACCATCAAGACAAGAATTGCAAGACTTAAGGCTATCGAGAAGATGTCAGAGGACGGCACATTCGATGTTCTTCCTAAGAAGGAAGTTATCCAGATCAAGAAGGAGTGGGAGAAGCTTGAGAAGAACCTTTCAGGTATCAAGGAAATGCCCGCTATTCCTGATTGTATCTTTGTAGTAGATCCTAAGAAGGAGAAGATTTGTGTTGATGAGGCACATACTCTTGGTATTCCGCTTGTAGGTATCGCTGATACTAACTGTGATCCCGAGGAACTTGATTATGTTATTCCCGGAAATGATGACGCTATCCGTGCAGTAAAGCTTATCGTAGCTAAGATGGCTGATGCTGTTATCGAGGCAAATCAGGGTGTTGACGCTGTATCAAGTGATGCAGAGGCTGAGAGTGCTGAAGCTGACGCAGAGGCATAAGGATCTTCAAAAATACAAATCAGGAGGAAAAATAAATGGCAGCTATTACAGCAGCAATGGTTAAGGAATTAAGAGAAATGACCGGCTCAGGCATGATGGACTGTAAGAAGGCTCTTGCAGAGTGCGACGGTAATTTCGATGAGGCTATAGAGTATTTACGTAAGCGTGGTCTTGCTCAGGCTGAGAAGAAGGCAGCACGTATCGCAGCAGAGGGTGTAAGTGATATCTATATTTCTGCAGACAACAAGACAGGTGCTATCGTAGAGGTTAACTCAGAGACAGACTTCGTTGCTAAGAATGAGAAGTTCAGAGCATATGTTGAACAGGTTGCTGAGGCAGCTTCAGAGACAGATGCAGCAAATATTGATGAGTTCCTTGCAAAGCCTTGGAAGTTTGATACTTCTAAGACTGTTGATGAGGCTCGTGCAGCTCAGGTAGCAGTTATCGGCGAGAACCTTAAGATTCGTCGTTTTGTTAAGTGCAACACTAACGGATTCCTTGTAAAGTACATCCATATGAATGGCAAGATCGGTATCCTTCTTGACGTTGATGCTCCTTACAGCGATGCTACAGTTGAGTGTGCAAAGAACCTTGCTATGCAGATTGCAGCTATGAATCCTACATATGTAAAGAAGGATGATATCTCTGCTGATACTCTTGCTAAGGAGAGAGAGATCGTAGTTGACAGCTCACTTGCTGATCCTGCATCACTTCCTAAGCCCATCCTTAATGCAGTTATCCAGGAAGCACTTGATACAAACAAGTGGGGTGCTGAGGATAAGGCAGCTTACGAAGAGCAGAAGAACAACAAGTTCTGGTACAACTTTATGTCTGCTGAGGGAATGCAGGCATTAAGAGATATCGCAGCTACTCATAAGGCTGAGTATCTTGAGAACAAGATTTTTGCAGGTCTTGTAGACGGACGTTTCGCTAAGAGACTTAAGGAAATCTGCCTTGTTGACCAGGATTATGTAAAGGCTGAGGATAAGGAAAATGTTGGCCAGTACATCGCTAAGGTTTCTAAGGAAAACGGATGCACATTTAATGTAAACAGATTTGTTCGTTTCGAGACCGGTGAAGGACTTGAGAAGAAGAATGAAGATTTTGCAGCAGAAGTTGCAAAACAGATGGGACAGTAATTATAATATAATAAAGAAAATATTTAAAGGGAATCCTTGACTGAGGGTTCCCTTTTTTATGATTTTGAATTTATGTATTAAGCCTTCTCCTTGAGGAGAAGGTGGCCCGAAGGACCGGATGAGGTGTAGAATTAAAAAGAACCCAGCATAAAACACTGGGTTCTAAGAAGTTATTTGCGTTTGGCTTATAATCAAATCTTAAAATACGATACAGCTTCCTTCAAGGTCTCAGACAGCTCGTTCATATGCTCACTGTCTTTGCTTACCTTTACAACATTCTTTGAAATCTGAGTGATGGAAGAGGTTACCTCTTCGTTGGTAGCTGCAGTCTCTTCTGATATAGCTGAGAGATCGCTTACTGCGTTGGTGATGACTTCCTTGATGTTGTTTAGCTCGTCTGTAATGCTTGATACGGAATTAATCTCCTGTACGGAGGTCTTGATCTCGGAATCAAGTATCTTGAACTTGTCACGGGTGATACCCAGGAGTCTCTGCTCTTCGGAGATGATCTTTTCAACCTCCTGAGACTGGGAAACACATTCCTGGGACTGCTCGGATATCTCTGAAACTATCTCGGTGATACGCTGTGCTGAGTTATTTGACTGCTCAGCCAAGTGTTTGATCTCTTCGGCAACTACTCCAAAGCCTCGTCCTGTTTCACCTGCACGTGCTGCCTCTATGGAAGCGTTCAGTGCCAACAGGTTTGTCTGGTCTGCAATCTCTGTGATAAATCCAACCATTTCCTCAATCCTGCTGATGGAACTGTTGGTATCGGAAATCTTCTGAGAGATCGTCTCGATAGCCTCGGCTGATTTTGTACTGCTGAGAGTCATATTTGCGATACAGCCGGCTGCTTCTTCGTTGGCGGTGAGCATCTTTGAAGAACTGGAATTGAGGTGATCTGTGTTATCTACGATGTTGTCTATCATGTTACCCATGGAGATAACGTTTGAATTGATCTCCTGTACACTTTCTGCCATGGTCTCGGTTGCACGGGACAGGCTGTCCATGGATTTGGCGATGTGGTCAGTACCGTTAGCAGACTGCTTTGCAAGAGCCGTGGTCGAATCCATTGAAGCTTTAAGCTCTTCGGCAGAGGAGCGGATCTTTGAAATTGAATTATTAAGCTGTGATGAGAGCTTCTTAGCAGATTCGATAAGTGATACAGTTTCCTGAATCTTTGAATTTGCTCTGATCGTAACCGATTCACCGTTGGAAAGCTTCTTTATATTATTGGCGATATTACGGAGAGGAGTCGAGATCCTTCTGGAAAGAAGAATTGTGATCACAAAGATTATCACTAACAAGGCAACGGCGATGATGGTGGTGATCCAATACATTGTGTTCCTGGGTTTGTTAACTTCGGTACTTATTTTTCCTGCGAAAGCCATGCCTTTTATATCGGAACCCGTACCTAACGGCATATAGTATGCATAATACTCAGTGCCGTCTATCAGGGTATCTTTTGCAAAATAATCATTGCCGTTTTTACATGCCTCCCAGATCTCGGGACCGGCCTGTGTACCCTCAAGACGTCCGCCGTCTTTTGACTTTATGGTACTCATGAAACTGATATCTTCTTTAAATAATGTAAACTCGATACCGGTCTCGACCATCCTGTCGATATACTCTGTATCGTATTCACAGAAGCCGTCCACAAGATCGTTATTGTTTATCAAGTCGTATTCGTAATACTCCCTAAGGCTCTTGGCCGCTAGTTTTAACTCGCTCTTGATATCATCCGTGAACGTACTTACCGAAAATTCAACGGTAAACATTGTCAGTACCAGGGTACCGACAAGAAGCGGTACGACGGCAAACAGAATAAGCATCTGTTTTATATTCATTAATTTCTGTTTTTTCAAGCTGAGCACTCCCCTTCTTAAAAAATGTATTAAGAAACTAAGTGATAAAAATATATATTTATACTATTTTAACAAACGGCAAGTAATAAATCAAGTTAAAATTTTACTTATTAAGCATAATGTACAAAAAAGAATGTAAAAATTTTGAATGCCTTGTCAAAAATGTAAAAAAGATGCTTATTGATGTAAAAGATTTCCATTTACTTGAAAAGGATAAAGGGATATACTTGTCACAAGTCGAAGAAAAGAAGGCTTGAATTTATGATAAATAAGAAGTTTGTTATATATATAGGAATGCTTGTTTTATCGGTATCTTTGCTTACTGCATGTAAGGACAAAGAGACCGGAGACACGGGTAATAAGCAGCCGACAGCAGCTCCGACTACAGTTTTGGATGAGTCTGATCCTAACGCTCCGATAGCCCAAAATCCGAGCGATATAAAGAGCTGGGCAGCTGTTTATGAGAAAAATAAGGAAGTGCTTTCATTTAATGCTGATGGAAGCGTTACCTATAAAGATGTAAGATACGACAGTTACGCTATAGATGATACATATCTTACCTTAAAGGGTGATGAAGAGCTCAAGATGAGATATGTCATGAAGCACAAAAAAATGCTTCTGTATGATAAGAAGGATTACAAACGTCAGGTAATAGAAGGTAAGTACACTGACGTACCTGCAGGCAGCATTGAGGGTGTTTGGGCATTTGATGAGAAGTACTCATATGAGTTTACTGAAAAAGGTACATTCTATGAGGATCAGAACTTTCCCGGACACTATCAGGTAGACGAGAGTGATCATTCTATCAAGCTTATGTACAATGACCAGTTTGAGGATACCTATCTTTATTACAGTCTGGATGGCGATGTTTTGACCATAGAGTATCCGTGGTCCATGGTTCCGACTGAGTCGGAATGATTAATTGGTTCGCAGAGCGGATAACCGCTTTCGATAAAAATGGCAGAAATGCCACACATATTTATAAGGAGGAGAATTATGAAACGAATTCTTGCAACTCTGCTTGTAGTTGTACTTGTTTTCTCTCTTGCTGCTTGCGACAAGAAGGAAAATAACACCGCAGGCACAGGCAACAACACAACAACCAACGCACCTTCAAGTTCAAGCGAAGGCTTAACAAAGGACACCAAGGCTGATCTTGAAATGTGGTGTATCGCTACTGAGTCTGACTCAAACCGTAAGTCTTATGAGAACGCTATAGCTGACATGCAGGCAGCTTATCCCAATGTAAACTTCAAGTGGGAAGCATTCGAGAACGAGTCTTACAAAGAGAAGATTAAGGCAGCTATGGCAGCTGACGAAGTTCCGGATATCTTCTTTACATGGTCATGTGCATTCCTTGGCGATTTCGTTAACCAGAAGAAAGTTTACTGCTTAGACGATGTTCTTGCAAAGTACATCTCTAACGGAGATCTTCCTGAGGTTATGTTAGGAAACACCACTTATGAAGGAAAGCATTACGGCGTTCCGTTGACAATGAACATCGTTGGTCTTTTCGCTAACATGGACATTCTTAAGGAAGTTGGTTATACTGATGTTCCCGGTACCTATGAAGATCTTATCGCTTGCTGCGATAAGCTTGTTGCAGCTGGTTACTATCCTTTCGGCTGTGCAGGTGGTGAGACATGGTGTGTTACTGAGTACTTAGAGTCAATCATCGAGAAGAAGATTGGTGCTGATGCTCTTAACGACATCTTCCTTGGCAGAGCTTCATACAACAATCAGGGTGTTGCTGATTCTGTAGCAATCATGCAGGAAATGATCGACAAGGGATACTTTGATCCCGCTGGTGCTTCTCTTGGTAATGATGACATCAAGGCTAACTTCATGGCTGGCAAGTACGCATTCTATATGAATGGTACATGGAACTGTGCAGATTTCGCAGCTAACGAAGCATTCTTCCCTAAGGTAAAGGTTGCTGAGTTCCCTGTTATCGATTCTGCAAAGTCACAGCTTGGACAGCTTATCGGTGGACCTTCTGATACTCTTGCAGTAGCAGCTTCATCAAAGAATGCAGCTATCGCTGGTGAGTATGCAGCAGCTCTTGGAAAGCTTATCTGTAAGTATGGTTACCTTGATGGTGCTGGTCTTCCCGCTTGGAAGGTTGACTATGATGACAGCAAGGTTAACGGACTTACCAAGAAAGTTTCTGAAATCTGTGCAGCAGCTAAGGCTTATGTTCTTTTCGGTGATACCGCTATGAGCGCAGCTGATAAGGATATCTATCTTAGCTATGTTGATAAGGTTTACAGCAGCTCAGTTGATGGCGCTGGCTTCATTTCAGGTTTAGCAAAGGATATCAGATAATAAGATTTCAGGCTTATTAAATTAAGACTATAAACGACCTTTCCGGGCTCCTTTAGGGGAGGTACCGGAAGGTCGTTTTTTGTAGACAGGAAGGTAACATTTTTTTATGAGTAAAAATACCACAAAAAGAATAAACATATTTCTGTTTTTATTGCCTGCCTTGTTTCTGTTTGTTGCAATCTTAGTTGTACCTATTGTTTCATCGGTTTATTACAGCTTCTTTAATTTCTCTATGATTGACGCTTCTGATAAGACATTTGTATTGGATGAGAAGGAAGATACCAGTACAGTAGTCGGTGATGCATTAACAGCTAAGGAAACAGACGATCGCAGTTTCTTTGGAAAATTATTCGAAAATTATATAGAGCTTTTTGAAAATAAGAACCTTTATGATATGGGAAAGGCTTTGAAGAATGCATTTATACTTGCAGCTCTTTCTGTATTCATACAGCTGCCCCTGTCATTAGGACTGGCATTGATGCTTGGACGAGGGATAAAAGGAGAACGATTGTACCTGTCGGTATATTTTGTTCCGGTTCTTATTTCATCAGTAGTTATCGGTGCACTGTGGTCAAAGATCTATGATCCTTCCCATGGTGTAATACTGTTCATCCTGGAAAAACTCGGCTGTGCGGATATACTTCCCGCAAAGGGCTTGCTCGGAGATGACAGCACTGCACTTCTTGCAGTATTTATTCCTACTATCTGGCAGTACGTTGGTTACCACATGCTTCTGATGTATGCGGGTGTAAAGAGCGTTTCTCCCGAGCTTCGTGAGGCAGCTAAGCTCGACGGTGCTACAGATGGTCAGGTAGACAGATATGTAGTAATTCCTTCTATCAAGCAGATCATAAAGGTCAGCGTCATATTTGCCATCACAGGTTCACTGAAGTCCTATGACCTTATCAAGATCTTTGCCCGCAGTAAGTACGATGTACCTTATAATGTGCCCAGTCTTATGCTTGTAAAGAACGTATTTGGCGGTCACGGCGGAGAAGGAAATGCTATAGCAGTTATGCTTATCATTCTGTGCTTTGCATTTGCTATTCTGATTAACTGGATTTTTAAAGAGAGGGATATTTATGGCGGAAAAAAGCATTCTAAACAACAGTAATCTTGAGATGTATCAGGTCAAGAAAACAAATAAGTTTGTTACCGTCCTGATATATATTGGATTAATAATATGGCTGATCATAGACCTTTTCCCTATATATTATCTTATTACCTTCTCTTTGAAAAGTAATGATGAAATATTCGGGTCAAATGTCTTGGGACTTCCCAGAGATTGGCTGTTCAGTAATTACTCCGAAGCTATGAGCCGAGGAAACATGCCGAGAAACTTCCTGAACAGTATTATTGTATCGGGAGCAACGATCATCATCGTACTGGTAGCTGCCATTATGGCTACATATGCATTAACACGTATTAACTGGCGTGGAAGCAAGCTGATGAACAGTATTTTCATGTTAGGTATCACCATACCGATCCATGTAGCTCTCTTCCCTGTTTATTCTACATTCACCAAAATCGGAATGCTTAAAAACATGCCGTATACATCATTGATCATACCTTACGCAGCTTTTGGTCTGTCGATGGCGATCATGATATCTACCGGTTTTATGAATGATATACCTAAGGAGCTGGATGAAGCTGCTAATATTGACGGATGCGGTACATGGGGTATATTCATCAGAGTTATTTTCCCTTTGATGAGACCCGCACTTGCTACCATCGGTATTTACACCTTCCTTCAGTGCTGGAACGAGTTCATGTTTGCAAGTATTTTCATTAATGACTCCGCACACAAGACTCTGCCGGTTGGTATAGCAGAACTCCAGGGACGTACAACAACTGACTGGGGTGTCGTAGGTGCCGGTCTGGCCATAGCTACTCTGCCGATGCTCATCATTTATGTATTTTTGAGCAGACGTATACAGGAAAGCTTTATGGTTGGTGCTGTAAAGGGATGATCTTTCAAGTTATACTGACAAATTGATATTTTATAAATACAGGGTGTACTTTTTGGTACACCCGTTTATTTTTATATACGGTTATTGCAAAATACTGTTAAAAATGTTAGAATGATATAATGATAAAATATAAATAATAAGAATTTTCATCCTGAAAAGAATTGCAGGCTATAAAAAGGATATGAACAGTACGGATACTATAAACAAAAACAAAATACAGACCAGAAATTCGCTCTCCCTAAGACTGCGTCTTGTTTTTGCGATTATAATATTTCTGTTTATCATAGCATTTATAGTATCAATATATCTGATAACAAAAAAAGAACGACGTGAGAATGTCATCATAGAGTCAGAGTCACTGCTTACAGGTCTGTCGGATGGCATTTATTCTGATATACAGAGATACAGAGAGCTATCCAGACTTGTAATGATAGATGACCGTCTGGTAAAGTTCCTGAGAGCAAAGACAGAGGATGTAAGCCCCGGACTGATAAATACCGCCAGATACGGAGTATTGGGAGTATTGAATATTACTACAATGGTAGACTCGGTATTTGTGTTCAGAAATGACGGGCAGTATATGGCAACTAACCGTGGTAAATACATGCTCAACTACATCCGCATGGATGACGATGAATGGAAAAACAAGATAGTTGAAAAAAAAGGACGGGCATTTGTTACACTTAATGGTGATGGTGCTATATACAAGACAAACCTAAGCCCTATAATAACCATCAGCAGAGAGATAAATGATGTGGTTTCCCAGGAAAGAACAGGAATACTGCTGATGAATATCTCGTCTGTACTGCTTGAGCAGAAGGTTTATGCATTAAATACGAAGGATATTATCATAGTAGGTACTGACGGTACATTTTTGGCAGGAAATGAGAATCTGGTGGGTTATTTTGATGAGAATCTGATAGCACCTGATTTTGTGCATATAGAGAAATTTATAGATAATGAAGATATCATGATCTCCGGAATGCAGGTACCGGATATGCCCATAGTGGTCATGGCTGTTACTCACATCCATAAGGGTATGGTTTCAACGGAGACTATAGGTGTGCTGATATTTCTGATGCTTGTGTTTATCGCAGGAGTATTCTTCGTAGGAGCTTACATCACCAAGAATATCACTTCTCCGGTTTTTGATCTGGTTAAAGATATGGAAAAAAACAGGGAAGAGGGAACCCTGAAGAAGATAGATACAAATATTAATGTTAACGAACTGATACTGATCGAAGACAGCTACAACAATATGGTGGACCATGTAAATGTGCTGTTTGACCGGCTGATAGAAAAAGAACAGACTATACAGAAGGCTGAGCTGCGGGTGCTCCAGGAACAGATAAAGCCGCATTTTTTGTATAACTCACTTGAAACCATAGGATTCCTTGCGATAGATGCCGGAGCTGACAAGGTGCATTCAGCACTGGAGACACTCGGCAGCTTCTATAGAAATTTCTTAAGCAAGGGAGACAGGGAAATACCGTTAAAGCGAGAGATCACAATTATCAAGGATTATCTGTCTCTGCAAAAACTGCGTTACGGAGATATCCTGAATGATGAATATGAAATCGCCCCGGATACCGAGGAATGCTTAATCCCAAAGCTTATCCTGCAGCCGTTGGTGGAAAACAGTATCTATCATGGTATCCGTATGAAGGGTGAGCAGGGTACGATTAAGATCAGCAGCTTTCTTGAGGATGATGATCTTCATATCCTGGTCAGGGATACCGGTATAGGTATGACACAGGAACAGATAGATAAGGTCCTTTCAAAAGAAAAGAATGAGGGCACAGAGGAATTTAACGAAAACTTTGGACTTTGGGGGACAATAGAGCGTATCAGATGTTATTGCGATAAGGATGATGTCGTAAGGATACGAAGTGAGATCGGAGAATACACCGAGATAGAATTTATACTGGGCCTGCAGCCAAAGAGATGGAAACCAACTGCAGACTGATAACTGTAAAGAATAAAGCTGTCTTAATGAGAGATGCTTTATAGGACGTTTAACAAGGAGAAGAGGAATGTACAGAGTAATGCTTATAGATGACGAAGAGTCGGCAAGGAAGCTGATGAGAGCATCTATTAATTGGGAAAGTCTCAATATGGAGGTCGTGGGGGAGGCCGCCAGCGGTATTGAAGCTATAAATGTTATCGATGATATGAAGCCGGATATCGCATTTGTCGATATTTCGATGCCGTT